>JAEIGA010013358.1_pt1 | contig 12500 bp, 9 predicted proteins | sample 9270691 | NCBI WGS metagenome assembly JAEIGA01 (sample SAMN17057246, study PRJNA624740) | gut metagenome | biome: biome; isolation source: fecal sample | host: Bos grunniens | place: China: Xizang | collected 2019
TATTGATGATATCCTTGAGACTATAGCATTCAAGGGCGAGGAGTTGATTGCTACAGAGCTAACCTCTTATACGCTCTACACAGCTCTTGCATTCCCAATTGCGGAGTATGATGGCTACTATCAGGTTGTAGGTAAGCCAAGTTACATAAACTTCTCTACCGAGGAGGTGCAGCAGTCGGATATGGATATTAACATCGAGGTTACAAACTGCTATGTGCGTGTTGCTGACCTTAAGATTACACCATCAAACCCTGATGAGTCATATATGTTGCTTATCACACCTACGGAGTATCTGCCTGCAGACTACGATGATGAGGTGTTGTTGGATATGGTATTAGGCGATTTCTACAACTATGCATATAATTTCGAGGGTGAGATTACCACACACCTAAATACTCTCTACCCTAATAAGGAGTATATCGTTGTAGCATTCGGTTATAGCGGTGGCGTTGTAACCACTGAGGTATGCACTAAGATATTTAAGACTGAGCCTGAGGGTGAGTGCTTGTTGGAGATTACTGATGTTGTCTTTAGTGGCCCATATCGCCCTGGCGACCTATATAACTACAACCCTGAGAGATTTGAAAGCTTCTACCCACCATACAACCCAGATAGCATAGTAGGCGTAATTGCAATGGAGGTAAAGACAAGCGAGCCTACATCAGATATCTTTACTTATGCATGTACTAAGATGGATTATGATTGGGGTGGCTATGATACAACCTTCTATGATTTGTTGATTGATACCTGTCCTCCAGTAGCAGTAAGTGCTATTATATATGATTATATGCCGTACTATGTATGTGCTGCAGCATTTGACTACAAGGGTAATGTAACACCTATGTGGATGTCTGATCTTATAAACTGGACAAGTGAAAATATCCGTCCTATCGAGGAGCTTATCGAGAAGCTTGAGAGTGGCGCCCAGGTACAGATGCTTTCAGTAGCACCTATGAAGTAGGCTGTCACGAGAGTATAAAATTAGTGGTGTGTCATTTGGCACACCACTAATTGTATTATATATATCAAGCCTAAAGAGGTAGCTCGCGATAGTTGTATAGCTGGTCACGAAGCTGTGGCTTGAATCCCGCACGGCGTATGGTAGCCTGCATAGCCTCCCTGTCGAAGCGTGTTGTAGCACCTGCCGATGATACCACATTCTCCTCAATCATTATCGAGCCCATATCGTTAGCACCGCTCTTTAGGGCTATCTCGGCAACATCCTTGCCTACGGTGAGCCACGATGCCTGGATATTAGGGATGTTGTGTAGGATGATACGGCTCATGGCGATAATGCGTAGATACTCCGTAGCCGAGAAGCGTGGCGATATGCCCTCCTTCTCGAGCTGTGTGCCCTTAGGACAGAAGACCCACGGAATAAAGGCTGTGAAGCCGCGTGAACCCTCAGGACGGCGTGCCTGAAGGTCGCGGATGGTGATGAGGTGGTCGATACGCTCATGTGGCGTCTCGATATGGCCATACATCATTGTCGCTGTGGTGGGTATATCGAGCTGATGTGCCTCGTGCATAACCATAATCCAGTCGCGCACCGAGGGCTTGGCTGGAGATATAATCTTGCGTACACGCTCTGAGAGTATCTCTGCGCCAGCACCAGGAAGGGTGTCAAGACCCGCATCGCGTAGGCGGATAAGAGCCTCGCGTGTTGTGATGCCGCTTATGGCGGCTATATGTGCCACCTCGGGCGCACCAAGGGCGTTGAGGCGAATGGTGGGGTACTCCTTCTTAAGCTGCGAAAATAGACGCTCGTAGAACTCTATGCCGAGGCGTGGATGAAGACCGCCCTGCAAAAGTAGCTGGTCGGCACCGAGAGCCATAGCCTCCTCAATCTTCTTGCGGTATTCGGCCATTGAGGTAATAAATGACTTCTCCTCCTGGTGGGGCTTGCAGTGGAAGTTGCAAAATTTACATCCCGACTTACATACATTCGTAATGTTGACATTGCGGTCTATCTGCCATGTTACAACCTCAGGGTCTTTGACTGCCGAGCGGCGTAGGGCGTCAGCGATGCCACAAAGCTGCTGTAAGGGAGCGTTGTCGTATAGGAAGTATGCCTCCTCGCGCGTGAGGGGTGTGCGCTCTATAGCGCGTTCCAAAATGTTATTCAAGTCCATCATAGAAGTAGTTTGAAATCGAGTGTGCGACGGCGCATATCTACGCTCTTGACCATAACACGAACAGGTGTGCCGAGGGTGAAACTGTGTCCGCTGCTGCGACCTACAACCTCGTAGCGCGCCTCATCGAAGCGGTAGTAGTCATCATCGTCAATATCACGAAGGAATACCATGCCCTCGACATGGTTCTCATCAAGCTCAACATACATGCCCCACTCGGTCATGCCCGATACTGTGCCCGTGAAGACCTCGCCAATGCGATCCTTCATAAACTCCGCCATCTTATACTTTATGCTTGCACGCTCGGCATCTGAAGCCAATATCTCGCGCTCGGTGGAGTGTACGCACAAAGCCTCTAAAGCCTTCTTATCGCCTCCCTTCGCACCTGCGAGGTAGCTTGCCAGGAGTCGGTGAACCATCATATCAGGGTAGCGGCGTATAGGCGAAGTGAAGTGGGTGTAGTAGGGGAATGCCAAGCCGTAGTGACCGATATTATCGGTGGTATATACCGCCTTTGCCATACTGCGTACGGCAAGAGTAGTTATAGCGTTGGACTCAGCACGACCCGCAATATTTCCAAGTAGCTTGTTCATCTCCTTAGCTACGGCTCTGCCCTTCGAGGCCTTGAAGTAGTGTCCAAAGCGTAGGGCGAACTCTCTAAATCTATCGAGCTTCTCCTCCGATGGCTCGTCGTGAACACGGAAGACCATAGGGCGTGGTACACGGCGACCATTAACCATGCGGTGTGCGCAGAACTCAGCAACACGGCGGTTGGCAAGTAGCATAAACTCCTCGATAAGCTGATTTGCCTCCTTCTGTATCTTGGTATAGACACCAATAGGGCGACCCTTGTCATCGAGCTTGAAGCGCACCTCCTCGCGCTCAAAGGCTATAGCACCGTGCTTAAACCTATCACTACGAAGTTTTTGGGCAAGGGTGTGGAGAGTTAATATCTCCTCAGCGCAATCACCCGCGCCACTCTCGATAACCTCCTGTGCCTCCTCGTAGGCAAATCTGCGGTCGGAGTGGATGACCGTGCGACCAAACCACTCGTCAATAATCTCGGCATCGCTGTTCATCGTAAATAGTGCCGAGAAGCATAGCTTATCCTCGTTTGGGCGTAACGAGCAGAGGTCGTTACAAAGCCTCTCAGGGAGCATAGGCACCGTTCTATCAACAAGATATACCGATGTGGCACGCTCCTGAGCCTCGTTATCGACTATTGAGCCGGGGGTTACATAGTGGGTAACATCGGCGATGTGAACACCTATCTCCCACAACCCCTCCTCAATCTTTCGTATTGAGAGTGCATCATCGAAGTCCTTAGCATCGGCAGGGTCTATGGTGAAGGTCTTTCTATCGCGCATATCTCTGCGGCGAGAGATCTCCTCCTCGGTAATCTTGCTATCTATGCGCTCGGCATCGTGTATAACATTGCGCTCGAAGTGGTAGGGCAGGTCATACTCGGCAAGTATGGCGTGCATCTCCGTGTCGTTATCTCCCGCTTTGCCAAGGATATCGACCAACTCACCGTGTGGTAGGCGCTCACTCTCGGGCCAATCAACCACACGCACAAGCACCTTGTCACCCTCCTCAACCTATGGTTCTGCTTGCGTGGAAGGTATATATCTGTACCTATGCGGCGAGAGTCAGGAGTGACAAATATGGAGTTTGTGGTGAGCTGCGCAGTGCCTATATATGGCTTTTGGCTTCGCTCCGTAACGGCAACGATAGTACCCTCAAGCTCGCCATCGCGTGAGCGGCGCGCCACGACAACCTCTACGCTATCACCATCCAATGCACCGCCACCATTTCGGCGCGATACATATACATCGCTCTCAAGCTCCTCGACATGGACATATAGTACGCCTGGTGAACAAGAGTTTACAACACCAGCGTAGCGTGGCATGGCTGAGCGCGAGAGGCGATACTTACTGCGTGCTACCTCCTCAATAAAACCATCCTCGATAAGCTGTCGCACAATGGCAAAGGTCATGGTGCGACCATCCCTATCAGCACCTCCTGATGCTGCTGCTAAGTGTTTGAGTGAAAACTTATTATCGGGAAACTCTCTGAACATATCCACGATGAACGATGCGCGCTCATCGCGGTTGTTTCCCCTCTTATTCTTCTTCTTTCCCATTCTATTTATTCAGTATATGGAGAGCCATGCGGCGCATCATCCTCTCACCTACGGCAATAGCTGCCTCATCGGGTAGGAAGGTGGCGCTGTGTGAGCCTCCCGCCTTAGTGCCGACACCCAAGCGGTAGAAGAGCGAGGGATAACGCTCGGTATAGTAACCGAAATCCTCGGCCATAGGTATGCGCGCAATATCTCGTACCACGATACCCTCGTCCTGAGCAATTATCATAGCCTCGTACGAGAGCATCATATCATTCTTAACGGATGGATAGCCATGATTTATATCCACCTCGACCTCCACGCCATACCTCTCCTCGATGGCGCGGGCATTGCTGTGTAGGTGGGTGTGTATGCGCTCACGCTCCTCGTTATCGAAGGTGCGCATAGTACCCTCGGCATAGGTCATATCGGGGATGACATTTGTAGCGCCGTCAGCCACAATCTTGCCTATGGACACCACACCATTTGGTGAGTTGAGTACTGTGGTGCGCATCACAAGGTCAGCCATAGCCGTCACCGTGTCGTTAATCTCGCTACGGCGCGCTGCGTGACCACCCTTGCCACGCACATAGAGGCGAAGCTCATCGTTCGATGCCATAAACATACCTGGGCAGATAGCAACCTCGCCAACCTCGAAGCGAGCATCTACATGCTGACCTATGACGGCTGCAACATCGTAGCTCTTGAAAGGCTTCTCCTGAAGCACTATGGATGCACCACCAGGGTTAAGTTCTTCGCCAGGCTGAAAGATACCAAAGAGTGTTCCCTCGAAGTTGCGCTCCTTGTTTAGCTCCTGCAACACACCAAAGAGTATAGCTGTGTGCATATCGTGACCGCAGGCGTGCATAACGCCCTCATTCTTCGAGCAGAACGCTATATCGTTAAGCTCTTTGATAGGGAGCGCGTCTATATCGGCACGAAGCACAACACACCTCTTAAGGTTGCCACGCTTGCCCTCAATCTTGGCGAGAACACCCGTGCCAGCAATCTTGCGATACTCAATACCCTCAGCCTCCAACGCCTCAATTATAAGGCTCTGTGTCTGATGCTCCTCGAACGAAAGTTCTGGGTTTTGGTGTATCCTGCGTCTTAGTTCTATGCTATTCATAATTCGTTACTTGCGAGGTTTATAGTGGCGCGCCATCTGTGCTATGCTGCGTGTGTACTCCACGGTTGTGCCACAACAACCACCCACGATGCTTAGTAGTCCGCGCTCGGCGGCGGTGCGTAGGCTCTCGGTGTGCTTCTTAACGCTCTCAGGGTACTTGCCTCGGCTATCTGGCATACCTGCAGATGGGGCAGCATATATTGGAAGCGTGGTGAAACGAGCCAATAGCTCGATGTTATCTACGATATTTTTGACACCGTGCGAGCAGTTGAAGCCTATAGCCAAAGGCTCAAATTTTGTGACATCTTCCACGAACTTCTCGATAGGGCGACCAGAAACGAGCAGACCGCCAATCTTTGAAAGTGTGGCAGAGAAGATGATAGGCTTCTCGGGTGCTACCTCGCGACACACCTCGGCAGCAATCTCCGCATTGCGAACATCGGTGATGCTCTCGATAAGGAAGATGTCTGCGCCCTCACGATTTAGTGCCTCGATAAGTGTGCGGTAGGATGCTCTAAGCTCCTCCTCCGTGAGGTCTATGGCAAGGGTTATGTTGCGTGTTGAAGGACCTATGGAGCCAGCGATAAATACCTCCTTCTGGCTCTCCTCGCGTGCTTGGCGGGCAGCAAAGAGTGCCGCAGCGACAACCTCATCACAGCTCTGTGTGACACCGCATGATGCGAGGGATAGTGGGTCAGAAAGGAAGGTGTTGGTGGTTATAATTCTTGCTCCCGCCTTTATAGACTCCTTGTACATTGCTACAACCCTCTGAGGCTCATTTATAGAGATAAGCTCTGGGAGAATGTCGCGGCGTGAGCCTATGAGTGATGTGCCAATGGCGGCATCCTTAACTATAATATGACGCTCTAAGAGCTCCTTAATTCTATCTGATGTATTCATGTTGTTTACTTTATAACCTCTATCTCAAAAATACGGTTCCAATCCTTGCCTGCAACATAGAAGTTGCCTGTTGAGGCATTGTGTGCGATGCCATTTAGTGCCTCGGCCTCAGGATTTTGCTTTAGTCTGCCGCGTAATTCAGGAAGATCTATAAATCCTACTACTATGCCCGTCTTTGGGTCTATCTCCACGATAGCATCCGTAAGATAGACATTCGCCCAGATATGACCGTCGATCCACTCCAACTCGTTGAGTAGGTCTAAGGGCTCACCATTGAGTGTCACACATATAGACTCCTCGGTGGCGAATGTTTCGGGATTTATTCGGCGTATTGTCGAGCTACCATCCGACATATATAGATGCTCACCGTCGGTGGTTATACCCCATCCCTCGCCACGATAGGTGATGTTTTTGATGAAGTTGCCCTTGCTGTCGTATAGATATGCCTTATGTGACTCCCATGTAAGCTGATATATACGGTCTTTGTAGTGGGTGATACCCTCGCCAAACTCACTATTTGGTAGTGATGCAAGGATATTAACCTCGCCCGTTTTGAGGTCTATAGTCTGGAGGTATGAGCTACCCTCACGACCTGTGCCCTCCCACATAACACCATCGACATATTGCAAGCCCTGGGTGTAGCTCTTCGTGGAGTGTGGATACTCCCTAACAACGCGATAGTCATATAGCTTTGCCATTACTACCTCGCGCTTCTTACTGCTAACCATGCTCTTGTCGTTGCTATCTTTGCTATTTGAGTTATTTGCCTGTGTACCACCACAGCCTATAGTGAGCATTACGGCAAATAGAAGACAGATATTTAATCGGTAAAATTTCATAACATCATATATTCTATATATGGTTGCAAAGATAACCCTTTTTCAACTATTTTTCGTATCTTTGCTTAAAATATTGACGATTATGATTTACTACATAGAGCATACTACATCGACAAATGATGAGATACGCAACCCTAAGTATCGACACATGGATGTCCTGTGGGCAGAGTCGCAGAGCGCAGGACGCGGACAGCGCGGCCACTCGTGGCATAGCACCAAAGGGCAGAACATAACATTCTCGGTGCTACTTACGCCAACCTTCCTGCCTGTAACAGAGCAGTTTCTGCTATCGGAAATTGTAGCATTGGCACTTGTTCGCACACTTGAGGAGTATGGCATCAAGTGTCGTATAAAGTGGACAAATGATATATATGCTGGAGATAATAAAATCGTGGGAATACTCATCGAGCATGCACTCTCAGGAGATAAGTTGTCGCGCACTATCGTGGGCATTGGACTAAATGTCAATCAAGAGGCTTTCCCTTCAGATTTGCCAAATCCTACCTCGATGTTTGTTGAGCGCGGTGTGAAGTTTGACCGTCGTGAGGTATTGGAGCGTATCGTTGCTAACCTTGAGTTGCTTTACAGCGAGTTGGAGCAGGGTCGCAAGGTGGAGATTGAGAGGTTGTATATAGATACGATGTATCATCTTGGAGAACCACACACATATGCCTACCCAAACGGAGAGCGATTTACGGCGACTATTCGTGGTGTGCGTCACTCAGGTGAATTGTGCTTAGAGCATGAGGATGGAGTAGTAAGGGAGTATGCCTTTAAGGAGGTGGAGTTCTGCCTACGATAGGAGGGCTATAAAAAGAATATGGGGCTGTCTAATCGACAGCCCCATACTGTTTGTTATCAGTGTATTAGCCGATAAGAGCCTCGTATGCAGCAGCATCCAACAAGCCCTCAACCTCAGCTGGGTTAGACATCTTGATCTTAACCAACCAACCCTCACCGTAAGGATCGCTGTTAACAAGTGATGAGTCAGCCTCAACAGCCTCGTTGAACTCGATAACCTCACCGCTTACTGGAGAGAATGCGTCAGATACAGTCTTAACAGCCTCGATAGAGCCGAAAACCTCGTTAGCCTCGATTGTCTCACCTACAGTAGGAACATCAACGAAAACGATGTCACCAAGCTGTGACTGAGCATAATCTGTAATGCCGATAACGGCAACATCACCCTCTACACGGCACCACTCGTGGTCGTTAGAGTACTTCAAATTAGCAGGTACATTAGCCATAATTTTAGTTGTATTAAGTTGTTATTTGTTTAATAGTCGCATTTTGCAACCACAAATATATATTTTTTTTGTAATCTAAGAAAATTTTTTGCCACTTTTTTACCATAAACCTAAAATCTAAGAGTTGGTCTTTGGTATTGCTCGCTTCAATCTGTTAACTATTCGTCACTAATTTTTGCCTAAAATTTTGTAACTTGAATAAAAACTCTTATTTTTGTATCAGAGAATATGTGTAAATAGAGGTACTCCTTTTAAGGATGATGCTCCTCGTTTGTATTGTGCTGAAATATAATAAATTAACTTAATACTTAAAACCTATGAGAAAAATTAACTGGTTAATGGCGGCAATGATGCTCTTTGCAGCGTCGTTTGTTGCATGTAACAATGATGATGTTGTTGGCGGTAATACCAACCTTACCTTCAACATCGAGGTTGCTGAGGTGACAAAGAGCAATGCAACATTCAACATCACTCCATCTAATCTTGAGGCTGACTACTTGGTAGTAGTGCTTGATGCTAAGGCTGTAGAGTCTTGCGCTAACGATAAGGAGATTGTCAATAAGATTTATGATGGCGTAAAGATAGCTGCTGAGAATGCAGATACTACCTTTGAGGCATATTTGATCGAGAGAGTAAAGCGTGGTGCGCTTGAGAACCATACAGTTTCATCTCTTGTGCCAGCAACAAAGTATTACTTGCTTGCCTTTGGTGTGGATGCTCGAAACAACTTCGCTGCAACATCTGTAGTTAAGAAAGTAGAGTTTGAGACAGCAGGTGCGTCAGCGTCATCTTGCACATTTGATATTAAGTACAATGTGAACCTTACGACTGTTGCGTTGAAGGTTATTCCATCAAACAACGAGCAGCTATGGCACCTTATCAATGTTCCTGTTGATGATTATCAGGCATACACATCTGCTGATGGCGAGTATGGCTGGACTAAGGAGCAGTACTTCCAGAACTACCTAAATGATGAGATTGAGGCTCTTCAGGCTAAGAATCTTTCTAAGGAGGAGATTGGTATTAAGCTCTTCCACAAGGGTATGCACACACTCAACGATTCTGGTCTTAAGGCAAAGACTAAGTATGTTGCATTTGCTGCTGCTGTAGATTATGTTGAGGATGCTGCTGTTGTGACATCTGCTCTTAAGGAGGTACGCTTCACTTCAGGTGCGGCTGCTGAGTCTGATCTCACATTCGATATTGATGTGTACGATGTTGACCACTACTCAGCTCAGGTGCGCATCACTCCATCTGATCTTGAGGCTGACTACTACTACTATATCGGTTATATCGATAGCCAGAAGAAGAGCATGAAGCCTGTGGAGATTGCAAATGCAGCTGTTCAGGAGTATATCTACTACTGGGAGAACTACACAGAGCTTAAGCTTCGCGAGCCTATTAAGGGTATCGTTGACCTTACAGGCGACAATAAGCTTGAGCTTAATATCGCTGAGACAGAGTACTATATCGTAGCATTTAGCTTTGAGCCTAACTCAACTTATGGTCAGGTTATCAACGAGGAGACTGGTGAGTATGATATGAACCCAGGTAATATCACATCTGCCCCTGTATATGTATCGTTCAAGACTGCTGAGCAGGGCAATCCTATGACCGCAGAGTTTACATTCAAGGCTTCAGATGTAGGTCCTTATGACTTCTATCTTGAGATCGATGCTGAGGATCCATCTATCTACTACCAGCCAGGTATCGCATACGCTGATAATTTCGACCCAGAGGCTGCTCTTGCTCAGTCAAGTAGTCTACTTGCTCAGCTAAAGCAGATGACTATGGAGGGTCAGAGCCCATGTCTTACATTCTGGGAGGCTTTGGAGGAGAGACTTCAGAGCTACTACCGCAATGGTGATGGTAAGTACTACATCGCAAACCTTGAGCCAGAGAGAGAGTACATTGGTTATGTATTGGCTATTGATGCTCATACAGGTACTTTCGCACGCTGCGTATACAGCGAGGTTATCGCAAAGACAACACCTATTGGTAGCGTAACACCTGAGATTGAGGTTCTTGGCGTATACAATGGTGAAGATGAGAACGGTCAGGTCTTCGGTAATAAGGAGTTGACAAAGGATTATGCTATTGTTGCAATCAACTTTAAGAATATTAAGGGCGCAACAGCTCTATATAGCGTAATTTCACCTGATTCAGAGGCTGATACACAGGGTATGGCAGACCGCTATATCATCTCTGAGTTCCGTGGTTATTGGGCAGAGCTTAAGTCACTTCAGGTGCCTTATGAGTTCTATATCGCTGAGTGGGATGTTGAGCAGACAATCTTTGCTTATGCACAGGATGCTGATGGTCACGAGGCTAAGGTAGCTCGTTTGGGTATTATACCAAAAACGGCAAGCCCAATTGATGAGCTTATTGAATACTACAACGATGTGAATAATGCTACACCTGCAGCTTTGGCTAAGTCAATGGTTATCGCAGAGTGTGCAGAGCCTGCAATGGAGTGTATCTGGAGCGAGGCTGTTGGCGCACCACGCGCCGCAGAGGTTACATACCATGAGGTAGAGCCTTTGAAGAGCATTGAGAGCGACCTTGTTCGTGTTAAGGGAGTTAAGAGCGTACGCTTCTAAATAAATTTACTCTCATAAGAGGGGAGGCTGGCAAGATATTCTTTTTTGTCAGCCTCATGTTTTATATATTGATGATATTGAGGAATATGAAGATGAGAAGTTTTTTAAGTCTTGTTGTGGCGACCTTCGTGTTTCTAACGCAAAGTATTGCGGGAACACTCGGTGAGGAGTGTCGTATAACACCTGTGCCTAACTATTGCGAGTATGGCGCAGGTAATCTCGATGTGTCAAAGGGCTTGTCGTTATATATAAACGCAGCTAAGGAGGATGCTGTGCGCTTGGAGGTTGCAGCGTCGACGCTGGGTGTGAATATCAAGGGCGTTAAGCGACCTGCAAAGCGCAACTACCTTAACCTTAGTATTGTGGATAGAGAGGAGCTTGCGCACATCAAAGAGTCTAAAAATATTGAGGAGGGTTATGAGCTAACCATTGGTTGCCGAGGTGTTGATATCAAGGCTACAACTGCAGCAGGTCTGTACTATGGTCTGCAGACACTAAAGCAAATCTCAAAGAGTAGCGATGGTCGTCTACCTCAGTTGACAATATGTGACGCTCCGCGTTTTGAGTATCGAGGCATCATGGTTGATGTGTCGCGTCACTTCCGAACAAAGGAGTTCCTTATGCGACAGATGGATATTATGGCGGAGCATAAGCTCAATCGTCTTCATCTTCACCTTACGGATGCTGCGGGCTGGCGTATAGAGGTTGAGAGCTATCCACGCCTTACATCATACGCAGCATGGCGCGCATATCCTGATTGGAAGAGTTGGTGGAATGCCGATAGAGGCTATCTTGATGAGGGCGCGGAGGGAGCCTATGGTGGCTATCTAACCAAGGAGGATGCTCGTGAGTTGGTTAAGTATGCTGCAGATAGATATATAACCCTCGTGCCAGAGATTGAGATGCCGGGACACTCCGAGGAGGTTATTGCTGCATACCCAGAGTTGGGTTGTAGCCATAAACCTGCGGGACAGGGTGACCTCTGTATTGGTAAGGAGGCAACATTCGAGATGATGCAGGCTATTTTGAATGAGGTAATTGAGATATTCCCATCTGAGTATATCCATATTGGCGGCGATGAGGCTACAAAGAGTAGCTGGGTAGAGTGTGAGGATTGCCAGAGAAGAATGAAGGAGGAGGGACTTGAGAGTGTGGATGAGCTACAAAGCTATATGATACACCGCATTGAGAAGTATCTCAACGAGCGTGGTCGTCAGATTATCGGCTGGGATGAGATATTGCAGGGTGGTCTTGCTCCAAATGCTACGGTTATGTCGTGGCGAGGCGAGGAGGGCGGTCTAACGGCTGCTGCTGCAGGTCATCAGGTTGTGATGTCACCACACGACTACTGCTATATCAATGCTCCACAGGATGCGCCATACTCTCAGTCGGAGAGTTTGGGTGGTTATCTACCTCTGGTTAAGGTCTATAACTATGACCCTGCACCTAAGAGCATGGAGCAGAGTGTTCAGGACTACATCATAGGCATCCAGGCAAACCTATGGGCGGAGTATATCGTTACGGATGATAA
>JAEIGA010013359.1_pt1 | contig 12500 bp, 13 predicted proteins | sample 9270691 | NCBI WGS metagenome assembly JAEIGA01 (sample SAMN17057246, study PRJNA624740) | gut metagenome | biome: biome; isolation source: fecal sample | host: Bos grunniens | place: China: Xizang | collected 2019
GTCATCATTAAAGTGAAAGGGGAATAATTATGAAAATACGTACAGATTTTGTAACAAATAGTTCTAGTAGTAGTTTTATAGTTCATTTTAAGAGTAAAGATGAAAAAGAAAAGGGTTGGTCTGAGGTAGCAAATAAGTATTGTGAAGAAGCAGCATTGAGAATCTTTTCTGATATAGATGCCAATAAATGTACTTATTCAGATGCCTTGAAGTTTTATAAAGAACATATAGAGTGGGTAGTAAAATATGAGGTATATTATATGCCAAAGTATAGAGATAAAGGTTATGACTGGCGTAATAGTGCAGAATGTAAAAAAATAATTAAAGATATTGTAGATTATAGAATAGATAAGTTTAAGAGTTATGTAAATCATAGGGGTTATTTCTCTATTGTGGAATATTGTGACCATGAAGATGGTGAATTAGAACATCATATAATGCCTAATTTGTCTTTTGTATTTGAAAGAATAAGTCATCATTAAGGGGGTTTATATATGAAATATAGAAGTGATTTTGTGACAAATAGTTCTAGTAGTAGTTTTATTGTAGTATATAAAAATCCTGCTGATATGATAAAAGCAGTTAGAAAGTTTGTAAAGAATTATGAAGATGAAGAATATTCTAATCAATTTAGAACTGTAGTATATGATATTTTTAAAAATAAAATTACTTATACTGAAACATTAAAGAGAGTTAAATATGTAGCAGAATATAATGCTCGTGTAAAGTATCAATGTGATTCAGAGGGTTATACAAAATATGGTTCTTATGACGCTTGGAGAAATAGTAATGAATATAAAATGTTATGTAAAAAACATATTGAAAAAGAGTTAAATGCTTTTAAAAGAAAGGTGTCACCAGAGGATTATATTGCTTTATTATCCTATTCTAGTTCAGATGGTTTTTATGATGTGAAAGAGGAATTAGAAAATATGTTAGACGGTGTTATTTTTAGAATAAATGAATAGTTAGGGGTTGAATAGATTGAAATTTAGAAAAGATTTTGTGACTAATAGTAGTAGCAGTAGTTTTATTGCAATAGATGTTGAGAGTAAAGATTTTGTAGAATTATTAGGTAGATTTGCAAAAGGTTTGCATAATATATTTGGTGATTGTCTTATATTAGATTTTGATAAGAATAAAATGGAATTAGAATATGAAGATGGTTATTGTCCAGATGTACCAGAATCATTGAAAGGTTTTGTAGATTCATTTATTGAATTCGTAGAAGAAACTTCTGAAAATTATGAGGAAGAAGAAGTAGAGGAAGTTTTACAATTAGTAGAACAATTAAAAGATTGGAAAGATGAACTTGTAGAACTTTTGAAAAAAGGTAAAGTTACATGGGAAATGAAAGACTGTGGTTGGGGTGGAGATGACACTTCTCGATATGATAAAAATACTTATTCAGAAGAATGGTTAAATGAAGTATATGACGCTATATTGAATGAGCATAAAGAATTAAAAAGTTATGAGGATATAACAGATGAAATTTTTTATGAGTATGTCGGAAATAAATCTTCAAATGAAGAGCATGTTTTTAATTATGATGGTAAAAATGAAAGTTTAAGAAGTAGTTATTATTTAGAATAATGGTGATAAAATGGGTTTAGTAGTTTTAAGTTTATGTGATGGTATAAGTACAGGACAGTACATATTAAATAAATTAGGTATAAAAGTAGAAAAATATTTTTCAAGTGAGATAGAAGAAAATGCTATGAAAGTAACTAATTATCATTTTCCTAATACTATACAAATAGGTGATATTTGTAAAATTAAATATGAAAATGGTATATTATATACTGAAAAAGGTAATTTTGAATTACCTAAAATAGATTTAATATTAAGTGGTACTCCTTGTGTTTCTTTTTCTATTGCAGGAAAAAAAGAAAATATGGATGGTGTGTCAGGTAAATTATTTTTAGAATTTGCTAGAATACTAAAAGAAGCAAATCCTAAATATTTCTTTTTTGAAAATGTTAAGATGAAAGAAGATGTTGCAAAAGAAATAAATGATATTTTAGGAGTAAAGTATATTTATTTAAATAGTGTTGATTTCTCTTGCCATATAAGAAAAAGATATTATTGGACTAATATTGTATCTGAAAAAGAGTGTTTATCAAGTATTGTAAAAAAAGATTTATATATAAAAGATATTGTTGAATGGGATAAGGAATTTATAAAAGAAGTATCAGATGTAACAAAAAGATTTCCTTTTAATCCTATTAAAAGTTCAGAAGGTGTAATAACAATAAATCCAAGAGATACAAAATGTAGAAAAAATAATCCAAGAGTTAAGGCACAAACACATCAGAGAGCGAGAATATATGATGTGGAGGGTAAGTGTCCTACTATGTGTGCAACTTTATTTGATTTAAAAATAACTAAAGATTATAAAAAATATAGAAATTTGACAATAGTAGAATGTGAAAGATTACAAGGTTTACCTGATGGTTATACTTCTATGATAAGTAGAAATCAAGCAGGTAAAGCGCTAGGTAATGGTTGGCAAGTAGATACTGTGATACATATTTTGAAATATATTAAGGAGTGATTTATATGGCAAAGTCTGTTAGTTTGATGGAAGTACAATATAAAGTAAAATTTTTAAATATGTTTATGGATGAAAAATGGGGTTTTGATTTAACTGAAGCCCGTGCTTCTGCAAATGACTATGTTTTATTTAAGAATTATGGTTTAGATGGTTCAGATTGTGTTTATGTAGGTGACTTAAAAGGGTGTAATGCTTACTTAAATAGATATGTTAGAAAATATGACTTAAAGGAAGATTGGGAAGATTATAAAAATAATATATAAGTTGTATGATAGTGTGTTGATAATATCAATACACTATTTTTTATGCATATTTTATTTTTGAAAGACATAAAAAAATAAATTAGATTGAAAATATTTAGTTAAAGGAAGTACTAGTATGGCTAAAATAGAGTTAGATAAGTATTATACGCCATTTCATATTGCTGAACGTTGTTATAAAAAAGTAATAGAAATAATAGGTAAAGAATATATAACAGATATTATAGAACCCTCAGCAGGTGCAGGTGTATTTTTAGATTTAGATAACAGAATAAAAGGGTATGATATAAAGCCAGAAAGAGAAGATATAATAGAACAAGATTATTTAAAATTGGATATATCTTATAAAGAGGGTAGATTAATATTAGGTAATCCACCCTATGGAAGATGTTTAAATTTGGCTTTAAAATTTTTTAAGAAGTCTGTTGAAATAGGAGATTATATCGCTTTTATTTTACCCGTGAGTCAATTAAATAATACAAATGTTTTTTATGAATTTGATTTAATATATAGTGAGGATTTAGGTGAACAAGATTATAGTGGGGTAAAATTACATTGTTGTTTTAATATATATAAAAGACCACTATTAGGATTAAATAAAAAAAGTAAATCAAAGTTAGAGGATATTTCTATTTATAGGCAAGATAAAAAAGATTATGCTACTATAGATTTTGATGTTCGTATGTGTTATTGGGGTTCAGGTACAGCAGGTAAAATATTGTATAATAAAGATGAAAAATATGCTGGTGAGTATAAAATAAAAATACATAATATTGAGCATTATGATGAATTAAAAAATTTTATTCAAAATTTTGATTGGAATGGCTATGTAAAAGGTATTGCTATGAAGAGATTAAAGCAATATCATATTATAGATGTGTTAAAACAAAATTTTGAGTGGTTGAAATAAATATAGAAAGTAGGGGGTTAAGTTGAGAGAAGATATAAGAAGAGAACTAGAATCTTTACGTCAAGATGTTTCAGTTTTGAATAATAAAATATTAAAATTATCTGAAATAGTAGAGAGTGAATTAGATAAAGAAGAAATAGATTTATCTAAAAATTATTCTGATAGTATAGAAAAACCCGTTATAAACAGAATACCTAGACCTAATCAGAATACTATTGAAAGACCTATACCAAAGCCAATTCAAAATAATTTTGGTATACCTAATAGTAATGGTTTTACACCATTAAATAGTAATTTTACTCCATTGAATGAAACAAATAATATGACATCTTTTGAGGAAAAGAATAGTAAAACAAAGAAAGTTGGTACATTGGAAGATAGCATAGGAAAAAATGTAATGGGTATTATAGCTTCTATACTTATATTTATAGGTTTAGGCACATTTATGATTTCTGTGTTTAGTACTATGAGTGATTTTATAAAGAGTGTATTGTTATTATTATTTAGTTTTGGTTTATTTGGTTTTGGTTGGATGAAATTAAATAAAGATAAAAATGCGTTTTCTTTATCATTAACATCTTGTGGTATAGGTGCAGTTTATATTAGTTTTTTAATAAGTTTCTTTGCTTTTGAAATAGGCAATGAGATAATTTTATTTGTTGAACTTGTTGCTTGGTCTATGGCTGTATTTTGGATGTCAAATAAAATATCCTCATTTTTATTTAATATTATAGGTTATATAGGGGTTATAATTGCAGTTTCATTAGGTATGATGTCTGATTTGGCTGAAACTTCTATTATATATTTATTATTAGTAGTAACTCATATTTTCTTAACTTGTTTATTTGGAAGAACTGACTTTAATATGAAAAACAATAATGTTTTAAAGTTAGTAATTTATGGATTATCCATATTTACTTCCTGTATAACAGTTGGAAAAGGTATGGACTTTGTTAGTAGTGATGGTGATATTTTAACAACATTTGCTTCTTTATTATTTGTGGTATATAATTTTTATATATTATATGACTTATATAGAAATAATGTTAATGTTGTAGGTGTTTCTTTATTTTTAACACCATTAGCAATTTTTAGTATGTTAGGTCTTGATATGGTATTCTCTCCATATTTGGACATGTCTGTATGGCCAGTAGGAATTATAATTTTATTATTTTTAGTTTTATTTGAAGTACTAGGTTTAAGGTTTGATAATCAATATAAATGGGTAAGAGGTATATTTGGAAATATAGGTATTGTTATTTTTGCATTTGTAATGACAAGTGAGTCTGAATTTATTTATAATATTGCGGAATATACTTATTTTACTTATATTATAATACCTATTGTACTTTATTATTTAATTTTATTAAAAGATAATGCAATGTCTATTAGTGTATTTGTGTTATATTTTATAAGTATAATTTCTTTAATGATAACAGGTTGTGATATGGGAGCAGATGTTGTAATACCTATATTATTACACGTGGTAAGTTTATCATTTATTGTATATACATTAAAAGATAGGTATAATATAATAATAAAAATATTGTCATATTTCGCTTTAATACTTATATTAGGTGCTATTTCTTTAATTGTTTGTGATAATTGGTTGTTAGCAGAGGAAGGATGGCTGTTATATTATATATTAACTTTTGCTATGGTTGTTATTTTTGAGGTAACAGGATTATCAACAAATTGGGTAGAATCAGGTAGTATTTTGAAAAGAAATGAGTACAGTAAAAATGATGTTTTATATTATATAAATAGATTTTTTAATTCTATAACATTAATTGTTGGTTTATTTTTAGTAAATTATCCTGACTTTAATCCTATAATACGTTTATTACTTGTACTAACAACTTTAATTCAGTGTGTTTTAGGTGTAAAGAGGGCAATGGAAATAGGAAAAGATTTGATAGGTTATTATATAGGTATAAAATTTACTATTTATATAAATGTGATAATAGGTGCATTTATAGGTTGGTATGATATAGGATATATTTATAGTATTGTATGTTTACTAATTTCTATATGTAGTATAATAATAGGATTTAATAAGAGGGTAAAATCGTTTAGGCTATATGGTTTAATTTTAGCAATATTAAGTGTATTAAAATTAGTTATGATAGATATGACAGCATATAATCCTGACTTTTTAATGTTTGGGTTTATAATAAGTGGACTTTTATGCTTTGGTATTGTATGGATATATAATAAAATGTCAAAGTCTATTGAGGAAAAAGATAATGTTGAAATATCACAGAATAATTGGAATAATTTTTGATTGTACTTATTGACAACTAATAAGAAATATGTTAAAATAGTATAAGAGTTATAATATGCTCTTATACTATTTTTTATTTGGGGGATTTGGTGATGGGAAGAAAAGATTTGACACTCGTAAAGAATACAAATATTAGTTTGGAATCATTAGATGAAAATAAGAAAAAAGAAATTATAAGTATTAAGAATTCTATTACAATGGATTATGAAAATACTCTTGATTATGCTAGTCAGGCTAGTAAAAATTTAACTGATTTTTCAAGTGATTTATTAAAAACAATGAAAGTTAAGGATACACCAGAAGTAGAAGGTCTTATTATGGATTTAATGGCAGGTCTTGAAAAAGTGGATGCTACTACTTTAATGGAGAAAAAATCTTCGTTTATTAAAAAGTTGTTTAAGGTTGATGAATTTAAGCAATTTATTACAAGATATGAAGATGTTGCGTCTGTAATAGATGGTGTAAAAGTAAAACTTGAAGAATCTAATTTTCAGTTGAAAAAGGATATAGAGGTTTGTAATAGGTATCTTGAACAGAATCTTGAATATATTAATGAACTAGATAATTATATTCTAGCAGGTAAAGTTAAAGTAGATGAAGAAAGAATTTCTCTTGAAGAAGATAGAAAAACATTAGATTCTAGTGATATGCTAAATGTTCATAATTTTAATGCAAGAGAAAATGAAATTGATAGATTGGATAGAAAAATCCATGACCTTGAATTAATGAGAGGTATTGCAGTTCAGAATATTCCTCAAATTATGCTTATAAGGGATGGAGATGGAGTACTTATTGAAAAAATACAGTCTTCAATAAATTCAGCTATTCCTCTTTGGGAATCACAGATGGTAATTGCTATTCAGTTAATGCGTCAAAAAGGTGCTTTGGCTATTCAAAAGGGTGTCGCTGATACTACTAATAATTTGATTAGTAAAAATAGTGAACTTCTTAAGAGTGGTAGTGTAGAGGTAGCAAAGGAACTAGAGAGAGGTATTATAGATATAGATGTTCTTAAAAAGAATAGTGATAATCTAATTAAGACATTAGAGGCAATTAGAGCAGTCAGACAAGAGGGTAAGGAAAATAGATTAAAGGCAACACAAGAATTGGCAGTATTGCAGACAAAATTAAATGAACAATTATTATTATCAGAGGGTTAATTTTTGAGGGGAAGGTAAATATTATGGTGATTCCAAAAGTAGATGATTTGACATTTTTAGAATATTTTTCAAAGATGAAGGATAGAGAAGAAATAGATGGTATTTTAAAAAGATATTATAGTCCTAATACTATAAGTGGTTGGAAATTTTTAAATGTTGTTTTGAATATTATTGTTGCTTGTCTTGTTTTTAATTTTTTTAAGTTTAATTTTATTGTATGGGCATTGTCTTTTGTAATATTTGATATTGTATCAATTTTTTTTGATTATCTTTTTGTTTTTATAATTCCAAAATTGAAATTTTATATTTTAGGCTTAAAAGGTATTCAAAAATATATTTCTGATTTGGAAAGTGAAATTGCAAAAGTAAGAGGTAATTTGTGCAGTAATTCTCCTTGTGGTCATCATTGTGAAAAGTTACAAAATTATTGGTGTCGTGATGATGAAGAATGTAGTATGTATATTTATTTTTCTTGGTTGACAAAAGTAAAACATTTATTAGAAGTATATAATAATATTAAATTGGAAGAAATAGAAAAAATAGAAAAAGAGGCAGAAGAAGCAAAAAGGATTAGTGAATTAGATAAAAAGTTTGTTGATAAGCTTGAGTTTTATGAAAATGTAAAATGTAGAATTTCAAAATATTCAAAGAGTATGAAATTAGAGTCTTTAAATAAAATGGAGAATACTGTTTCCGAATTAATAAGTTTATTGAAACAAAAGACAATTGGTTTTAAGTTGATACCAAATAGTTTGAATATTTATTTAACAGAGTTTTTAGATGTAGTTGAAAAAGTATCAAATTTAGATAGTAAGGCATCAAAAGAGTATAAAAATAAACTAATGAAAATTGCAAATGCATTAAGTGAAGATGTAAATGAACTTAATGAAAGAATAAGAACATTTGAGGTTAATGATATAGATGTAACTTTAAAAGTTTTATATGATGAACTAGTTGAGGATGATGAAAAGGTAGGTAATGAATAATGTTTAAAGGTAAAATTTGGACTTGGGTTATAGTTTTAGCAATATGTAGTTTATTTTATTGGTTTTTTAATATTGTAGTACCATCTTTTGGAACAGATGGTAATATAGTTATAAATAGTGAAATAAAAGAGAATGATACATTTTTAAATGACTTAAAGGGTGTGAAATTTAATAAATATAAATCTGTTATAAGTACTGATAATCCAGAAATTGTTTTTTCATTAGAAGAACAAAAATTAGGTTATGTTAAATATGATAATTTTATTTCCTCTCCTATGGTTTTGTATTTTCCTTATGATATAGATAATCATACAGATGGTTTTTCAATAGTAGGTAAAAGTACTTCTTATTCTGTCCCATTTAAGTGTGATTTGAATGGTATTTTAATTGCTATTGAACAAGGTAAGACATGGGAAGAGGTAGGGTATAGTAAAAAAGTGTTGAAGGGTAAAGTTCAGTTAATTATACCAGATGAATCTTCTATTTTATATAAACCTACAAAGGATTTATTTTTGAGGAATTTATATGAAGTTGAAAGTCTTAATGAAGAAGAACTAAAAAAGGCAGAAAATAGGGTAAAAGAAATAATGAATAAGTGTGTGAAAGTGTTTGATGTAAGTGCTTCACTTCATGAGGCTTATGAAAAAGATACATTTATTCAGAAAGACCAAACTGCTGTTATTGTAGCACCTGAATATTTATATACTCAAATAGGAGAGGCAACATCTACATCTTATACAGATTCCTATATACCTGTATATCCTATGAAATCTTATTTTATTAGTGCTAATGTATTTTGTATTGAAACAGAGGACACTGAAAAGATAGAGAAATATGAAAAGGTGTTAAAGAATTTTAAAGATAAGTCTAAATTATATGATAATACAGGTTGGAGAGTAACAGATAGAACTTATAGTTTAAGTTATATTATTTGGAATGACTATAAATAAAATTTAAGTGAGGTATATTATGAATGAAAGGTATAAGTAAGTTAATTATAACATTGGTTATAATATTGTTAATAATTTGTATTTCTACTGTTTCTGTGTTTGCATTTTTTTATTTGCCTAATACAACAATAGAAACAGATTTTGGAAGTGTAAATGTAAGTTTAAAAACAAATGCTTCTACAGTAAAAGAAATTAAAAAGTCTATTGAAAATTATAAGTTTAATGTGAAATTATTTGATGGTAGTGTGGTGGAAGTACCATCAAAAGAGTTTATTATATCCGTAGAAGATGAAATTATTTTAAATGAGTTAAAAGGTATAGATAAAAAGTTTTCTTTTAAGCCTATAAAATATGATATAGTATTAAGAGATAAAGTTTCTTATGATAATAAAAGAATAATGACTTTTATACAAGAGAAAAGTGGTACAGAGATTATAGATTCAAAAGATGCGTATATTGAATATAATGAAGAAAATAAATTATTTGAAATAGTTCCAGAAACTTATGGTAATGTTCTTGTTGATGATTTTTCTAATAAAGTAGTGGATTTTATGAAAAATAATGGTTATAATATAGATTTAGTTACTATTGGTTGTTATGAAAGTCCTTCTATTATAAGTACAGATAATGGTTTAAGTAAAAAATTGCAGTCATTGAATAGTTTTAAGGATATAAAAATAGAGTATATCTTAGGAGAAAATATAGAAACACTTACTTTTGATACTTTTCATAATTGGATATCTGCTAATATTTTAGATGACGGTACAGTTGATATTGTAGTATCTAAAGAAGGGGTTAGTTCTTATGTTAGTGAATTAAATAAGAAGTATACGACATTTGGCAAGAGTAGAACATTTACAACAAGTACAGGTGAAGTTGTAACATTAACTACTGGTGATTATGGTTGGTGGTTAGATACTGAAAATTTAAAGAATAGTATTGTTTCTAATATTAAATCAAATCAGTCATCAAGTAATGAAGTTGTTTGGAAACAAAAAGCAGCTTGTTTTGGGGAGTTAGATTTTAGTAATAGTTATGTTGAGGTTAGTATATCTAATCAAAGGGTTTGGATGTATGTAAATGGAGAGTGTGTTGTTGACTCACCTGTTGTAACAGGTAATATTGGAAGAGGAATGGGTACTCGTAAAGGTGTGTTTTCATTAACATATAAGACAAAAAATGCTGTTTTAAGAGGTGCAGATTATGAAACACCTGTTAAATATTGGATGCCTTTTGATGGTGGTATAGGGTTGCATGACGCTACTTGGAGATATAAATTTGGTGGTAATATTTATACATATAATGGTTCTCATGGTTGTGTTAATATGCCATTAAATGCAGCAAAGACTGTTTATGAACATATAGATAAATCTATGCCTATAATAGTTTGGTAATTATTTTAATAAATATTTAAAATAAAAATATAATTTTTTGAAAAAGTGTTTAATATGTTGAAATAATAATAAAAAACATTATTGAGAAATTTGAAAATTTATTTTATTGATTTTTCAATATATTTGTTGTATATAGTTGAAATATTTTTAATATTTTTTCATTTAATTTATATATAGTCATATTTTTATAATGATAAAAATTTAAGTTTATAAAATCTTTAATAAAAGGTTAGGTGGTTTTAATGATTTTAAAAGAATTGTTAGATAAAGTTAAGGATATTGAACTTTTATGCTATTTGAATAGAATAGGGGATACAAATAATTTATATGCTTATAAAGAGATGTTGCAAAAATTAAGAAAATTACCTATTAGAGTTAATGAAGAAAATAAAGATTTGAAAATAGTTGTTGTAGAGGAAAGAAATTTATTTTCAGAAGATGATAGTGTTTCATTAGAAGTATATGGTGTAGTTGAAGGGAAAGAGGATTGTTATGCTCTTGAATTTATGTCATGGGATTTGTGGTTAGGTTCAGAGGTAGTAGAAAAATCACTTGATAAGTTTGGAAGAGTAGCATTTGTGTCAGAATGTTTATATGAAATGTCTTTTTATGACTTTGATGAAGAAAAAATACAGGGTAAAATAGAGGAATTAAAGGAAATGGAAACTGCTATAACAGAGGGTACAGTTAAAACCTATTCTTCTGAAGAAGTAAGAGAGCATTTAGGTATTAAGGATTATAAAGAACCTACTGATGAGGAAAAAGAAGCTATCTTAAATATCATGAGAGAAAGAAATTCGTGGAATATGGAAAGACGAAAAGAAATATTGGTTTAATACTTTTATTTAGCAAGGTTTTTGCCTTGCTAAATTTTTTTTGAAAAATTTTTATCATGGGACTTGACAAATGATGAAATTGATGATATAATATTGATATAATCAAAATGATAATATGAAAAATTGAGGTGATTTCAATGAGTATTCACGATTTTGAAAAGCCAAGTTTGACTACTGACATTGTTTTGTTAAGAGTAGCAGACAAGGTAAGTGAAAATAAAAGGAAAAATTCAGAGAAAGAGTTACAGGTACTTTTGATAAAGAGAAAAGATGAACCTTGTAAAGATTGTTATTCATTACCAGGTGGGTTTGTAAATATTGATGAGCCTATATATGTAAATGTAAGAAGAAAGTTGTATGAAAAGACAGAAGTATCAGGTGATTTTTATATTGAACAACTTTATACTTGGGGTGAACTTGATAGAGATAGTAGAGGTCGTGTAATTTCTGTTTCTTATTTAGGACTTTGTAATAATGAAACTTATACTGAAAAGTTTATTACAAATGAGTGGTTAAATGTATATGAAGTTCTTGAAGGAAAGTATGGAGATTTAGCATTTGACCATAAGCAGATAATTGAGTATGCTTTGGAAAGAATAAAAGGAAAGATTGAGTATACTGATATAGCATTTAATCTTCTTCCTGAAAAGTTTACTCTTTCAGAATGTAAAGCAGTTTATGAATTGATTTTAGGTAAAACTTTATTGAACTTTAAGCGTGGTGTCGCAGAATATATTGAACCTTTGAATGAGTATCAAGAGGGTAAACAGTTCAGACCTGCACAGTTGTTTAAGGTAAATAAAGATAGAAAGTCAAAATTTTAAGAGGTGTTTGATATGATTAAATTAAATGGTAGAGAAGTTGTTTTTGGTAAGTTTCCTAATGGTGAAACTTATGCTGATGTTGAAGTAAGTAGGGTAAATACAAAGGATAGTAACTCTATTTATTTTAGGTTTGAAGATGATACAGATATTTTTCATCTTATGTGTGTAAAAGATTTTGTAGATGATAATGCTTATGATATCCCTTGTCATTTGATTATGCCTTATGTACCATATAGCAGAATGGATAGACAGGAAGAAAAGCGTTTGTTTACTCTTAAGACTTTTGCAAAGTTTATCAATAGTATGAATTTTTCTTCTGTTGTTGTTCTTGAACCTCATTCA
>JAEIGA010013360.1_pt1 | contig 12500 bp, 4 predicted proteins | sample 9270691 | NCBI WGS metagenome assembly JAEIGA01 (sample SAMN17057246, study PRJNA624740) | gut metagenome | biome: biome; isolation source: fecal sample | host: Bos grunniens | place: China: Xizang | collected 2019
GTGATGGTAGCGCTACCAGCACCCCGGGCCTTGACAACGCCCGAAGAAGAAACGTCAGCGACAGAACTGTTGGAAGACTGCCAGCTTACAGTCTTGTCAGTGGCATTATCAGGAAAGACTTGGGCGGTGAGCGAATGGCTATCACCAACTGTCATTGAAAGTTCTGTCGAAGAAAGAGTTATACCCGTGACCTCAACAACTTCAGGCTTTACTGTTACCACACAAGTAGCGCTCTTACCACCAGCTGTAGCAGTAATGGTAGCGCTACCGGCACTAACACCCTTGACAACGCCCGAAGAAGAAACATCAGCGACAGAACGGTTGGAAGACTGCCAGCTTACAGTCTTGTCAGTGGCATTAGACGGAGAAACCGTCGCTGTAAGCGTATGACTTTCTCCGATAGCCAAAGAAAGTTCTGTCGAAGTGAGAGTTATACCCGTTACTTCAACAACTTCGGACTTTACTGTTACCACACAAGTAGCGCTCTTACCGCCAGCGGTAGCTGTGATGGTAGTGCTACCGGCACTAATACCCTTGATAACACCCGAAGAAGTAACGGTAGCTACAGTGCTGTTAGATGAGTACCAACTTACCGTCTTATCAGTTGCATTAGACGGAGAAACCGTCGCTGTAAGCGTATGACTTTCTCCGACAGCCAAAGAAAGTTCTGTCGAAGTGAGAGTAATACCTGTGACTTTTACTGTCGTCTCTGTTTCAAGACCATCATCTCCACCACAAGCAACCAGACACAGCACAGCAAGTATCCATCCACACAAAAATAAAAAGACCTTTTTCATAGCTAGCTGTATTAATCCCATTTACCGATACCGCCACCAATATTGATCTCTGCCTGTTGCGGATTCTCAGTAACAGTTATAGTAATCGTATGTTGATACCCTTGTTTGAAGCTTATGGTTCCCTCCATCAAATAACTAATATTACCCATGATGACCTCTACCAGTGGACGACGGGTTGTTATGTTTTGTGGAACAACAATAGCAGCATAACGAGCTTTTGACAATTTCTGCATCTTAATAGACTTAGCGCCAACATAAGCATCTTTGCAGGCACCACCTGTAGCTAAATCAACATTGGCAGTGGTAACTGTGTTGTGCAGAAATACCTGCATATTATCGGGAAGTTCACCCTCGTAGTCATCACTCTTCACTATTTCCACCAAGGCACGACTCAATACATGACTGAACTTCAGACTGACAGGTGATGTTCCGGCTTGCTGTCCTTCAGCCTTTGCATACAGAAAGTCACTCTTAGAATAACCCTCTGCTGTATTCTGGTCTTCCAATACCTCGAACAGGAACGCCTCAGTATCGTTCACCTCTTCAGTATACGGATAATAAGCATATACGTTATTCTTCCCTTCGTTCCAATAGAAAGGACGCGAGGATGTCCACTTGCTGCCGTCATAAGTATATCGGCCGTTGTTTACCGAATTGCCAAATGGTTGAAGTATGGCATCTTCCTGAACAACAAAGACTCCAATTTGATCTCCCTTCTCAAAACCTGTACTTGTGGTACGGGTTTGCTGTGATGGATAAATAGCTTCAATGCGAATTTCGTTTTCGTTGACAGCCTTCTCTATTGTTTCATCTGAACATGATGAGAATGCCCATGCAGCAAATGCGATGCTTACAAATGGCAGAATGTTAGCGATTGTTTTCATATCTTTTTTCTTTTAAATTCTTGAATAATTGATTATACTGACCATGTTCCACCATAACGGGAGCATTATGAGAGTGAATGGATGGCAATTCCTGCATATCGTGTATGGAGCGAGTTCCATTACCCTCAACACTTCCCCATTGGTCTGTGTCCACAGCATAGAAATCTCTATCGATATCGAACCATTCTCCAGCCAAACCAAACACGCGTTCGGTTATGGATAACCTGCTTATGGCGTTATAATAAGGAATGGCATAATTCATACAACTATTGGCTTCCGAACGCCATACGCCCCGGGTGAAACCGTATCCTCCCTCGAATACATCCACGTAATTGCTGAAGCGAGGATCAAAAATCATATCCGCCCAAGGAACATTGGCAGCCACCCCTGTTGTTGAAATATTGGTATACCAACCCCTGTTTTTATATTTATTGATTTCACCTACTTTCATATCAGTAATGTATTGATTAGATAATATGGATTCGTCAGCCAACTTACCAAATCCATGTCCACCAGCTTCATGCTGTATAATACCACGAGTGTCATTGGGATAAGTGCGGTCACTGGGTGGACAAATAGATAAAGTAGAACCATCATTGTAATAATAGGTAAGTCCTGAATAATCCGTCGTATTAGGTATCAATACAACTAACGATTTCCACATATTGCCTGCGTGAAACCAGCTACCAGTCTGCCTACCTGTCAGGCTACTGATATACGAAAACACCTCTTCATCGTTTGGTATCAACGTAGCAGAATACACTGTTCCGAATTTTGTATCTCGGGTAACATTCATCGTGCTCACACCCGTTTCTTGGCTAAGTGCCAGACAAGCATAAACATCAAAATATTCGCGTAATCGGTCATAAGGCGGCAATCCAAAGAAGTACTCCATATCTTTGCGGCAAAGTTCCAAGTAGGCTCCAGAAGCTATACTTTCGGCATCCCATCCATCACCAACAAAATACACGCTGATTCCATTACCCTTACTATGTTCCTGCAATTGAACCATCTGGTCTTCACCATATTCATACCCATACTGCGATAGGGCACAATAGGTTTCCACATCCGTTCCTTCAAGTTGAAACACAATGCTGTCCTGACGTAAGGACAAGCCGGAAGGCAATTCACTAAAGGTGGCAACAATCTCACTCTTCAGACTGCCTTCTGTTTTCGACAGTCTCACCCAATCCGGTTGACGGGTAACCTTCCAGTTGCCATCGGCATTCAAAACAAAAGTTTGTTGACGAGACTCAGTCAGCGCGCAAGCATGGGCTGGACGACAGACAAAATTGCGATATTCAGTCAAACGAGCGAACTCACTCCATGTCCGATTGTTTTTATAGTGTTGAAGACCTTCTTTGGGTACTTCCACATTTATCTGTGTCTTAACCACATTACTGAAAGCATTGGCATCCAGATAGGGAGGAGTCGGGTTCTCGCATACAATTGTCCGGATATAGGAATCGTTTTTAAAAGCATCCGCCTCAATACTCGTAATGTTTTTCCGAAGCACAACACTGGTGATAAGTGGACAATCCTGAAAACACCTTGCCGGCACCGAAACGATAGAAGGAGGAATCGTGATCTCACCATTCAGATACTGACAATCCATAAAAGCTTCAGCTCCTAACAACTGGAGCTTTTCCGGTAAGGCTATACTTGAAAAATTATTGCCCTTAAAACTTCCGTAACCAACTTCCCTCACCGTAGAAGGCAAAGAAAGTTCACCGCGGAATTTACATTCAGCAAAAGCAGATTCTTTGATATTCGTTACACCTTCCTTTAATATCAAGTTACCATCGAATGAACATCTTTTAAAACAACTTGACGGAATAATTTTTATTCCACTGGGAATAACCAAATTGCCCGTAAACTTACAACCCCAAAATGCGTCCTCATCTATTAGTTTCAGAGACTCCGGCAATTCCAGTGTACCTGTAATATTATCACAGAATCCAAAAGCACGATGACCTATTTCCTCCAATCCTTCAGGCAATTTCAACTCACCTTTTACACAGCCTGAGACACCATTTCCTCCAAATGCATATTCTCCGATTTTTTTAAGCGTGGATGGGAATTCCACTCTAAACCTGGCTGCATTAGAACTACAGCCGAATGCACCGTAGGCAATTTCTTCCAGACCTTCCGGAAACACCAATGTTCCCACAATAGGTACTTCGAAAAAAGCTCGAATCCCGATGACCCGCAAACGCTCCGGCAAAACTAAATGTGAAATAAGTGCATTTCTAAACGCCTCACTAGGAATACAATCGTCATTATTATCATTCTCATCATCGATAACAAGATCCTTCATATTCAGATTTTGCAATGTAGGCATATCTCCCATAAAGCACAAGTCCGCTGCATTGACTCGCCCCGTAACCTTCAGCGAACGCACTTCCTTGTAATCAATACCACGTTTTTCCAAGGTTTCACTGAATGTCCCCGGAGTTTCCACATCGACAATAAGATATTGTCTGACAATACCTTCATGAAACTCTTCGTCGTCAATCCACGACGAAATGCTTTCACCCACCAATGTAAACTTATAGTCACCCGTCTCTTGACGCTTATCCACCTTGATGGTAAACTGGTGCATTTTCCCCGACTGCAATGTTATCAATTCCCCTTTTCTGAACATGTAGTTCTGACCGCCCACGGATATGGTCAAAATATCAGTTCCGGCATCATAGCTTTTAGGAATTACGACAGCCCTGTAGGCATTTCCATACGGCAAGGTGAAAATGGATGCATCACCTTGACCAGTCAATTCCACATGTCCGGTCTCCAGATTCACCGTAGTTGAGGTTGCTGCATGGTTTACCATCACTTGTTTCTGCAATGCGGCCCACTCCTTTTGCTCAAAACCTTCTCCCATTTCCAGAACAACGGTCATTCCTGCCATGAGGTGTTTGAATCTAAGGTCAATGGAACCATTGTCCGGTAAAGCCTTCACGCACTTGGCCCATAACAAATCGCTTACCTCATAACCGCCCAGGTGTGTTCTTGTGGACTGACGATCCTGACGTGTGTCAATCGTAAACACATATTCCGTAGGATTATCCACAGTTTCTACATAAGGATAGTAACCAACCACATCTACCGGTGTAGTCTGATTTTTCCAATAAAGTGTCTTACCGCTCGCCCATTTATCTTTTGCCTCATCGTATGTGAAAGACAGATTATCTGCCCGCAAATTTGCGTCTGCTAAAGAAGCAGGTACATCGTCACTATAATCGGCAACAAAAACTCCGATGCGGTCACCGTCGGCAAAACCTGTATCCGTAGCACGTGTCAATGCAGGATATTCAGCATTGAATTCCATAGGGAAAGCCGTACTAATAACATCTTCCGACCAATCGTTTTCACTGCACGATGCCAGCATGAGCGTAAGTACTGTCAGACATATACCTACTCTGGTAGAAAAATTATAATATCTTGCCATCATATCTAATCTTATTTCTGTTTTCATTTGCTTACTTGACGTTTAGGTTCCGATGCGGAAATGATTGGCGCATGTCCATGGCGAGGCGCATTCACATTGGTCTGGAAATGCTGGGAACTGCGAGTTGGTCTGGTGAAGTCTTTTCCCCACTCCCGACTGTCATTGGCTGCGAAATCATCAAAACTATAAGTTTCACCTGCCAGCATCTTGATCCGCTGGACGATAAGTTCCCGACTCCATGTGCTGTAATACGGCACATTGTTGTTCATACAAGAGTTCTGTTCTGAACGATAAACCCCTCGCTGATGGAAATAACCACCTTCGTAAATGTCCACTATGTCATTGAAACGATTGTCGTTGATGAGATGCTTCCAAGGTACAGTCAAGTATTTGCCATCCAGCGACAAATTCTGCCCCCAGCCTGAATTATGCATCTGAATGAGACCGTCTACATGTTGGCAACAGGGACATCCACAAGTCTGTAGCCATGCCGCATGATACATATACTCATCAGCCAATTTCGCGAATCCGTGACCACCTGCCTCGTGCTGTACCAAGCCACGTGCATCATAAGGATAGTCTTCCTTGCTTTTCGGGCAAACAGCCACGGCTGCCCCCCCTCGGGATCCAGGCCACATCTTTGTAACACCGTCATAAATCATTGTATTGGGAGTCAATACACAGGTCAGGGCATCGATGTCCGACTCAGGCACTGGGGTGTGGTCAACAGCATAGTAAAGTGCCGCATCAAAATCCGTAGTGATACGTCCCGTAGAAGAGGCTGTCATGGTATTGAACTTCACGTTACGAAGCGTATTCATCGTTCCGATACCACTCTCGTAGCTCATGGCAAAAGCCGTATAGACATTGAAATAATCCCGATAGGTCTTGTAGGGTTCCACATCGAAGAAATATTCCATCTGCTGCATCATGTCCGACAAATAAGTTCCTTCGGCAATATCCTTGGCATCATAACCATCACCGATGAAAACAAGATTGATGCCCTTGCCTTTCAAGGCAGACTGAAGGGTTAAAGAAGCATCTTCACCGTATGAACTGTCATACTGCTCTATCTGATAGCATGTGGTATGGTTGCCACCATCAAGGCTAAACACAATGCTATCTGAACGATTACCGCTACCCTGCCCCAATGCATCAATCGTTACCTTGAGCTGGGTCTTCAGCTGTCCGGACATGGGGGAAACATGAGCCCAATCAGGGCAATGAGTAACCTTCCATGCACCATCAGCATTCAAGATAATGTCACGCACGTTTCCGTTGTTGAGCAAACGTGCCATTTGCGGCCGGCATACGAAATTGCGATATTCAGAAATACGCTTGAATTCACCCCATCCGGGTGCATTTCTATAGGCTTCTACACAGCCTTGAGGCACTACAAGTGTAAAGTTATCTTTAGCCACACCTTTAAAATGTCCGGATCCCACCAAAGCTGGAGGCGTTTCCGACTGACATTGCAGATAATCAAGGCTGTAGCACTTACCGAAACAATTCTCTCCGATGGACAATAAATTTTTAGGCAACACCAATGCTGTCAGTCTCTCACAACCGTAGAAAGCATACGCACCAAGATGATTTACCTTAGCAGGAATAGACAAGGTGTCTATCAACTCTTCGCAATGATAAAAAAATCCTTCGGGTATTTCCTCAAAATTGTCAGGCAAATAGACATGCTTGAATCTCGTTTTGGCAAAGGCATAACTTTCAATAACCGTAACAGTCGATGGCAATACAAGATCACCATCAAAGGAATATATATCATCAATATTATCTTCATCCAATTGAGATTCATATAATACCCTTATTCCTGAAAAAGCAGCAGCACGAATGGTCTTCAGCCCTTCATGAAGTGTCAACGAACTAAATCCTGTACGGGCAAAGGCACCAATACCTACCTCTGTTACCGAAGCGGGTATATCGAGATTCCCCTTCATCCCAATGTTCTCATAGAAACATTTGCGTCCTATCGTAGTAAGATTCTGAGGAATCTTCAATTCGCCCGTAATATTTTTACACGATTCAAAAACGGCTTCGCCCAAATAATCAATCTTCTCAGGAAACGATAGTTCATGTTCAATAGGGCATCCAGCAAAAGCTTTGGTTCCGATATGCTGCAAGGTAGACGGTAGACTGATGCGACGTATCGTATGGGTGTACCAAATGCCATCACCTCCATAGCTATTATCACTATTTACCTTGGTGTTGTCGAAAGCCTGATCACCGACATAAGTCAAGCCTTCCGGCAAGATTATGTCGTGACACAGACCTGTACCCCTGAAAGCCAAGCGACCTATCTTTTTCAGATTATCGGGAAACACAATATATTTTAATGTAGGCATTCGTCGAGCTTTCCCGTCATCAGGAAGATCATAACCCGCATCACTTGCCCAAAATGCATAATCGGGAATCGCATCATCTTCCTCCTTGTCCTCAATCATACATCCAACGGTTTTAACATCCTTCAGATTGAGCGCTTCTAAACTCGTGAGATAGGCTAACAGAAAGTGGAAATCATCATTATTGATAGAGCCCGTTAACTTCAAATTAGTAATTTCTTTGTAGTTTAAATTTGCCTTATCCAATGCCTCCTTCAATCCTCCTGCCTGCGGCACATGAACAGTAATGTATGCCCTGGCCTCTGCCTGATGACTTACCGCATCGTTCTCCCATGCAACCACCGACTCGCTGACAAGAGAAAATTGATAATCACCCTTCTCGCGCTTGTCCACCTTGATGGCAAACTTAGTAATCTTACCAGCCGGATAAGCGGTTGTTTCCGGACGAGTATAGAAATAGACTTCACCGTCAATGACTATTTGAATCAATCCTTTGCTTGCGTCAATGGTCTGTGGCACTACCACACAACGCCACTCATTGCCATTCCGATAGGGAATAATAGGAGTAGGAGAAACGGATTCATCTACAGTCACTTCTCCCGTCTGCAGGTTAATATATGAACTGAGTCTTGTATTGGAAATTGTAATAGCCTTGTCAAGCGATGCCCATTCACCATTGAATCCCTCACCCTCAATAAGCGACAATTGGACTCCCGCCATCAGGTGCTGATGATGAAGGTTGATAGGACTCAAAGGCTGAGCTTCCATGGTTTTAGCCCATAGAAAGTCACTCTTTTCATATCCTCCCAACTGTCGTTCAGTAGCATCCGTATCCTGACGGCGTTCTATGACAAACGGGATTGACGTAACATCAGTGATTGATTCCATAAAGGGATAATAACTATAGGCATCAACGTAAGTCTTTTCATCCGTCCAATATAGATGAGTATCGCTTGACCAACCGTTCTGGCCATAGATAAACTTTACGTTGTCGGCATGGTTGCCGCTATTCGCCAAGGCACAAGGCTTTCCTTGCTTATAATCCACCATATAGACACCGATGGCATCGCCAATGGCAAAACCTGTATCATTCACGCGGGAAACATGTTCTTGATGAATGTTAGCCTCGATCTTTATTTCATGTTGACTGTTAGATTGGCCCCAAAAAGCTTCATTTTCGGAGCAACCTATGAGTAGCACAGATGCTAATATGCCTATAAAAAATAATTTGCTTTTCATTTCGTATTTCTGTTCTATTGTGGTAATCCTTCCTTACTGTCTCTGCTTACAAATCTCTCAAAAGAATAAGTCTCGCCCGCCAACTCCATAATACGGCGTACAATGAGTTCGCGGCTGATGGTATTATAGTATTGGATATAAGTACTCATACAACTCTGTGACTCGGAACGGAATACACCACGAGCATGACGGTATCCGCCCTCATAAACATCCACTACATCACTATAATTCGAATCAAAGATAAGATGGCTCCAGGGAACCGTCTTCATGGCAGCAGTGAGTGAAATGTTGCCATACCAACCCTTCGCACGCCCATCATAATATTCTTGAATACGTTTACAAGACTGGCAAGGACATGCCTGGATGAATTCCTGATGTGAGATACTTTCGTCTGCCAAACGTCCGAAACCTTGGCCTCCGGCATAATACTGTACCAGACCACGCGTATTGTATGGATAATCGTACGGGCTTTCCGGAATAAAGCTGACGGTCAGTCCATTGTCAAAAATTTCCGCATTGCCACTAAAGGTATTCTGGTTCAAGGCTACAAGAACAAGTGTGCTACCCATATTAGCATCGCTGATCATAGCCGATACATTCTTTACATATTGTTGCAAAACATCATAGTCACACCAGAAGCCGACGGATGGGTCGTCGATAGTATTAAACTTATTGACGACAGGTGTTTGCGCACTGGAAATTCCCTCTTCCGGTGAAACGGCCAGCGCTGTTGAAACCGTGAAATAATTGCGGTAAGTCTTATAGGGTTCGATGGCAAAGAATTCCTCCATACGTTTCTTCACCGTTGCCAAATAAGTGCCTTCAGCAATCTGCTGCGCCGTAAAACCTTCGCCTACAATGAATAAAGGTATCGGTCGGGTGCCTTCCGTAGCATTCTGCAGAACGATTTCCTTGTCTTCAGCTTCATCCGCTACATATTGGGATACTTGACAAGAGGTCTGATAATCCGAATTTTTCAGGCTGAACACGATTTCTCCCTCTCGAGGAGAAGCGGATGCATCAACGCTGACGGTAATCTCAGTTGTACGCACATCACTCGATGTCTGAGAAAGATGACACCAATCCGGACATTCCGTTACTTCCCATTCCCCTTCACTTCTGATCACGACATTGCGGGTGATACCCTTGTCAAGACAAGTAATATGCCCTACACTTGCCGCCAGTTCGTGATAAGCGGTAATATACTTGAAATCGCTCCATCCCTTAGCGTTACGATACTTGCCGACCGATTGCTCGGGCACTTCCAAGATGACATGGTCCATATCACACCAAGCAAAGGCATCACTCTCAGCAGTAGGAGGTTCGGGATTCAGGGACATTACATTTCTCAAGGCACGGCAATCCTCAAAAGCCCTACTTCCGATAGACTCTACATACTTACCAAGCTTTACTGTAGTCAAATTTTCACAATGTGCAAAGGCTTCTTGTTCAATCGTTTCAGTATAACCCAAAATATTTACCACACGCATATCGGTACCTCTGAACGCAGCATTTGACACTCGTGATAGTTGCGAAGGTATGTTCAAATTTTCCGGCAAGTTCTTGGAATAATCGAAAGCTTCTTTTCCTAAATTGGACAAACCATCAGGCAGATTTTCCATCCCCCCTCGAAAATTACAAGACTGGAATGCTACATTACCGATACTGACAAGACCATCCGGCCAAACAATTTTATTATTATATTGAAGCACAGCAAATGCTCCGGCTTCAATACGCACCACCTTGTCATGAAACGTTAGGGTTGTACCATTTGCAAAATCCATACCCCCAAATGTATTGGCCGGTATAGTTGTCATAAATGTCGGTATACTGATTTCTCCTTCTATACCTTCACCATAACCTGAAAAACACGCCTCACCTATATAATTTACAAATTCAGGCAAACGAAAATGTCCAGTGGAAGATCTTGCTCCACTAAAAGCCCTATTTCCAATAGACCATATATTATTGCTTAGAGGCACTTCAAAAACGCATTGATTACCATACAGTGCTCCATATCCAATGTATTCAAGAGAATTTGGAAGAATCAAGTTTCCTTGCTTTATTTCCCCCAAACAAAAATTCCCTAACACACTAACACCATCAGGAATAACTAAGGTTGAATTATGAGCTAATCCGATATTGGATAATGCGGTATGTCCGATTGTTTCCAACTGTTTGGGCAGAACAAGATGATTAAGTTTGGTCATATCCTGAAGCGCATAGTCTGGCATCACATTTTCCCGGTAACGATCAAAAGTTACAAGAGGTTCTTCCTTCTTCACTTCAAAATCACCATAAACCGTTGTTTCATAGATATTAAGTGCCCGTAACGAACTGAGAGATGTCCGGATGTATTCAAAATCCACATCTTTTAATTTCCCAATAATTTTAAGATTGACGATTTCCTGAGGATTCTTGCCAGTTTTAGCTATACATGCCTCTAAAGTACCCTCCTCGGGACATTGAATGACAGTATAGGCAGCCGCCTCAAAATTGTGAGATGATTGGTCGTTCTCCCAAGGCTCAATATCCTCATTCACCAAGCCAAGCAAGTAGTCTCCACCTTCTTTCTGGTCTATCTTCAATGTGAAGGTATGCATCTTGCCCTGTTGCAACTTCATATCTTCCCCGCGCACATATTTATAACTAGTACCATCGATGGTCACACCGATAAGCGCCTTTCCAGCGCTAATCATTTGCGGAATAGCAATGGCACGGAACGTATCATCGCCTTGCGGAGCAGCAATGATGCTCTTCCCATCGGTCTCTAATGGTGTAGCGACACCTGTACTCATATTGATACGAGCCGAAAGGGCTGTATTTTCAATGGTAACGATGCGTTTTAACTTGCTCCACTCCTCAGCTGTAAAGCCGTCCCCCTGCTGAAGAACCACCTTCAAACCTGCCAGACGATGTTCAAAGTTGAGATATATCAGTTCACTGGTTGGCTGCACTTGGGCCTTTTTTGCCCAAAGGAAGTCACTTTTCTCATAACTGCTCATCGTCCCGTCTACACCTTCCGTACTTTGGTCGGTCTGAACTGAAAAAGCATATTCAGTCACAGACGCCATAGCATTATCGTAAGGATAATACCCATAAATGTCGATGGAAGTTTGACCGTCCTTCCAATAGACGGTACTATTTCCCTTCCAGGAATCAGAAGCTTCATCAAGGGTAAGTGCATAGTTATTGGCACGATTACCATGCACCGCAAGAGCACCAGGTTGACCGTTCTGATAATCTACAATATAAACACCCATTTGGTCACCATCAACAAAACCTGCATCACCGGCTCGGGTTTTGTTTTGCTGTTCAATGTTCCCAGACAAGAGTATCTCTTGCCGTAATTCCACTTGTTCAGGCGCATACTCATCACTACATCCTGACAATAAAAGCAACAGTCCTACAATTATACCTGTTGCCAATACAGCTTTGCAAATCAACTCATCCACAAAAACATGAAAGTAGGCATATACCGAATTATTCATTTTATTTTGGCTTATAAATAGTTACAACATTTTTTAGCTAATTTTGCAAAGAAAAAAAAAAAAAAGATTCAGCAAAATTCAAGAGGAGAAAAACCAAAATTTGCTAGAATTTAATGTTACAGACCGATGGAACTTTTCAAGAACCAGCATTCATCACCACATGTGACTTTTCATGGACTACGCGAAGAAATATTTTATGTTACTCCCCAACTTTTTTCACTGTACCAAACTTTTGCAGTTGACCCTTAATCTATCAGCAAACCAATGAGTTACGGAGTGGAATAAAC
>JAEIGA010013361.1_pt1 | contig 12499 bp, 9 predicted proteins | sample 9270691 | NCBI WGS metagenome assembly JAEIGA01 (sample SAMN17057246, study PRJNA624740) | gut metagenome | biome: biome; isolation source: fecal sample | host: Bos grunniens | place: China: Xizang | collected 2019
AGCGATACCATGAGGACCGTATCCCTCGAATACTACCTCCTTGTAATCTGCCTGATCCTTATCGGTTGCTCTCTTGATCGCACGCTCAATGTTGTCCTTAGGCATGTTCTCGCTTCGTGCAGTCTGGATAAGCGCACGGAGACGAGGGTTACCAGTCACGTCCGGTCCGCCCTGCTTTACAGCGATTGTGATTTCCTTACCGATCTTAGTGAAGACGCGGGCCATATGACCCCATCTCTTGAACTTTCTCTCTTTTCTAAACTCAAACGCTCTTCCCATAGCTCACCGGATTACTTGTTCTCTACACGTGCAATGTACTTACCGATCTCATAAGCCTCCATAGACTGTGGATACTTGTCCTCGATAGTCTCATAGAAACCGAGAGCCTTCTTGTTGTCACCGAGCTTCTCTGCAACGATACCAGCCTTAAGGAGGTAACCGGCAGCGAACATGTTGTCGCACTCAGCAGCAGCCTTCTCGAAATAACCGAGAGCCTTTGCATAGTTCTCAAGTCCTACATAAGCGTCACCGATGCAAGCTGTAGCACGTGCTGCAAGAACAGCGTCCTTGCCATTGTAGTTCTCGAGAGCCTTGATTGCAGCCTCGTAGTTGCCGAGCTGAAGCTCGCATACACCTGCGTAGAAATAAACAGCCTTGCCAGCCTTTGCGCCGTACTCGTCAATGATCTGGTTGAAACCGAGAACATTGCCGTCACCATTCAGTGCAAGCTCATAATCAGCAGCGATGAAATTCTGCTCTGCAGCAGCCATCTGACCCTGAGCCTCAGCCACAGCTGGCTGATAAGCGAACTTGAACCAGCAGAATACAACGATTGCTGCCACTACGATACCGGCAGCGATGCCAGCGATGATCTTACCGTTCTCATTGAAGAACTTCTCTGTCTTTGAAACCGCCTCGACAACTGCCTCAGCATTTGGGTTTTTGATTTCTTTAGCCATATCTAATTGTTTTTATTATTTATATCCGTTCGAAAACAGTCGGCAAATTTAGTAAAAATTGTTCAAACTCCCAATTAAAATGGCTATCTTTGTATTATTAAGCAACAGTAAGATGACACATATTCCCAAAGATAAGATTCTGATACTTGATGGTGCCACAGGCACAATGATCCAGCGATATGGATTGAGCGAGGCAGACTACCGCGACGGAGTCTTTGAAAAAAGCAAGGTTGATCTGCATGGAAACAGCGAATGTCTCAATCTCACCCGCCCGGAAATCATCAGGTCCATCCACAGGGAATACATAGAGGCAGGAGCGGACATCATCGAGACCAACACGTTCAGTGCCAACAGAATATCTCAGGCAGAATATGGTTGCGAAGACTATGCGGCACGAATGGCATATGAAGGGGCCCGGCTTGCCCGTGAGGTTGCCGATGAATATCTGGAGCAAGGAGGCAGGAGGATTCTGGTGGCCGGCAGCATGGGTCCCACATCCAAGTCCCTTTCACTCTCACCGGACGTTTCCGATCCGGGATTCAGACCTTACAGTTTCGACCAGATGCGCGAGGCATATCGCGAACAGGCCCAGGCGCTTCTCGAAGGAGGGGCCGACCTGCTGCTCATAGAGACATGCTTTGACGCCTTGAATGTAAAGGCGGCACTTGCTGCGATTCAGGAGTGCAATACGGGACTCCGGAATGAATCAACCGGAAACCTTCAGGGAGACATCCCCGTAATGATATCCGTTTCGGTGAGCGACCGCAGTGGCAGAACCCTCACAGGCCAGACCCTCAAGGCGTTCTACACTGCAGTGAGTCACTATCCCCTTCTGTCTTTCGGACTCAACTGTTCGTTGGGAGCGGCAGAGATGACACCGCTCGTGGAAGAAATCTCTCAGTGGTGTGACTGCGCTGTCAGCTGCTATCCGAACGCCGGACTTCCAAATGAAATGGGAGGCTACGATCAGAGTCCTGAAGATATGGCTCAGGCTGTCAGAACCATGGCAGCGAAAGGTCTGCTGAACATCGCCGGAGGATGCTGCGGCACGACCCCTGACCATATACGGGCCATTGCAACTGCCTTGACCGGCATCGCCCCACGCCCAGTTCACTCTTCAGAATCGGTTTCCGGAAGCCCGCATCCACAGGACGCGTCCATAAAAACAGGCCTTTTCATGGACAAGGAGGACGATTCTGAGGGTTCGTCCATAAAAACAGCCCTTTTCATGGACAAGAGGGATGATTCTGAGGGTTCGGCCAGAAAAAGGGGCCTTTTCATGGACAAGGGGGATGATTCTGAGGGTTCGTCCATAAAAACAGGCCTTTTCATGGACAAGGGGGACGATTCCGAAGGTTCGTCCATAATAACAGCCCATTTCATGGACAAGGAGGACGATTCTGAGGGTTCGTCCATAAAAACAGCCCTTTTCATGGACAAGGGGAACAATTCCGAAGGTTCGTCCATAAAAACAGCCCTTTTCATGGACAAGGGGGCCCGACTGACTGTCAGCGGGCTGGAAGCAGTGACCGTAGACATTCGTCAGAGCAACTTCACCAACGTAGGTGAAAGGACCAACGTAGCCGGATCCCGCAAATTCGCCCGACTCATCTCAGAAGGCAAATACGACGAAGCCCTCCAGATCGCAGCACGGCAGATCGAAGACGGAGCCACCATCATAGACATCAACATGGACGACGCGATGCTCGACAGCACGAGAGAAATGGAACGCTTCGTCCGACACATATCCAATGACCCTGCCGTTGCAAAGGCAGCCCTCATGATCGACTCATCTCACTGGGAGACGATCGAAGCCGGCCTGAAGAACGCCCAAGGCAAATGCATCGTCAATTCAATCAGTCTCAAGGAAGGCCCTGAACAATTCATCGAAAAGGCCAAAGCCATAAAATCGCTCGGAGCCGCAGTCGTGATCATGGCCTTTGATGAAAAAGGCCAGGCCACTACCTTCGACAGGAAGATCGAAATATGCTCAAGGGCATACAGAATCCTCACCGAAGAAGCAGGCCTGAGTCCTGAAAACATAATCTTCGACGCCAACATCCTCTCCATCGGTACCGGCATCGAAGAACACTCAAAATACGCCATCGACTTCATCGAAGCGGTGAGATGGATCAAGACGAACCTCCCGGGAGCACTGACTTCAGGAGGAGTCTCCAACCTGTCATTCTCGTTCAGAGGCAACAATGCAGTCAGAGAAGCAATGCACTCAGCGTTCCTTTACCACGCAGTCAAAGCGGGACTCGACATGGCCATCGTCAACCCGTCCATGCTCCAGATATATGACGAGATCGAACCGGAACTGCTCAGATGCGTTGAAGACGTAATCTTCGATCGTGACCCTCAGGCAACTGAACGCTTGATCGACAAGGCAGCCAGGATGATGGCGGAAAAAGAAACGGGCAACCAGGACAGGACCGGGGAAATGGAAGAAAAAGAAGCCGGCAACCAGAAAAACACAGCAAAAGCAGAACAGAAGGAATCATCAGCAGAGAGAGAGGCTGGACTGACACCGGGTGAAAGACTGAAGGCAGCACTCATAAAAGGCCGCTCAGAAACCCTTGCCGAGGATCTTGAACAAGCGATATATATATATGGTAAAGCCGTGAACATCATCGAAGGACCGCTCATGGAAGGAATGGAAACCGTGGGCAAGATGTTCGGAGAAGGCAAGATGTTCCTCCCTCAGGTCGTCAAGTCGGCCAAGGTCATGCGTGACGCAGTGGAGATTCTTCAGCCATACATGGATACAGAAACCGCACAGCCGGGCAACAGCAAAGCAGAATCCGGCGGCTCCGGCATCGAAACAGCGGACAGCAACTCAGGCTCAGACATACGTAAAGCAAAACCGAAGATCACACTTGCGACAGTCAAGGGCGACGTCCACGACATAGGCAAGAACATCACCGGCATAGTCCTGACCTGCAACGGATTCCAGGTGAACGACCTTGGCGTGATGGTCGACAAGGAAACCATTCTGCAGGCATCTGATGAGGACAGCTCAGACATAATAGCAGTGAGTGGTCTCATCACCCCATCGCTTTATCAGATGGAAGAACTTTGCCGCGAGATGGCTGAAAGAAATATGACAAAGCCACTCTTCGTAGGAGGAGCAACCACATCAGCACTCCACACAGCAGTCAAGCTTGCACCGCTCTACGGCCACGTTTTTCATGGTCCGGACGCATCATCAGCAGCGGTAATGGCAAAGAAATACATGATGGATCCAGCTGGATTCGAAGCTGAAGAGCACAAGAAACAGGAAGAGATCCGTAAACTTTATTACAAACAGGAAGACACACCGCAAGAATATAATATGGAAGACAACTCACCAAAGGGTTTTGGTTATGAAACCTACCCTGACGGATGCCCGACAGACATACCTGCACAGCAGATCCCGTCTGAAGAGGTACTTCAGTACTTTGACTGGAAAATGTTCTATGCCATCTGGGGAGTGAAATATGGAAGTTCATCGATGGAGGCAATGGAACTTGTGCAGCTGAGAAGAGACGCGGAGGAGGAAATCGCCCTCGGCAACTTCAGGATCATGCTTTCCGCAAGATTCTTCCCGGCATATACAGAAAATGACGACATCGTTCTTGTCAAAGGCAGAAACAGCGCGGAAGCAGGTTTAGATAGTCATGACGGCAACCGAACCGGATCTGAGTGGAAAAGAATTCCGATGATGAGACAGGAGAAAGGCGACAGACGCTCGCTCTGCGACTACATCATAGCAAAGGAAAGCGGACGGACATCGCCTCTAGGATGTTTCGCTATCAGCGTCCATGCGGCCGACGCACACGAGGAAGGCTGCTGTTGCCCTGCATGCTCGAACAAATATGAAGACCTGATAGGAAAGGCTGTCAGGATGACGCTTGCCGAAGCCGCATCCACATGGCTCGACAAAAAGATCCTCCAGCAGATGCAGCAGGACGTAACTGCAACAGACGACTGCTCAAGAAACTCAGATGAGACAGTCGCGTCAAAAGTTCCTCTGAAGGTCATCAAACCGGCAGCAGGCTACTCCAGCTGCCCAGACCACAGCCTCAAACGCGATATCCTGGAACTCCTCGGGGAAACCACCGTCAGTCATCACTCTCATGAAGGAGACTGCACATGCGGCTGCCACCACGACGGGCACACCCACGGCCACAGTCACACAGAGGGGCACGGACACAGTCACACGGAGAGACACTACCACAGTCACACAGAGGGACATCGCCACGGTCAGGAGACCGGCGCACTGAAGATCAGACTCACGGAGACCTGCGCAATGACGCCGGAAGCAAGCATCTGCGGAACAATCTTCATCCACCCGGAAGCAAGATATCCGGAAATAAGAAGCATCAGCCAGGAACAGCACGACAGTTACATCGCGAGACGAGGCATGAATGAAGACACTGCCCGCCGCTTCCTCAGCCACCTCCTGAAATAGAAGAACAGAGCAAGTTGAATATAAACGCCGACATAGGACAATGAAAGTATCGGAAATATTGACCGAGAGCAGACAGGCATTTCCATCATTGGAAATCGTCCCTCCTCTCAGAGGCATCACCAAGAAAGAACTGATCGAAAGCATCGCCCCTTTCATGGAATTCAGCCCCAAATACATAAACGTCACCAGCCATAGGGACGAATACGAATACACAGAGCAGCCGGACGGAAGTTTCAGCCGCAGACTTATACGCAACCGCATCAACGAAACTACAGTCTGCTCGGCAATAATGTCGGAATATGACATCGAAGTGGTCCCTCACCTGATCTGCGGCGGCAACACCAGAGAAGAGATCGAAAGCAGGCTCGACAACCTTGAGTTCCTGGGAATCAACAACATAGTGGCTCTCCGCGGCGACAGCACAGTCGGAGAGAAACGATTCACGCCGACCCCGGGAGGCTATCGCTATGCAAGTGAACTGGTGGAAGGCATACGCAGCTATCAGGGCAGCGGAACCTATCGCAGAAACCGCATCGACAGCCAGCCTGCAACCGACAGTCAGGCAGAATCCGCACCTCTCACTGACCGCTACTTCTGCATAGGCGTAGGCGGATATCCCGAAAAACATTTTGAAGCCGCCAACATCGAAACCGACATCGCCAACCTCAAAAGGAAAGTGGACGCCGGCGCCGACTACATCATCACACAGATGTTCTTCGACAACAAAGTCTACTACGACTTCGTCACAAGATGCCGCGAAGCAGGAATCACTGTACCTATCATTCCAGGACTAAAGCCAATTTCAACCGCAAGACAGATAACGATGCTCCCGGAAGCATTCTCACTGGACATCCCGGTAGAACTCACAGAAGCGATAGTAGCGGCAAAGGACGACAAGGATGCCGTCTACCGGATCGGAACAGAATGGTGTACCATGCAATGCAAGGACCTGATACGCAACGGAGTGCCTGCAGTGCATTTCTATACAATGGGAAAATCACGCAACATCGTGGACATACTCAGAGAGTGTTTCTAAAAAAATGACTACCTTTGAAGGATATATGGAAACATCACACAAATATACAGTTGCCGGTCACACATTTGTCATAACACTTCCGGAAGGATTCGGGAAAGAAAAGTACCTTTCTCCGTATGCTCCATTTGAAGCCGACGAAAGCGACGCACTCCCCCTCATAACTCTGAAAGTAACTTTGACAGACAGTCTGAAAGGAGTCGCAGAAGGCACAGTAAAGGAAATCCTGAACGACGAAGCTCCATATTTCTGGATCTACGAAGATGCAGAAGACCCGACAAAGTGGTTCTTCGCATTCTCCTACACAAAAAATCACCCGGACTGCATTCTGAAAGTATCACAAGACTACAGCAATGCCGTCGTCTACGTCCCACGCGCATATGCGGAGAAACTCACTGAATTTGCATTGAGCAATGCAATGATGCTTCTGTACACATTCAGGACCACTCCACACGACACACTTCTCGTGCATGCATCCGTAATCGAAAACGACGGAGGCGGATATATGTTCCTAGGAAGAAGCGGTACCGGAAAAAGCACCCACGCACGCCTCTGGCTCGAAAACATCGAAGGCTCGGATCTTCTGAACGACGACAACCCGATCATAAGGATTACAGACGGCAAGGCATACGTCTACGGCTCACCATGGAGCGGCAAGACACCATGCTACAAAAACAGGCAGATACCGCTCAAGTCAGTTGTAAGGCTCTCGCAGGCACCATATAACCGCATCACACGCCAGGCTCCGCTTCAGGCATATGCATCCCTTATGCCGTCATGCTCATGCATGAGATGGGACCACAACTCGGTCGAAGCCCTGCACAAGACCGTAGAGAAAGTCATAATGCAGGTACCGGGATGGCACCTCGAATGTCTGCCGGACGCAGAAGCGGCTCACACATCCTGCAATGCATGCCGTCCCGCACCACGACAGACTCAGACAGAACAGAAATGAAACAGATACGCTGGATACTGAAGACCATCCGCCCGTTAAGGATGCAGATTGCCGCAATGATGCTATGCCATATCGCCGTAGCAGCCTGCGCGGTAGGCTTCGTATATGTCAGCAAAGTGATGGTGGACAATGCAACTGCAATGTTCGCCGCAAAAGCAGCTGGAGGAAGCGCTGGAAGCATATGGACGAATCTTGGGATATGGACATGCGCAATGGGAGGAATCATTGTCATACGAATACTCCTGAATGCCCTGAGGACATATATCCAGACCAAGACGGATGTCAGACTGCGCAACAGCCTGCGCAGCAGAATGTTCGACCAGCTTCTCAACACCAGGCTCGAATCCGGAGCAAACCTCCACACAGGAGACATCATAAACCGAGTGTTCGAAGACGTGAGAGTAGTCGCATCATCAGTGTCGACAGCCCTGCCGAACCTCATCGGATCCGGACTCCAATTTGCGGCTGCCCTTGTATTCCTCCTGATCCTTGACCTGAGACTTGCCATAGTGATAGCTGTCATAGTGCCGATAGGGATTGCAGGAGGACGTTACATCACCCACAAGCTGCGTACACTGACTCATGACATAAGGAAAAGCGACAGCAAGGTCCAGGCCCACATCCAGGAAAGCATACAGCACAGGACCGTGATCCAGACCATGGACTACGCAGACAACAGCACCTCTTCGCTGGTCGACCTCCAGGACACACTGTACGGCAATGAAATAAGAAGAGTCAGGTTCAGCATCATATCCAGAATAATAATCGCACTCTCAATGTCTGCAGGACATGCGATAGCTTTCATCTGGGGAGTATTCGGAATAAGCACAGGAGCCGTGACATATGGAATGATGACAGCATTCCTCCAGCTCGTAGGACAGCTCCAGCGTCCTCTTATGGAGATCAGCAGCAATGTACCTTCACTCATCCACGCCCTCGCTTCAGTAGACAGGATCATTGAGATAGAAGAAATACCACGCGACACTCCAGACGACTCGAGACTTCTCGACGGAGTACCGGGAATAAAGATCAAGGACATCACCTACGCATATCCGGAATCTGAGAAAGAAGTATTCACACACTTCAGCCACGATTTCCGTCCCGGCAGCCGCACAGCAATCATAGGTCCGACAGGAGTAGGAAAGAGTACACTCATACGCCTGCTTCTAGCACTTCTGACACCAAAGAAAGGAAGCATAACCCTCTACGGCAACGAAGAGGTTGCAGTCTCGGCATCAACAAGATGCAATCTCGTCTACGTACCTCAGGGAAACAGTCTATTCAGCGGAACCATCCGCGAAAACCTCCAGATGGGAGACCCTGAAGCAACAGATGAAAGAATGTGGTGGGCACTGGAAACCGCGGCGGCAGATTTCGTGAAGGAACTTCCTGCAGGACTGGACGCACCTTGCTTCGAAGCAGGAGCCGGACTCAGTGAAGGACAGGCACAACGCATAGCCATAGCACGAGCTCTCCTCCGCCCCGGCAAGATCCTGCTCCTGGACGAATTCAGTTCAGCACTCGATCCACATACGGAAGACATCCTTCTGGAACGTCTGACAAAAGCGCTGCCTGACCGCACGATGATCTTCATCACGCACCGCGAACGGATCATCGACTTCTGCGACTCGGTACTCAGACTAAGCAAAGAATAAAACCATGGATACGACAAAACGGAAAATGATAGACAAGGCACAGATGATGCAGGAGATCGCCCAGCTGATCTCTGAAGGCAAGACCGTAAGCATCACCGCCAAAGGCTACAGCATGAACCCGTTTGTCAGACATCTGCAGGATATCCTTACCATCGGTCCCTTCGAAGACAGCGACATCAGAAGGGGAACCGCAGCACTTGTGCGCACCACAAAAGGTGAATATGTATTCCACAGGATCATAGAACGCAAAGGTGACCAGCTTATCCTCGAAGGAGACGGGAATATAGGAATAAAAGAAAATGCAACCACCGATGGAGTGATAGGCATAATGCACAGCATCACACGCGGCAGTCGCATATACAGTTCTGAAAGTCTCTGCTGGAAATTATATTCGTGGATATGGATGGCGCTCAGACCTGTCCGTCTCTATCCCCTTGCCCTCTGGCGGAAACTCAATCCACAGAAACCTCTAAGGTAGTTTCTGCTCTAAGTCAGCTGCCTCTGCAGCCTTAGCTGCCTCACGCTCAGCTTCAAGCTTCTTACGGTAAGCCTCCATACGCTTCTTCCATGCAGCCTGCTTAAGTCTCTGTTCCTTGGACTTACGGGCCTGAAGCTCCTCGTACTTCTTTTCGAGATAATTATCAGCCATTACTTTACAAAATCCTTGATTCTCTGTTCCTCACTGAGCCTGCAGACAAGGAGTCTGCCGTTACGCTCGACAACAATGCTATCCTCAAGTCCCTGAAGCACAACACTCTCAGCACCAGGAGCATGGACAATACAGCCCCTGCAGTCATTGAGGTGCACATTTTCACCAACCACGGCATTGCCGTTCTCATCGTGACTGAGAAGAGTCCAGAGAGAGCCCCATGTACCCACATCACTCCATCCGAAATCTCCCGGCATGGTATAGATGCAGTCCGCCTTCTCCATCACGGCGTAGTCAATGGAAATCTTCTCGCATGTCGGGAATATCTCACCCACCACTTCCCTCTCGGAAGGAGTATAGAACGCCACGGACATCCTGTCCATCTTGGCAGCCAGATCCGGCACAAATGCGCGAACAGACTCCACAATGGTATCTACATTCCAGACAAAGATGCCGGCATTCCACAGATAATTGCCGGATGCAAGGTACTCCTGTGCCACATTGAGGGCCGGCTTCTCCCTGAATGAATTCACTTTGAGGGGACTCCCGATCAGGTCGGGAGTGACGGCCGCACCGTCATTGCCGATACCGTCATTGCCTGCACCGTCGTTGCCGATACCGTCGTTAGCGATACCGTCGTTAGCGACACCGTCATTGCCGATACCGTCGTTGCCTGCACAGTTCTCGTCATTGCCGGCCTGACCGGCAATCTCTATATATCCATACCCCGTCTCCGGACGAGTAGGACGTATGCCCACAGTAACGATCCTGTGCCCTGCAGAAGTAAACTCCAATGCTCTGCCGATCACCCTCCTGAAATCATCCACATCCACCACCAGAGCATCAGCAGGAGTAACAACCACATTCGCCGAAGGATCCTTCTGACGGATCTTCCAGCAGGCATAAGCGATGCACGGCGCAGTATTGCGCATAGCAGGCTCCAGAAGAATATTCTCCACCGGAAGCTGGGGAAGCTGCTCACGTACAATCGCCTCATAATCAGCACTTGTCACCACCCACATATTCTCGGGTGGGCAAAGAGGCGCAAACCTCTCCACAGTCATCTGAATCATAGACATACCCCTGCCCAGGACATCCACGAACTGCTTTGGATATTCCGGCGTACTCATAGGCCAGAAACGGCTGCCGATGCCGCCTGCCATAATCACGATATGATTGTTATTCTGCATCATTTTCCATTATAAAGATCCTTCACCACGTTCAGGATGACAATAGGCCTCCAAAGCCTTTTCAAGGATAAGTACCGCCCTCTTCAGATCCTCAATGTTCAGAGCATAAGCAATACGCACCTCATCCCTTCCCATTCCCGGAGTTGCATAGAAACCATTGCCAGGCGCCATCATGATGGTCTCACCCTCATAATCAAAATCCGTAAGGCACCACTTGCAGAACTTCTCTGCATCATCCACCGGGAGACGCACCATAGTGTAGAAAGCGCCCATAGGAATCGGCGAATACACACCCGGAATCCTGTTCAGACCATCCACAAGGCACTTGCGCCTCTCCACATACTGCTCATACACATCTGCCGAATACTCCTCATTGCCCTCGATCGAAGCCTCAGCCACAATCTGGCCCAGAAGCGGAGGACTCAAGCGAGCCTGACAGAACTTCATCACAGCCTCACGCACAGCCTTATTCTTTGTCACCAGAGCACCGATACGGATTCCGCACTCCGAATACCTCTTCGACACAGAATCGATCAGCACCACATTATCCTCGATGCCATCCAGATGGCAGGCAGAAATATATGGCGAACCTGTGTAGATGAACTCCCTGTACACCTCATCCGAGAACAGATAAAGATCATACTTCTTCACAAGGTCACGTATCTGATTCATCTCCTTGCGCGAATAGAGATAACCGGTCGGATTGTTAGGATTGCATATCAGGACCGCCTTGGTACGCTCGGTGATGAGTTCCTCGAACTTCTCCACCGGAGGAAGGGCAAAACCAGTCTCGATGGAAGAAGGCACGGTCTTGATCACAGCACCTGCAGAAACAGCAAAAGCCATATAATTGGCATATGCAGGCTCTGGAATGATGATCTCATCACCAGGGTTAAGGCAGGACAGGAATGCGAAAAGCACCGCCTCGGAACCGCCGGAAGTCACGATGATGTCATCCGGAGAAAGCTCAATGCGATACTTTGAATAATACTCTGCAAGCTTCTTACGAAGACTCAGGAAACCCTGGCTAGGGCTGTACTCCAGCACCTGACGGTCCACCCTGCGCACAGCCTCAAGTGCCGATTCCGGAGTCGGAAGATCGGGCTGGCCGATGTTCAGATGATAGACCTTGATTCCGCGAGCCTTGGCATTGTTGGCAAGCGGGGTAAGCTTACGTATAGGAGACGACGGTATCTCGACACCGCGTTGTGAAATCACTGGCATAATTAATCTCTCTTGAAAATATCTCTTGTATAGACCTTGTCCCTGACATCATCAAGGACATCCTCATAACGGTTGGCGATGATCGCATCGCACATACCCTTGAACGCCTCGAGGTCGTTGACGACCTTGCTTCCGAAGAATGTCGTACCATCCTCCAGAACAGGCTCATACACTACTACTGTTGCACCTTTCGCCTTGATGCGCTTCATCACACCCTGGATGGAACTCTGGCGGAAATTGTCTGAATTAGTCTTCATGGTCAGGCGGTACACACCGATGGTGCATGGCTTCTCCTGAGCCGAATCATAATGATAACCCTCTGAATATGAATAATATCCTGCCTTCTGAAGAACCCTGTCCGCAATGAAGTCCTTACGGGTG
>JAEIGA010013362.1_pt1 | contig 12498 bp, 13 predicted proteins | sample 9270691 | NCBI WGS metagenome assembly JAEIGA01 (sample SAMN17057246, study PRJNA624740) | gut metagenome | biome: biome; isolation source: fecal sample | host: Bos grunniens | place: China: Xizang | collected 2019
ACCATACAATGTTTCACCTTTTCCTTCTACGCACCTAACCATAATCATTGTCATTTCTTCTCTTCTAATAGGTGCATCCATTTCACTTCTTGGCATTTCACTTTCTGCAATAATACCTTTTTCAATAGCCTTATTATACTCTCCAGCCCACCAATTATCTCCTGCTTGAGCAGGTGTATAGTCTGGATATGTTGAACGAATTGCTATTGCTAAAAACTCACTTCTTGAAATTGTTTTATCTGGTTTGAATGTACCGTCTTCATAGCCTTTGATTGAGCCATTTTGTGACATAGCCTTAATCGCTTTTTCACCCCAATGACCTTGAATATCTGACAGACTAACAGATTGCCCTATTTCACCACCTGCTTTATAATCTGACAAAGTCACAGAGTCTTCTATACCTAATACAGATTTTACAACTGCAAGAGCTATTTCTACTTTCTCTGCACCACTTCCTGTTAAACCTGCTACAGATTTTTCTGCTTCATTTATAACAGAAATTATTTCAGGTGTTACTTCACCACCATTCATTGAAACAGATTTTTCAAGAGTATAAAGCTGATTTGCTAATAATTTTAGGTCTTCATCATTAACTGAGCCATTTGCTCTCATTTCATTTATAGCAGCAATAGTATTTTTTATAGTTATTATACTATTCTCAATATTATATCCTGTTTCCACATGAGTAATTGCAGAATTACCATACATTTGAGCATTATTATTAGTTGCTGCTAATGCAGGTGTAATAGTACCACCCATAAGAGTCGCAATAATAACACCTGTTACAATCACTTTATTAACAACTGCTTTAAATTCTGTTTTACACTTATCTTTTCTACCATATGTTGTTTCCATTACTAATTCTTGATTAGCCATATCTTTTCAACTCCTTATATTAATTATTATATACTATCAATAATAATACTATTCTATATTTATCATAGTATTAAAAATTATTATTTTTTGTTTATTATTTTTATACACTGTCCATAATTTAAAATAGATAGCATACTTATTTTACAATATGCTATCTATTTGTTATATATGTCATACCTTTGTTATTTCAATATAACATCCTTCCATATTTCTTTTAAATTGACGCATATCATAATATTCCTTAAAATATATTCTTACAACACCATTTTCCTTTAATTCTACTATTTTCTTATCAATATCAAAATACCCTTGAGCAAAACCATACATCTGTGTTGGTAATTTTCTCTCAAAACCACACAAATTATCATAAAATTTAATATAATTTTTTCTCAAGTCATGACTTTCCAACCAAGCTTTATAAGCAGGGTAATTATCACCACTTGACTTTGGTGCAGCCCAACCCCCAAGATAAGCAATACGCCAAGCTACTTCACGCAAATTATTCTCTCTTATTGTCCAACCATTAAGAGTATGCATAAAATCATTCAATGTACCTGGTTCCCAATTCTTTTCACTACATCTCATATCCTTATAACTATTTGTGTTAATAATAACTTTATAAGCCATATTAATCTCTCCTTTCAAAATTATCTACTACATTATACCTTATCCCTATACTTCTTCTTTTCCACAAGTATAAATTGCTCCATATTTGTCACCTCTATTATTATAAATTATTTATTTTTGTCTTTTTATATATTAGTATATTTTTTATTTATGCATATCTTTATTTTGCAAAAATAAAGGTAGAATACCTAACGATATTCTACCATTTTCTTTTTATATTTCTACACTACTGTAGATTTTCTTTACTTTCTTAACATTTGAGTCATCACCCAATTTATCTACTGAAATAATACATTTATCACAAAACGCATCACCAAAGATTTTTGTTAAAAGTTCAGAATCTCTTGCTTTTACCTTCTCTTCCAAATCTTCCATCTTAGTAGTAACAACAACAACTTTTCCGTGTTCTTGCTTATCACATCTACTATGAACTTTATAATGTGATTTACCACCACTCATTAACTTTTTGATTAACCCCATTACTAATTCACCACTTTTCTATATTAAATTTGAAATAAGATATAAAATCTTTATTACTTATAATATATTAAAGTCCCTACTATTTTTTACAACTGTAGTAATAATTACTAATTTTATTAGTAAGTTTACATAAAATTTTGTATATATTTTTAGTTATTTTAAACAATAAAAGACGCCTTTCTTTTTAGGAAAGACGTCTAAATTTTATTTTCTTAATATCTTCTTAATAAACAAGCGTGTTTATGATTCCAAACTTCAGGAATCTTTGGAGTACCCTCTGGCATTATTGTAAATTTTATATTCTTACCATCAGATAATATATCTTTATCAATAATCTTTACCACTTCACCTGTTGTTTTTGAAGTTACCAATGTTCCAATAGGAATTTCTAAAGCCTGCTTATATGTCATATAAATCACTCCTTATTTATTTTTAAGACACACTTACGAAAAGATTTATTACTCCTACAAACACAATAATATTTTTGCGTAAGAAGTCCATATCACACATATTCTTTGAATTATAAATATCTTTTGCTTCTATTTCATAAATAGCATCTTTATTATTACTATCTATTTCCCCATTCTCAACTCTTGAATTAAAATCCTCTTCAAAAGTTTCTGCTGCTGTTTGATATTCACAATCAGCATTAAAAGGTCTTACATCATAAGTAATTGTATTATCCTCAGAAATAAAGAAATCAATAGCAAGAACCTTTGTAGTCATATTATCATTTACATAACCTTTAAGGAACATACTATAGAAATAAATACCCTGTGAATTAAGAGTTGCAGGAATAGTACAATCTTTATCATTATATGTAATTACCTCTGCTGTTACATTATAATCTTTCTTATTTTCTTCTTTAATGAACTGCTGAACATTTAAAATCAAATTATAAATATCCTCAACAATATTATTTCCAGCAGTAAACAAATTCTCACAGAAAAACTTACCATCCATACCTGTTAGGGCAGTAGCACCTAATTCCTTTTCGATTTCAAATACATTTCCAGCATATTCCTTAAATACTGCCTGAACTTCTTCAAAATCACTTACACTCTTTGCACTATTATTATACTTTTCAAGTGCAACCTTTACTTTTTCATTCATTTTTTCAAATCTAATCATAGAATTTTACCTCCATCATATTAATATAATTTTAGATTTAATTATATTATAACATAAAAAGGTTAATTTGTCAAGTTTTTTTCTTTTTACTAACAAATATTTTAAGTATTTATTACTTTTTTATTCTATATTAGATTAAATTATGACAAATAAAAAATTAAACACAAATATTTTACAAAAATTTAAAAGACATTTAAAATTTATATTGTTATTACAATAAAATGAAAAGCATATTCTTAGAAGTTAGATATTCCTTGTAAATTCAATAAAAATAAACATTTAAATAAAAATTTAATATTATTTTTAATTTTTTATAAAATTATATGAGGAAGTTTCTCATAAACTTCCTCAACAATTTTAATCCTTAAAAACTTTTCCTAACAAAGTAACAAATTCTATATAATACTCTCTTGTTTCATCCTTTTTTCTTAATTCTCTCAATGCATTACATATATCAGTATAATATTTCTTCTGCTGTTCTTTACCCCTCTTAAACTTACCCCAAATATTTTTATCCTCACTATATTTAAGGTCATTATAAGAACTACGAAGATTAGATAACTTATCTGCAAGTATCAATTTCATACATTCATAATTCATCCCATCTATACTTAATACTGCGTGCTCTTTTCTTTCTTCCCAAGTTTTACTCTTATCCTCTGTATCTGATTTTACATACTCAACTACTTTTGAACCAAACTCTTTCTCTAATTCTTCAAATGTAGTATCAGTATCCTCAATGGTATCATGAAGTAATCCTGCAATAATCAAATCAGTATCACCATTCATTCCCTGCAGTATTGTACTCACTTCCATTAAGTGAAACACATAAGGCACATTAGTACCCTTTCTAATTTGGTCTTTATGTTTTTCACACGCAAACGCTATTGCTTTGTTTAATCTTTCTACTTCTTTAGATACCATTTTACTCATTTTTAACACCTTAACTTTCTATATAATTTTCAATTTACACTTTCTACAAATGATTCTGCACTTTCTTTAAGTTTTTCATCCAAACTTTCTGATACTTCCTCCACTTTATTTAATATCTCACCCTCTGTTGGTAAGACTTTATCTAATTCTTGTTCTATTTCACCAACACTAGGTATATATTCATTTACTTTATCACTAATCTCTCCTGCACTTGGTATTTTATCACCTATTTCTTCTCCTATTTCTGCACCACTCTTAAACTCAAATCCTAATACTTCTAACACATTTTTTATATAATCAGCAGTTAAAGAACCTATTTCTGCACCTTTTTCACTACTATTTTTTATATATTCTTCATCAAATGCTCGTGGTGGAATTTCATCTAATCTTCCTATGGTACATCCACTCAAACTAAAAACTATTATCAATAAACTAATTAAGACCATTATCTTTTTCATCTTAATCAATCCCTTTTATATTTAATCTAATTCAATCAAAACTCCCCTATGAGAATAAGAAAACATTTCATCAGAAATATCAAAGTAACTATATCCATTTTGACCTTTATAAATATATTGTCCTTTCTCATATCTATTATTACTATTCCATGTAACATCTATGTTTACCCAACGATTATCTACATAAGCCTGAATCCAAGCATGATTTACTTTATTAAAATCTATAATATCCCCAGTCCATACTTCATTATAGGTATAAATTTCATAACCATGTATTTTTCTACAAGGTATATTTTGTGCCTGTATAAGTTCTCTCATTAAATTAGAAAAACCTACGCATACACCCCTTTTATTCTTATACACATCAAAAGTGTTTGAATATGTAGGATTATTATTCTTATCTGCTATATAATCATAATCATAATATATATTTTCAGCAACCCAATCATGAATTCTCTTTACTTTTTCATAATCATTTTCAACACCATTACATATTTCATTTGACAAATTTAAAACTTCTTCATTTATTTTACTTATTTCTTTTTCATAACCTATTGGATTTATCCATTGTGAATATAATACTTTATTACTATCATATACAAAAGGTTTTTGTATAAAATAATTATTATTTTTCTTTTCTATTTTAACCTTAAAAGTAAAATATTGGTCATAATCTGTAGTATTTTTATTTACTTTCCATATATTTACAGTAGATTCATTATCTTTCATATACTTATCTAAATTTATTTCCACAATAAATTCTTTACCTTGTATAATATCTAATTTTTTTCTAAATCCATTATGTTTATCGCTATAATAATTCTTTTTATCTATATAATCTACCATTAGTTTATTTATTTTATTATCAAATATTTTACCTTTCACCGTCAAAATATTATTATTTATACTAAAATCTATATACTCATTATTACTATAAGAAGTTCTTATATGTTTACTATCAAACACAGTTTTATTACTTACTTTTGGATATTTTGTACTAATATAAGCAGTATTACTACTACCATCCCAAGAAATATTAGCAGAAAATACTTCTGATACTGCTCTCAATGGTACTAATATGACTCCATTTTTTCTTATTGGTGGTACATCTAAATTAAGATACCTATTACCCCAATTAAATGTTATTTGTTTTATACCTATAACCATTAAAGCCTTTCTTTCACCAACTCTAATATCTATCATATTACTACTATTCCACCAGTTTACTTCTGCACCTAAATACTCAAATATTTCACACATAGGCACCATAGTTCTGCCATTTATTAATTGTGATGATGTTGAAAAATCCATTTTAACACCGTCTATTACTACATTTACATTTATATCTTCATTTGCCATAACAGTTGAAAAACAACATGTTAGACATATTATAAAAATTATAACACTAACTAATTTTCTTAACTTCACTTAACACACTCCACCTTAATATTTTATTGTTTTAACTAATTTTTCTAAATATACTTTTGTCATACAATCTTTTGGTATATTTATTGCAATATGATTATGATAGCATAAACTACCTTTATCACCAACTTGAAGTTCTTGTTCATTCTTAAATTGACCTTGTAAATCACTCATTGTAAACTTAATATCTTTTACACTATGTTTATTACATAATTCTTTATATTTATTTGTTCTACTTCTTATAAGTAATACACCATCATATTCCCTCATTAAGAAATCATAATCTTTTTCAGATACCCATTTTTCAAAATACTCATATCTATCAAAGGCAATCCAAGCACCAACTGGGGTATCATAACAATCTAATTGATATTTTTCAAATAAATTTGCACACAAATTTGGGTGATACTTATTTAATATTTGCTTAAATACTTCTGGTAATTCTCTTAAACTTAAACTACCTAAATTATGTAACATATTTTCTTTTTCTTTCTCTAAATTTTCCAATTCTTTTTGTTTTAATAATTTTAATTTCTCAACATCTGAATTTATTTTATTTATTCTTTTTCTTATTTCTGCTATTTTTTCTAAATCTGCTCTTGTCTGAGGGTCTAATCTTGTAGCAGTATAAGTCAATTCATTTCTATAAAAATCCCAACGAGATTCTTTACCACCTATATTTATAGTATAAACATAATATTTATCAATATCTGTAACCACACCTACAAAATCTCTATTACCTTGAACATAATGAAACTTTTTAATATCACCAATTTTTAAATTTTTCATATTAAACACTCCTTTATTTCAAAGTTTTTATTAACTTTTTCATATAATCTTCATTTAAGCAATCTCTTGGAAATAATATTGATATTCTATTACAATAATATAAAGAATCTTTATCACCTGTTACTAATTTTTTATCATTTTGAAATGACCCTTTTAAGTTGCTTAATTCAAATTTAATATCACCTTTACTATATTTATCACATAATTCATAATATTCTTTATTTTTCTCTTTTATTTTTAAACTTTCATCATAATTTCTACCTAAAAAACTATAATATAAAGGATTTACCCATTTTTCTATATCCTCATATCGAGTAAAATTAAGCCAAGTTCCTGAGGATGTATCTGAAAATTCCATTTTATATTTCTCTTTTAATTTCTTTGCTAAATTAGGATTTGCCTTTGTCAAATGTTTTAAAAAAACTTCTCCTACTTTTTCAAAAGTAAATTTACCTTGTAACCCACGTAATTTTTCTGACTCTTTTACAATAGAACTATGCTTTTCATCTCGCAATAATTTCATCTTATAAATATCTTTTTCAAGTTTATTATAATCCTTAAATAAATCTACAATTTTATCTAATTTCTCACGAATTTCTGGACTTAATCTTGTAGCAGTATATGTTACTCCATTATTATTTCTATCAAAATCTTTTGTATAACCATCTAAATTATATAACCTTACATATTTATCACCAACATTTATTACTGCTGCTACAAATTCATCTCCATCCCAAATAAACTTCTTTATATCTCCAACTTTTAATTTATTCATAAATAGCATCCCCTTTATATTTTATACTACAATATAAACACAATAGTATATAAAACATGTCCTTTATAACTAATTTTTGTATATACCCTCTAAAGTAACTTGAGGTGGAGTCATTATAAAAACAACCCCACCACCAAAGTATAAAAAGGAGAAAAAATATGACGAATAAATTTAATTGCCTTAAACCTACCCGAAGAAACTATGAATTTATTCAACACATTCATACCAAAATAAATTATATAGTCCTAATAAAACTTTTTCTGTCCATTTTATATTTTATATACTATAGATATTTTTAACAATTATTTAAATTATTTTTTAGTACTTTTGCACAAAAAGAAAGAGAGAATGTCATTTTAACACTCTCTCTTTCAAATTTTTAGGAAGTTTAAATATGCAAAACTATATAATTTTAATATAGCAAAAGCAAACAAATTAAATATTATTAACAATTCGTTGAGAACTTCTATTAAATCTATTAAATAAATGCTGTAATGGTCTAAAATTGCCATACAAGTCATTCATATATAGTTCATTAACTAATTTACCACCATATTTTGGATTTCTAAATACAGAATTTATAGTGAAATCACTTACCTTTTTCAATAAATATGTTCTGTCTGGTATATTTATTACCAATATGTAAGCGTCTTCTTTCAATAAATTAGTATATTTATTATCTCTCAATCTTATACAATTTTTTCTATTATAAAAATGTTTATTTCTTGAAAAATATTCAGTATGAACTTCTATTGGAATACCATTATAAGTTATTAAATCTGGCTTGTTTGTTATATCATCTTCACGATATAATTTTCTATCTTTATCGCAACCATTTAAGTCTAATATTCCATTTGAATTCTCTACTATATAATCCTCTACAACCCAACCAGCTATTAAATTCAAATTAAATTCACAACAATCTCTATTATCTTTATTGTGCTTAAACCCTACTTTATTAGCCTGTAAAAGTAACTCTGTTGAAGTATCAAATGTGATATAACTATTTTCTAAAAGATTTATTGCACTTGAACAATAGTTATGTCTTTGAGCAAAAGAATATAAAGTTTCACCTTGTAATAGATTATTACGCAATAATTTAAGTTTATAACGCAATTCATTACTTATATTTAAACTCATTCTCTCACCACTTTCATATTTGATATATTTATTATAGCATTGTTTTATTGATTTGTCAAGGCTTTCGCATATTTTTATGCTATAAAAATATCGATTTTAAAAGAACAATATAAAGAAGAATATCAAAATTTAAAGGAAATATGTCATATTTTCCTGGTATAGCTCTTTTATATAGCTCTGTAAATACTATTTTATTCTTTAATTCTCACATTTTTTATGTTACTACATCACACACTTTTTTTATTTCTCACACTACACACATTCATCATTAAATCTCATAGAGGGGAAGTTCGTAAGAACTTCCCCTCTATTCTATAATAATTCTATATTCACTAATTTATTTTTTGATATATCATAGTCAATAATTATATGACCTAAATCATTTATAAAATAATCATAGGTACAAATATTTTTATTATACTCATAACTGTTTATACAATAATAAATTTTATTTTCAGAATATTTTTTCTTTATTTGACTGTATAATAAAGGTATATCCAACTCACTTATAATATACTCACCATTAAAATATTTAATAATACCATCATTATTTGATAATCTTCTTAAATCTTTAACTTTTATACATTTATTACCATTATTATCTATGTAAATTGTTTCTTCTTCTACAAAATTAGGATTATAATTTAACACAGAATTATATATCTTTTCTATTTCTTCATCTGTAGCTTCTGGTCTTTCTTTACTAACTTGTAATTTAAATTCTTCATAATTTATAATATAATTAAAATATTCAGTTAAATTAATAACAGCATTTTCATTATTCTCTAATTCATTTATTAAATTATCTATTTTATCTGACCCTGTTATACTAACTGTATTATTACCTGTTAATATTGATTGAATTATATTATCACATAATTCATTTGTCTTTTCTATTTTCAAATGAGTATTACAAGAAGTAAAACCATATACTAATATAAAACTTAATATGATTATTATACATATTATAACTTTTTTCATTTTTATTCTCCTTTAAGGCATTATTCCCATACGAACCCAATCTTCAAAAACACGCTTACTATATAAGTAATCAAAGCTATAAACTTGATGTATTTGATTTATATTAGTCGAAGTCCAAATTCTATATTTATCTATCCCATTATCATTTATTTTATCTGTTATACAAACCCAATGATAATTTCCAAAAGAAAATGGTTTACTCAAATATACTATAACTACACCTTGATTTTTTAATATCTCATCTATCTCTTTTTTTGCATTTTCTTTATCATCACTAACTGTTACAGCGTTTACTCCTAAATATGCTCTCAAATTTTCAACATTCTCTGAAGGACCCATACCATCATTCCAAAATCCACAATACCAACCTATAACTAAAGCTTCAGGTGGATTTATTAATTGTTTTTGTGCATTTGATAAAGCATATGCTAAAGTATAAATATGACAACCATTTACATTAAATGTTGAATTATTATTTGGATTTGCTATATTTGTACCACTTACAACATTACCCCATTCTTCTTTTCCAAATAAACCTTGATGATAATGAGGTATATAAGTATCAACTATTCTTGAATACTTAATATTTGCATCATTATAATAACAATTTGCATTTTCATCTATATGTTCAGTATAACCCATATATTGAATCATTTCTTTTATTCTATTATACTCTTTTTCATTTACATTCTCTATTGCACCCCAAGTTTTACCTATTTCTAATTCTTCTAATAATTGATATGTACTTTTTCTTTCTTTATTAACATACCACGAACCTTGAGGTGAACCTTTTGTATTTGTAAAAGTATAATTATTTTCATTTACTTCTGTACTATATTCAATATTTAAATTATTTGGATTATAATTATATAATATTTTATTTGATATAAAATTAGAATAAAAATTTAATATTATTATAAATAGTATTAAACTTATTATCCAAAATAAAATATTTTTCTTGTTCATTTTTATTTTCTCCTATGCATTTAATCAAATAATGCAGGATTTAAATTTTCTACATTATCTTTTAATGTTAAGTATGGAACTGTAGCAGGATTTTCAATAGGATAACCCCTTGTTTCTATTAAATAAATTTGATAGAAAATTGACATAAGTACAGGTACAACTATTGCATTTCCTGCTAAACCACACATTATATTATTACTGATATTACTATTGTTTTTTACTTTCCAAAAATCTTCTTCTTTTATACCCATAAACTTCCAACATTCACAAGCAGTTAATTTATGAATTTGATTATTTACAAATATTGCAGTATGTTGATTTTGATGTCTTATAGTAGGTGCTGCAGTAATACCTACTCTATGGTCTTGAAAACCACTCTTACATTCACAAGTAAAGATTTCTTTATCACTTTTACTTATCGCTTCTAAATCTCTTGTATAAGCAGGCATTAAATAATCACTTATTGCAGGGTCTATCATAAGACCACCTTTGTAATCTAACACTTCTTTATCTACAAAATCTTCAAATTTAGCAGGGTGAACCTTTGCTGTTGAAGGTAAATAAACTTCATCAGGATATACATCTTTTCTTACACTTAAACAAAAGACTCTTTCTCTATTTTGAGGAATACCAAAATCTTTACCATTTAATATTGCAATAGAAGTTATGTAACCTAATTCTGTTAATCTATCTCTCCAATTTCTAAAATGGTCATTGTGCCTTCTTACTTTAACTAATTCTGCAACATTTTCTAATAGTAAATATTTAGGGGGATTTACTTCATATTCTTCATTCTTTATTAATTTATTTGTCTTTTTATCTATATCATAACCACAAGAATGAGCTAATAATCTTTCTACTTCCCATAATAAACCACTACGAGTTGCAATTTTATTCCCATGTTCATCCTGAGCATTCATACCTTTTTCTGCTATACCTATACATTTTCCGCCAGAACTAAGGTCTTGGCAAGGAAAACTGTAAGTCCATAAATCAGCATAATCGAGACTTTCTATTTTACTTATATCTCCATAATTACGAGTCTCCCCATGTGCTATATTATATGCCTCTATCGCATTTTTTTCTATTTCAGCAGTACCCACTACTTTATGAGGTATCTTCATATATTCTAAAGCAAACGCTTGAGTGCCTATACCACTAAATAATTCATTTACTGTTAAACATTTATCAGACATTTTCTCACAAACCCCTTTTACTATTTTAATATATTTTATTATATCATTTTTAAACTTTTTTGTCAATAAGTGCAAACTATTTATTATGAATATTTGAATAGTATAAACAAAAATAAGGCTTTGAATTTTCATCCAAAACCTTATTCTTATATTATGTAGTTATTTAGTCATCTGATTTACCAATGATTTCAAGAATACGCAGGAATAGGTTAATAATATCCAAGTAAATATCTAATGCTGAATCAACTGCATTATCCATTGTTTTAGGATATTGCTGTGCTTTGTACCAATCATAACCTATGTATAGTGAAAAGATTACTACAAAGAACCAATTTAGAATAGGAGTAGAAATACCCATAAACATTAATACTATTTCAACAATAAGTCCTGCTAATAGACTGAAAAATAATGTTCTACCTAGTCCAGCAAAGAAATTAGGATTAATTGTTGATAGGATTAACATTATAAATGTTACAACACCTGTTGCACCCATCGCTGTTAAAATATCAATACCACTATAACTCTGTAAACAGATACTTAATACAGCACCAATAGGAACTACTACAAGGTTATATCCTATAAAACTGATAAACGCATTTTTGGATGCTGCACTCATTACAATACCAATTAAACAAGATACAAAATAACCTACTACGAGAACGCCCCAATGCATATTCATAAAGAACTCACTCATTGTTTGAACCATTATGACATTTACAAG
>JAEIGA010013363.1_pt1 | contig 12498 bp, 13 predicted proteins | sample 9270691 | NCBI WGS metagenome assembly JAEIGA01 (sample SAMN17057246, study PRJNA624740) | gut metagenome | biome: biome; isolation source: fecal sample | host: Bos grunniens | place: China: Xizang | collected 2019
ACACCCTGGACCTAGCGCAATGCCGTCTGATGCGGATCTGATTACATTTTCGAAAAACGGATACTTTCACATGATTGTCTGTTTGCCTTATTCTTTGGAAACTTTCAAATCATATGACAGGTATGGTCAACAGTTGGATTACACTGTTGGAGATTATGGCCATCTTATTGAAAATAATGAAGATGATTTCTTTGATGAAAGCGATGTTTTGACCGATGACGACGAATTCAAACCGGGTTTTCTTGATGAATCGGACGATGAATTTTTCAAAAGTCTTGATGAAGAAAAAACAAATCATTATGAAAAATTTGAAAAAGCCAATCAAATGCAAAATCAGACAATTAATATTGTAATCAATTCGGATGGTACTGTGAAAAAAATCTATCGTGAATTTAAAGATTAAAAAAAATAAAAAAATAAAAAACAATTATGGTGAAAATTGTTTTTATAATTCTAATCCATTAGCTTCATATACATTATCTAAAGCTTGGATTTCTTTAATGACTGATTTTGGAATCTCTTTATCTAAAGTTAGAACCATAATGGCTTTTCCGCCTTTTTCATCTCTTCCAACTTGCATGATTCCAATGTTTACATTATGTTCTCCTAATTTGGTACCTATTTTACCAATACTTCCAGGAACATCTTCATATTTTGCAATGAACATGTGTCCTTCAGGAATAACATCGACCCAGTAGTCATTAACTTTTAAGATTCTTGCTTCATGTAATTGTGTTCCTTCAGCTGAGAAAACATCATCTTTACTTTTTGCAATAACTTTAATTAATGATTCATATCCTTTGGCGTTATTTTTCCTGCCTTCTGTAATGCTGATTCCTCTGTCTTTTGCAACTAATGCTGCATTAACAGCATTAACAGGGGAGCTTAAGTATGGGTTTACGGCACCTTGGATAACAGTTCTTGTCAAGATTTCAAGGTTGTCAATTTCAGCGAGTTCACCGCTGTAGACGATTTCAATTTCTTTTATTTTACCGTTAACTCCTTGTGAGATGAATGCACCTAATTTTTCACATAGTTCCATGTATGGACTTAATTCCTGATAGGTGGTTCTGTCAATACGAGGCATGTTCAATACGTTTTTAGGAGTGTTTCCTTTAGCTAAATCTATAATTTCATCCGCCACGATAATTGCAGCATCTCTTTGAGCTTCTTTGGTTGAAGCTGCAATATGAGGAGTCAATACGATATTTTCGAGTTCGAATAATTTTGAATCTTTAGGTGGTTCCTCTTCATACACATCAAGTGCAGCGCCACCGATTTTATTATTTAATAATGCATCATATAATGCGTCTTCATCAATAACTCCACCACGAGCGCAGTTTACGATATATGCTGTGTCTTTCATTATTTCGAATTGCTCTGTGGAGAGTGAATGCTTAGTTTCAGGTGTAAGAGGCACGTGGATAGTGATGAAGTCTGAATTTTCAAGCACAGTGTTCAAGTCAGTTAAATCAACACCCATCTGCATTGCCACTTCTTCTGGCAAGTATGGGTCATATGCCATAGCATCCATTCCAAATGCCTTACATCTGTTGACTACTTGTGAACCGATTCTTCCCATTCCGATTACACCAAGTGTTTTGTTTCTGAGTTCAACACCCATAAATTTTTTCTTTTCCCATTTGCCTTCTTTAACTGACTTATCTGCAATGGAGATTTTACGTGCCATACTTAGGATTAATCCCATTGTATGTTCAGCTACGGTAACTGATGTTGATTCAGGGGAGTTTACAACCATAATACCTTTTTCGGTTGCGGCATTAAGGTCGATGTTATCTACTCCAACACCGGCTCTTGCAATAATCTGTAAATTGTCAGCTTTTTCAATAAGATCTGCAGTTATTTTTGTTCGACTTCTAACAATAATTCCATTATATTCATGAATGGTATTTGCTAGTTCTTCAGGAGTAATGCTGGTATCAACTACTACTTCAGCTACCTCCTTCAGATTTTCAATACCTTTTTCATTTATAGCATCTGCAACAAGTACTTTCATTTTTTCACCATAATTTGTTAATTTGAAAAGAATTTTTTGATAATAAATATTAATTAAATTTATGTGTTTTATAATATTTAAAATTAAATAATAAATAACGAATTATTGCATTTAGATAAGATTAAATATAAATTTATATATACTATTTGTAAATGTTATTTCAGTATTAACATTAATTTAATGAGGTGTAAAAAAAATGGTTTCTGTAGAAGAATTCGCAATTTCAACCGCAAATGATATTCCAGGTTTTAAAGTTGTCGAAACTAAAGGTTTCATTTACGGGTTAACTGTTAGAAGTAGAGGTGCCGGAGGACAAATCGGTGCTGGTATTAAATCCCTTTTTGGTGGGGAAATCACACAGTATGTTAAGATGATGGAAGAATCAAGAGAGGAAGCATTGCACAGGGCAATTCAACATGCAAAAGAATTGGGTGCTAACGGCATTATAGCAATCAGATTCGACTCAAATGAGATATCTGAAGTAATGCAAGAAATCTTGGTTTATGGAACTGCTGTTGTAGTTGAAAAAGAATAGTGATATGATGTTTTTTGAGGATTTGGAATATAAAGGCAAATCTATTCCACAAACTATTTTAGGTTATGGTCCATTCATGGCTGAACTTTATTTTGGCCACAGATCAAGATTGTACCTGGATGACTTATATAATATTCCTCAAAATATCTCTGAAGTTATTATAGAATCATATAACCAGGGTGTAAGGGCGATTAACTTAGTCAATGATGATAACCTGCTTAAAGCATATGATATGGCTGTCAGTGAAGGATGTGAGATGAAAGTAATCGCAACCATCGGCAAAACAGATGTTGATTATTTGAATCCGAATTATGAAGTTGCAAAGGAAGCGGATTGGGATGAGGACATTGAACTGTTTAGCCAATATGACTGTCCGCTGATGCTTGTCGATGAGTTTATAACTGATGCTTATGATTGGATATTGACATCAAAGATTCTAAATAGAATTAATGATGCAGGTTCCCTATCAGGTCTTGTCAGCTCTTTTCCAATGAGAACAACCGGTTTGATTAGCCAAAATCTGGATATAGATCTGTTTGATTTTTATATGATTCCCTATAATAGCCTTTCATATATGATGGACATCAGTGCATTCAACGCTTCCCAAAGGCAAGAATTCATAGAAAAAGTAGTGAGCTTGAATAAAAAGATAATTGCTACTAGAATTCTAGCAGCGGGAGTTTTAAAACCGCAGGAAGCATTTACATTTTATAAAAATGTTGATTTTGTAGATGCAATCTGCATGGGTGTGGCCAGTGTAAGTGAAGCCTGTGAAGATTTCACTCTCCTGAAAGAATATTAAAGTTTAACAACTTCATATTCTTCAAAGGGGATATGCCCATCGGCTTCGAGAGATAAATTCAAATCGATTAATCCATTGATTAAATCGGTTATATTTTTATTTGACGGTTTTTTACCTGTTATCTGCAGGTATTGTCTAGGTGAGATTTCACAATATTTGCACTCAAAATTACAGCATCTGTCTTTTTCTTCGCAACCGTATCCCTCTTGAGCCTCGTCAGTTCCAATTACAATGTCGTCTAAAATTCTTGAAACCCTTTCATCTGATGCGAACATAGCTATTTTTTGGGTTTTGCCGCAGATTCCTATAGCTTTTTGTCCTTTAAAGTTGCAAACCCATTTGATGGGATAGTTTTCCATGCCTGTAATTTGTAAATTTTCCATATTATCACTCTAATTTTCCTTTCTTTCTCTAATCATTTTCAATAGTTCCTTTGAATTTTCAAATTCCTTCAATTCCCAGGATTTAATGACGGGAATTGTGCCGATTGACTCTTTAATCTTATCATTGTTAATTATAAAAACGGGTTCTGATGTTGTAACCATAGACAAATCCTTCAATGGTACTGCCATCCTTTTTAAAGTCTTTTCGTTCCTGTTCTTTTCAACATTTGCCATTAATGGGGAATGTTTATCTGAAGTTTTCATTTTAGCAACGGCATCAAATGGACTTTTGTTTGTTGACAAAACGCCATATCCCAATTTTGACAGGTCATTGACATCATCGCTAAATTTAATCTCTTCATTTTGTGGTTGTTTTAACAGGTCAATATCTAACGTGACTTTGGTATTCAGGATTTCTTCTAAAATCATTGCAGTTTCCGTATTGGCGCGCACGATTCCGTTTTCATATTTGTACATTGTAGCGCGGGATACATGTGCAAGGCTTGCCAAATCTTTCAAGGACATCGAATACTCTTCACGGTACTGTTTTATAACATTGCCGTCTATTTTAACAAAATATCCGCCGCGGTCCGCTAAAATTTCAGGTGATTCGCCATATACAATCATGTTCTTTAAGGTTTCAAAGGTGATTGTTGGAATTTCATATCTCTCATATACCACTCCATCTTCCAAGATTCCATTTCTTGATTTTTCTCCGATAATGATAGGTGAGGCGAGAAAGATATTGGCTAACTGCTTCATTTCATGGGCATTATGCTCATTAATGCTGTCTATATTCAAAAATGTCTTCAGAAGCAAAATCTGCAGGTTTTTCCTTGCCACTATATCAAATGAGCCCTGATCATAAATATCAGAGGTTTCAAAACCTTGCGATTTTAGTAGATTTTCAATATTGTGTAGCATTTGGCTTCTGGTCAACATTTTTTTCACCTCTAATTAAACTATATATTCTTTTAACTTTAATATATTTTAGTAGGTGATTGTGATTAATTATTTACATATTGGAATAGATGATACGGATTCTCCGGATGGAATGTGCACCACATATCTGGCCAGCCAAATTGTTAACAAGTTCAAGGATAGCGGCATTGAATTGGTCGATTATCCAAGACTGATACGATTGAATCCATTTGCTCGCTTTAAAACACGTGGAAATGGCGGTGTTAGTTTGAAAATCATCAATGATGATAAGGTTGATTTGGCTAAAAGAATCGTTTTGGAGGAAGTTGAAAAGCTATCCATGTTCGATTGCGATAATACAAATCCGGGCGTAATTTTTTATGATGGCGAAATTACAGAAGAAATGGAGGATTACGCTTTCAGAGCCATTTATGAATTCATTACAATTGATGAGGCAGAAGAATTCGGAAAATCTGTAGGATGTGAAATTCACAAATTCAAAAAAGGAAGGGGAATCATAGGATCTATTGCAGCAATCAGTTTGCCGTTATCTGATTTCACCTACGAATTGCTTGCCTATAGAAGTTCACAAAATTACGGCACCAAAAGGAGAATCGATTACGAATCAGTTTATATGATGGATAAGGAAACCTTCCCAGACACTTTTGAAAATATTGACTATTCTGAAGACTATATTGCAATTGAACCTAAAACACCATGCCCAGTCTTGTATGGAATTCGCTCAAACACCGCCGATGCCTTGAAAAAGGCAAAGGATATCGTTGAAGTTTCAGAACCTATTGTCGATTGGTGCATTTTCAAGACAAACCAGCATACTGACATGCATATACAAAAGGCAGAAAATATTGCTTCAATGAAACAGTTCGGTTGTTATTGCGTAACTGCTGAAGTTAAAAACAAGCCTACAATCATTGACGGAGGACATATGTTCTTTTACATTTTCGATGAGTCAGGTGAGATTGAATGCGGCGCCTATGAACCTACAAAGAATTTCAGAAAGGTGGTTTCTCATCTGCGCCCTGGTGATGTCATAAAGGTTTACGGCGGAATAGGTGAGCAGAACACATTCAATATTGAGAAGTTTCAAGTCATTGAATTAAATGAGGTTGAGTATAAAAATCCAATTTGTGAATGTGGAAAAAGAATGACATCTGCCGGCAAAAATAAAGGATTTAAGTGTAAAAAATGCGGAAGAAAAATTGAATCTAATGAAAAAGTTCCTATTTTGATAACTCGTTTTTTAAAAAATTCTTGGTTTTACGAAACACCGGTTTCTGCTAGGAGACATCTTTCAAAACCACTTTGCCGTATGAATTTATATTAAATAACTTATATTTGTTTCTTATAGCTAAAAATACTGATTTTTATTAAATTTTCATATTTCTCTTTTTGTGAAATAACTGTTAATTTATAACGATTTTTATTCCTATTATTAGAACTTTTGAGAACGGAATCATATTAATTTATATATGATGAATTTGAAATAAAAAATTAATAGCATATTTTTTGATGCTGGGTGGGAGAGGGTATTATTTCTAATAAAGATGGTGACACGACAGAGATTCAACATATATATCGTGGAAAAACGGATAAACGTATTTTAAAGAAAAATCCGTGGAAAGATTATGGTTTACATTTAACTGTACTTGTTTTAGTAATTATTGCGATGAGTATTGGCCCTATAGAAATTCAACTCAATGAAAGTGTTGTTGTGTCAATAATGCCCTTGCTTTACACAATGGTTTTGGGACTGATTTTTTATTTGGCAAAACCCATCAAATGGATTCAAAGAAAACAATCAAGAATTGCTGAAGGAGCTATGATGCTTTTCATCGGTGTTTTAATTGCTAAATTGGCTGTTTCTAGTGGTCAATCAATTCATTTGATCTTTGAAATGGGTCCTGCTTTGATGTTACAGGAATTGGGGCATTTGGCCACAATTTTAGTTGCACTTCCTGTTGCCTTACTCTTGGGCTTTAAACGCGAAGCTATTGGAATGACTAATTCTATTGGTCGTGAACCTGAAGTTGCTGTTGTCGTTGATAAGTATGGTTTTAATTCTGCTGAATCAAGAGGTATTTTTGCTCTTTTTATCGTAGGAACAATTATTGGAACAGTATTCATTAGCTTTTTAACAAGCATTAGTGTTTCTGTTTTGCCGTTGCACCCATATGCATTTGCTATGGCCAGTGGTGTCGGCAGTGCAAGTATGAATGCGGCAGCAATTGGTCCGACTCTTGCAGCATTTCCTGCATTGGAAACTCAAATTGAAGCATTTGCGGGATTCAGTAATCTGCTGTCCTTTTCTGTTGGAATTTATATTGTGATTTTCATCGCATTGCCATTGACAGAAAAACTATATGAATTCTTAGAACCTAAGATTGGAAGAAAATCCATTGTTGAAGAAGGTGATGAATAGATGGTGGATATGATTGACGGATCTGAAAATGTTTCCGTTCATGGTATTTTTAATTGGATTTTGCTTTTAGCCATATTCTCAGTCATCACAGTTGTCGGCAATGCAATCGGATTTCACCATCCGATGGGAGATTCATTGGTCGGAATGGCAATTCTATCGTTTATTACTCTGATTGGTGTTTGGCTTGAAAGATATCTGCCTTTTAATATTTCATCCATTATTTATATTAGTGTCATAGGTATTTTATTGGCGTTTCCAGGCATGCCCACATCTGATTTTTTACTTTATTATGTGTCTAAAGTTGAGCTTCTCTCAATAGTTACAGTATTTTTAGCTTATGTCGGTATAGGTATGGGTAAAAGCTGGAATGAGTTCAAGGCTCTTGGTGGAAGGGCAATCATCGTTACAGTTCTTGTTATTGCATCCACCTATTTGGGTTCAGCCTTTGTTGCACATTGCATTTTGGCCCTTACTGGTGTTCCAGCATAGTCATTCTCATTTTGTGAAAATTATTACTAATTTTTTTTCTTATTCTGTGCATTTTTTAAAATTAAATGCTATTAATTTATATAATATGTTCAAAGTAAATATTAATTATACTAAAATTTTTTTTACTTTTTTAAAAAGTGTACAGGGGTTTGTTATTATTCCGGATAAGGACAAGGACGGGCATGTTGAACATATATACAGGGATAAAACTGATAAACGTATTTTAATGAAAAATCCCTGGAGAGATTACAAGCTCCATTGTACTGTACTTATTTTGGTTATAATTGCTGAACTTATTGGAACTATAAGAATTCTTATTACTAAAGATGTGGCAATTACTATCATGCCTCTGATTTATACAATTATTTTGGGTCTGGCATTTTATTTGGCCAAGCCTATTAAATGGATTAAAAGAAAGCAGGCCCGTATTGCCGAAGGTGCAATGATGCTCTTTATCGGTGTTTTGATTGCTAAATTGGCTGTTGCCAGCGGACAATCAATCGGTTTAATTTTCGATATGGGTCCTGCATTGATTTTGCAAGAATTGGGGCACTTGGCAACAATATTGGAACTTCCAATTGCACTTCTTTTAGGATTTAAAAAAGAATCTATTGGTATGACTAATTCCATTGGTCGTGAACCAAACGTTGCCGTTGTTGTTGATAAGTATGGATTTAATTCACCAGAATCAAGAGGAGTGTTTGCTATATTTATCATAGGTACAGTTATCGGTACAATATTTATCAGTTTTCTGGTAACCCTTTCATTATCATTCCTGCCGTTACACCCATATGCATTTGCTATGGCCAGTGGTGTCGGCAGTGCAAGTATGAATGCAGCAGCAATCGGTCCGACCCTTGCAGCATTCCCTGGACTTGAAACTCAGGTTCAAGCATTTGCGGGATTCAGTAATCTGCTTTCATTCTGTGTAGGTATTTATATTGTAATTTTCATTGCATTGCCTTTGACAGAAAGGATTTATGACTGGTTGGAACCTAAAATCGGAAAGGATTCTGTATTGCCTGATAGGGGGGATAAATAATGCCTGACTTGATTGACGGATCTGAAAATGTTTCTGTTCATGGTATTCTTAATTGGATTTTATTATTGGTTATATTTTCAGTTATCACTGTTATTGGAAACTATTTAGGTTACAAACATCCAATTGCAGATTCCCTTGTTGGAATGGCAATTTTATCACTCATTACTCTTGTAGGCGTTTGGTTAGAAAGAGAACTTCCTTTTAATATATCATCCATTTTATACATCAGTATAATAGGTATCGTTTTGGCTTATCCTGGAATGCCAACATCTGAATTTGTTTTACATTATGTTTCTCAAATTGAACTTTTATCCATCGTTACTGTATTTTTAGCTTATGTAGGTATTGGTATGGGTAAAAGCTGGGATGAATTCAAGGCTTTAGGTTGGAGAGCTATTGTTATAACCATTCTGGTTATTGCCTCAACTTATTATGGTGCAGCAATCGTGGCTCATATCGTACTGGTGTTAACAGGTGTTCCTGCAGCTTAGTTTTTGCGGGAATAGAATATTTTTCAATACTCATAATTTTAATACTACTTTTCACATATATTATTGTAGGTGTTTTATGTTTTTACAAAATATTTCTAAATTTATTTCAAACTATCGCTATGAACAGGCAACTGTAGAATCACTAACTACTGTTAAAGCTGCTTTTTTAGATTTTTTAGGAGTTACCTATAGGGGAATAAATGAGGAAGCTCCAAATATTGCTTTAAACACTGTTGAAGAAATATTTTCAAGAAACTTTGATTCAAATTTACAATCTTCCATTATTGGACGAAGCATTAAAACAGATATCTTAAGTGCCGCTTTTGTAAATGGTGTTTCAGCCCATGTCTTGGAATTGGATGACGGCCATAGGGGTGCCCAAATCCATCTTGGTTCAATAATATTTCCCACAGCTTTGGCTATTTCTGAAGCTTATGATTTAAGCGGAAAGGAATTTCTTGAAGGAGTTATTGTAGGTTATGAAGTAGGAATCCTGCTTGGCCAAATCGTCAATCCGGAACATAGAAATAAGGGATTTCATACTACTGGAACAATAGGAACCTTCATTTCAGGTGTCGTCGCTTCAAAATTATTGAAGCTGGATGAAAATCAAATTCTAAATGCCTTGGGGTTATGCGGAACTCAAGCGGCAGGGCTTTTGGAATCTGACCATAGCGGATCAATGGGCAAAGTGTTGCACGTTGGAAAAGCAGCATATAATGGAATTTTAGCTGCATTTCTGGCCAGAAATGGTTTCACTGGAAGCGGAACCATATTTGAAGGTGATGAAGGATTTTTAAAAGCCATGGTTGTTGATAATTCAGATTATGATATGGATGATTTTTCTCTAGAGAGTGTTTTAAAGGATATAGGCAAGGTAAGGGTGCGAGACATTTACTTTAAGAAGTATCCATTTTGCAGACATCTGCACTCTTCAATAGATACTGCATTAAAGCTTAAAGCAAGCATAGGTGATGAATATAACCATATTCAGAATGTGGCTGTTAAAACGTATTCCGTTGCGGCTCAACATAACAATTATAATCCTAAAAATCTGGATGAACTGAAACAAAGCCTTCCATATGCCGTTGCCATCTCATTGGTAGTTGGCGAAGTCAATGTCGATAAAATTGATCAATTAATTGAATATGGTCTTTTGGATGACTATTCTACTGTTGATAAAGTTAACTGCATTAAAAAACTTGCAAAAGGAATGATTATTCTTTCTGATGATAAATTAAATGAATTATATCCGGCTAAAAGACCTTCAAATGTTGTCATTAAGTTAGATAAGGAGTTTAGGAATGGAATATTCCAAAATATTACATTGCTTCCAAAAGGAGATTTTGAAAACCCATTGCAACTGAGGGAGCTGATTGATAAGTTTAAAGGACTCAATCCATATTATAACATTAAAAACCTCACGGTCATTGACTCCCTTGAGGATTATACCATGAAATATGTTGTTCGCAAATTAAATGAGTAGATACTATGGAAAACACAAAGAATTTTCTTAAAAAAATTGGCATAAATGAAGTTTCAAAGGATTATGAATCCATTAAGCGTTTTAAGGATGGAGGGCAGTACCGTTTTGAAGTTCCGGGCATTCAATCTCCAAAGGCAATGAAAGCCCTTTTGGAGGAATCATTGAATCGCAACATTTTCATCCATAGGGTAACTCAAACTAAGGGGATAATGTTTTTAACTGATGATGAAATCAAGGAAATGGTTGGCTTGGCCATTGATTACGGATGCGAATTATTTTTGGCGGTCGGTCCAAGAGCAACCTATGATACCTCTGCCACAGTACAGACTAAGGAAGGCGCAAGAATAGGATATCGCCTCAGGGGTTATGATAATTTAGTCTATGCTATTGAAGATGTGAAAAGGGCTTGCAGCTTAGGGGTCCGAGGAATATTGCTCTATGATGAAGGTCTTCTTTGGATTTTGAATAAGATGAGATTGGATGGTGAAATCCCTGAAAACGTTCACCTTAAATTGTCCGCTCATGCAGGCCATTCCAATCCGGCTTCTGCAAAGTTACTTGAAAGCCAAGGCTTAGATTCCTTAAACCCTGTAAGGGATTTGCAAATACCGATGATAGCTGCAATTAGGGATGCTACAGACATGTCAATAGACTTGCACACAGAAAATCCAAAATCCACAGGAGGATTCATTAGGCATTATGAAGTTCCGGATTTCATTAGGGTGGCTTCTCCGGTCTATCTGAAGACTGGAGGTTCTGTTGCGGCCAATCACAATTGGGACACTACTGAAAAAGAAGCTGTCGCACGCATAAAACAGGTTTCATTGGTCAAAAGAGTCATTGATGAATATTGTCCTGACGCTGTTGCTTCCCCAAAACAATCCGGCGATTTAGCTGTTCCAGAGTGATTATATGAATATATTGGAAGAAATTTCTCAAACCATCATAAAAGCATCCACTTCTCTTTCTGATGATAAGTCAAAAGCATTGAAAAAAGCTATTGAAATTGAAGATAACGAAAATGCAAGGTGGGCTTTAGAGCAAATTCATGAAAACTATCAGATTGCACAAAAGACAGGATTTCCATTATGCGACGATACGGGAATTCCTCATGTAATCATTGAGATGGGCCAGAAAAGGGAAATTTCAGGAGAGCTATTAAATCAGATTCATGAAGGCATTGCATTAGGTTTGAATAATCTTCCGGCAAGACCAATGGCAGTTAAAGGAGGTCCTATTGAAAGGATTGAGCAGGGCCAGGGCTTATTTGATGAACCTGGGATGCTTCGACCGGCATCCATTCTGATTGATAATGCTAATGATGAATCAACATACAGAAGGGACATATCCCCAGACACTTTAAACGTTCATTTTTTACTTGAAGGAGGCGGTCCTGAAATCAGGGCAAAAACCTATAGGGTTTATCACAAAAGATCCTTTGAAAATGTCATAGATACTGCATGCGAATGGCTTGAAGAGTCATTGAAGATGCTGGGATGCACACCATCAATTCCTTCAATTGGAATTGGAAGAACACATTTTGAGTCCACATCCCTACTTTTAAAGTCAATAGCTTATGGAAATCTGGACTGTCAAAGTGACTATGAGCAGTATGTCACAGATAGGCTAAATAAAACGGATATTGGTCCTTTCGGTTTAGGCGGGAAAACAACCGTTTTGGGAAGTTATGTGAATATTGGAAATCAAAGGGCCAGTGGCGTTAGAATCGTTTCCGTAAGGCCCTCCTGTTTTGTAGAGCCCAGAGTAGCCACATTGAAATTGTAAATCTTTATATATAATTTGAGATTATGTTTAATTAATTGAATTGTAAGGTATTAAAAAATGCAAGAAAATAATTTTAGAATAAAACCTCATTCTCTAAAAACTGCAAT
>JAEIGA010013364.1_pt1 | contig 12497 bp, 11 predicted proteins | sample 9270691 | NCBI WGS metagenome assembly JAEIGA01 (sample SAMN17057246, study PRJNA624740) | gut metagenome | biome: biome; isolation source: fecal sample | host: Bos grunniens | place: China: Xizang | collected 2019
ATTCATGCGGTTATGGGGCCTCATGGTGCGGGAAAGAGTACGCTTTCTGCTGTGCTGGCTGGAAAACCACAGTTCACAGTGACAGCCGACCGCATCGAATTCATGGGGCAGGATCTTCTGGCGATGTCTCCTGAGGAACGCGCCTGGGCTGGAATCTTCCTGTCGTTTCAGTATCCTGTCGAGATTCCAGGAGTGACCATCACGAACTTCATGAAGACTGCTGTGAATGCACACCGTGCAGGAAAGGGACTCGAACCACTTAAGGCTGGAGACTTTCTGAAACTCATGCGGGAGAAGATGGCCTTTGTGCAGATGAAACCTGAATTCGCGAAACGTGAAGTCAATGTAGGATTCTCCGGTGGAGAGAAGAAACGTAATGAGATATTCCAGATGGCCATGCTGGATCCGACTCTTGCCATTCTTGACGAGACGGACAGCGGACTTGATGTGGATGCCTTGCGTATAGTTGCAAACGGTGTGAATGCCCTCCATACTCCGGAGAAGGCAGCTATTGTCATTACGCACTATCAAAGACTTCTAGACTATATCGTTCCTGATGTCGTGCATGTGCTCAAGGACGGAAAGATAGTCAAGACAGCCGGCAGGGAACTCGTGGCAGAGATTGAAGAGAAGGGTTATGATAATCTGTAGGAGACAGACTTATGACAGAAGTTATAACAGTTTCTCAGGGACAGCTCGTCAGGGATATTCAGGTGCCGGCTGGTCAGAAGACCGATCTGGTGCTGTTGGTATACCCTGGGGTCAGCTGTGATATAAAGCTGGATGTCAGACTGGCTGGTGAGGGAGCGGAGGCTGACATATATGGAGCATATGTCTGCGGTGATGCCGAAAGGGTAAAGATTGCGGTGGACCTGCATCACGATTTGCCTCACTGTAACTCACGTCAGCTTTTCAAAGGAATTGCTGGCGGAACGTCCAGGGTGGATTTCTATGGAAAGATCATTGTGGCACAGGATGCGCAGCGTACTGAAGCCTATCAGGAAAATCATAACATCCTTCTTTCAGACGGTGCCAAGGTGGACACCAAACCTCAGCTTGAGATATATGCAGACGATGTGAAGTGCTCGCACGGCGCGACAATCGGACGTCTGAATGAGGAAGAGCAGTTCTATATGCGCTCGCGTGGAATCAGTCTAGAGGATGCAAGAGTGCTTCAGATGATCTCATTTATCGCTCCAGTTCTGGAGAAGATCGAAGATGAACGGGAACGAGAGTCTGTGAAGTGTAGGTTTGAAGAGGCTGTAAGAAATATCATAAGATAAATTCCTTCTGGTCGGAAGACGTTTGAAATGACAAAAAGAGTATGATAACAAATCCTAACGTCAAGATCAATCTCGGTCTGAATATTCTGCGTAAGCGGGAGGATGGATTTCATGACCTCGAGACCCTGTTTGTTCCATATTTTGGAATCAGAGATACTTTGGAGATCATAGTCGGAGATGACTACAGTCGGACTTCGGCAGCCCTGTTTGCAAAATATGACCCTGCAGTGGCACCTTCTCAAGGTTCAGTGAAATCTGAGGGAGTGTTCGGTGTCGAAACTCAAGAGAGAGTCGCTCCAAAGATTGTCCAGGGTATGTCGGAGGCTGGCAGGCTGATGATAACAATAGCCCGTGAGGAGGGTGTGGATTGGGACCCTCTCAAGGATCTTACAGCGAAGGCTTATAATATTCTTGCTGCTGATTTTGATATGCCGCCAGTGAAGATATTTCTCGAAAAGACATCTCCTGTGGGTGCAGGACTTGGTGGTGGTTCTGCAGATGCTGCCTTCGCGCTGAAGATGCTGAACGAGCTGTGTACCCTTGGACTCTCAGAAGAGAAACTTGCTGAATATGCTTCACGACTTGGCAGCGATTGTGCATTCTTCATATATAACCGTCCGATGATAGGGGAGGGGCGTGGAGAAATTCTGTCGGAATATCCGCTGTCTCTGGACGGATACGACCTTCAGGTCATAACTCCTGCAGGAATTGCTGTTTCGACGAAGGATGCATATGGTGGAATATGCCCGCATCTTCCGGAAATATCTCTCCGTGAAGCCTTGAAATATCCCGTTGACCAATGGCAGGATGTTCTTGTCAATGATTTCGAGGAGACTGTCTTTGCAAAATTTCCGGAATTGGCTGCCATAAAGAAGTCTCTGTATGACTCTGGAGCTATCTATGCCAGCATGTCGGGCTCCGGCTCAGCGCTTTTTGCGGTCTATTCTGAATAAAAAAAAGAAAAAAATATACGAAAAAAGAAAAATGTGGCGAAAGTGCCTGATCTGTGGTGAACGGATTTTGGCACTTTCGCCTTTTTATGTTCTTTTGAATCAAAAATGGAAAGTATGAGAGAGAAAAGGCTGAATAATGGATGCGGACCGATATCATTGGCTGCTGTCTTGGTAGCCATCTTTGTGGCATGCGGGTTATCTGAGGTCGGCGTCCCCGAGATTCCGGAAGCAGAGGAACAGGATGGAATCAGCTCTCCATTCAGGACGATATGCTGCATAAGCGGATTTGAATATCCTTCTGGATATGATTGGAATGGGGAACCACAGGCTGGTGAGGTGAGATGTTCGCTTGTTGTATTTGCGGATGGGGTTCCTAAAATAAAAGTGCCGGTTGGGGACGGATATGAGGTCAGTCGTGACTATGACATGCACAGGGTCATTCAAGGAAATCTGTATACCTTCTATTCTAAGGCCGGACGGACAGTCATAAGACGTAATGGAGCTCCGTTGTTTAGATATGATGGGGATGAGGTCTTGGTCGATATGTCGGTGAAGGATAACAATGTCTATACTCTTGCCCATAGGCGCACAGGAGGAGGCTTTGCATTCAGGAAAAATGGGAATATCCTGGTGGAACGCCTTGCCGGAGAGACTTATGGCAGGTTATGGAATGATGGGGACAGTCTGTGTTTTGCCTTCATGCAGCCTGTAGCGTTGGCAGATGGCATGGAATATAGGCATTATATCGTGTATGATGAGAGGGTGGAGCGGCTTGAGGTAGCAGATGATATCGAAAAGATCTGGGATCTTCAGTCCGGATGCGGAATTCCTTGTATCCTTGCTTCTTTGGAGAGCATTTCAGGAACTTTTATCTGCAGGGATGGTTCGAGGAAAAGGATAGAGATGCCGGATTCTGCGGGTATGTTGTCCTGTCGGCTTTTTCAGGCTGACAGTCTGATGGGTGCTGAGTGCATGTATGGATATCCGGACGGGAGATGTGAGAGTGGAATATGGGTTGAAGGAAGCGAATATGTGCGTTTTGAGGCAGGCCGTTCTATACAGGGTTTGAAATATGAAAGAGGGAAAGCATATTGTGTCCTCAATCCGGATGTAGATGAGGGTATAATATATAGTGCCGGTATATTGGAGAAGATGCCACAGGGATATTTCTGTCTTGATGACCGGGCTTTGGCCGTGCATGACGGTTCTTTTCATGTGGCGATGTCATCCAAAAACGGAAACCGACCGATCATATGGAATGACGGCCGGACGGATACGTTGAGGCTCAACGGCTGCGTATCTTCGATAACGTTTACTGAACTGAAAGGAGGCTAGTCCTCCCAAGTCAGGGTGCGTGACTGGTCCGGATTGATGGTGATATTTACCTTCAGAGTCTCATCGGGAAGGAGTTCTTCGATGTTTTCCGGCCATTCCATGATGCATAGGCATCCGCTGTCAAGATAATCGTAGAGACCGATTTCAATGGCCTCGGAGAGTTTGTTGATGCGGTAGAAGTCGAAATGATACATCGGGTCGCCATCCGCCCTCATGTATTCATTGACAATGGCGAATGTCGGAGAACCGACAGGGTCTGTGACACCAAGTGTCTTGCAGATTGCCGTGGTGAATGTCGTCTTGCCAGATCCCATTGGTGCAAAGAATGCCACCAATGTCCGGTCGCCGATCTTTTCAAGGAATTCCCTTGCAGCCCTATCCAGGTCTGCGGTATCTTTAATTATGACTTCTTGTTTCATTCTACAAAGTTACACTTTTTACCCGAATATATTCTCTTTGTCAAGAAAACGGTAGCTGGCAGCCTCTGAAATGTGTTCCGGAAGTATGTCAGGAACGCCGTCGAGGTCGGCTATCGTTCGGGCAAGCTTTATTATCCGTGAGCAGGCTCGTGCAGACAGCCCCATACGCTCGATGATCCTTTCCAGCAGCGCTGTGCATTCATGATTTAGATGGCAGTATTTGTCCATGAGCCTGTTATTCATAGCTGCATTGCAGAATATACCATCTTCTGCAAATCTTCTTTTCTGAATTTCCCTTGCCGCCCTGACTCTGGCTGCCACAGCTGCGCTGGATTCCGCCCGGCTCTTTTCCACCAGTCTCTTCGGAGCAATCGGTCTGAGAAAAAGCTGTATGTCTATACGGTCCATGACGGGTCCGGACAACTTCGAGATATATGCCAGCCTTTTGGCCGGAGTGCATGTGCATTTGTCTCCCTCGCCGTAATAACCGCACGGGCAGGGATTGGTGGCAGCCACAAGCATGAAGTCTGCAGGGTACTCCACTTTGGTCTTGAGACGGGAAATGGTAACTTTTCTATCCTCCATCGGTGCCCTCAGAACTTCCATGATACGTTTTGGGGCTTCGCAGAACTCATCAATGAACAGCACTCCATTATGTGCGAGGGAAATTTCTCCGGGCAGGATGTTGTCAGAGCCTCCTCCTATCAGTGCTGATATGGAAATGCTGTAGTGCGGTGCTCTGAACGGTCTGCTTTTCATGAGCCCTTCGGTCCTGTCCTTGCCTGCGACAGAATATATCTTGCTCGTCTGCAGCGATTCTTCTAGAGACATCGGTGGCAGAATCCCCACCATAGCCTTTGCCAGAGAACTCTTTCCGCTTCCAGGACTGCCGATGAGAATTGCGTTGTGTCCTCCTGCAGCAGCAATCTCCAGACCGCGTTTAGCGCCTTCCTGGCCGATAATTTCCGAGAAATCCATACATCCTGTTATGGCGTTTCCCGGCAGACTGGTAGAGCTGTTCTGAACTTTTAGGTCTTCGCATATCTCTCCTTCCAGAATTCTCAGCACATCTTCCAATGTCCTCACTCCGTATACTTCGGTCCCGTTGACCTCCGCAGCTTCAAGAGCGGAAGCCAGAGGAAGTATGCTTCCTGCCAATCCCAGACTTCCCGCCAGCTCCACAGTCGGCAATGCTCCGGGAATCTCCCGTATCGTACCATCCAGGCCAAGCTCTCCCATGACCATGAACTCCTCCAGCCTCGGCAGAGGTCTCTGTCCGGATGCTGCTATGATTCCCAATGCAATCGGAACATCATACCCGCTTCCTTTCTTATGCATGTCTGCCGGAGCCAGATTGATGACGATTTTTCTTCCTGGAATCTTGAATCCCATCGACTGTAACGCCGTGATGGTCCTGAGTAGACTTTCTTTTATGGCGGTGTCTGCCAAACCAACCAGATGAATCCCTATTCCCGTAGCAATGTCCACCTCAACAGTCACCGGCACGGCCTCAATTCCGATACATTTTGCACAATGAATAGTTGTAAGCATAAAGTCAATATTTAATGTTCTGCCTGCAAATCTTATAAGGAAAATCCGGACAGACGATAAAAAAAAGAAAAATGTGGTAAATTTGTTGCCGTAAAAATTTTTTAAGTCGAAGAATAAGATTCTAAGTCATGATAAAAAAAATCTTTGTCTCGATAGGAAGTTATATGTTGTTTATGAAAATGGTCTTCAAGAGACCTGAGAAACGCAATATCTTCTGGAGACAGTTCATAAATGAAGCAGACAAACTGATAATTTCATCCATCTTGTTGGTGGGGGTGATTTCTGTCTTCATCGGCGGCGTGCTTGTGATTCAGACCGCCTCAAACCTGGAGAATCCGATAATCGATAAGATGTACATTGGATATATGGTCAGGGAAAGTCTTATTCTTGAGTTCTGTTCCACCATGGTGGCCCTGATTCTGGCTGGAAAGATGGGGTCTAACATCTCGTCTGAAATCGGAAGCATGCGTATCACAGAACAGATTGATGCGATGGACATGATGGGTGTGAACTCAGCTGGTTTCCTTGTCCTTCCCAAGGTGGTGGCGTCAACTCTTCTCAGCCCGCTTCTCATGCTGCTCAGTCTTGCACTTGGACTGGTCGGTGGCTGGATAGTGGTTGAATCCACCCAGATTATCCCTCCTCCGTCTTACATTACTGGAATAAAGGCCTTCTACAATGGTTTCTACATATTCTACAGTTGCTTCAAGATGTCCCTGTTCTGTTTCTTGATCGCATCAATAGCCGCGTTCAATGGATATTATGCAAGGGGAGGATCTCTTGGCGTGGGACGCTCCAGCACGAAGGCTATAGTGATCACCAGTATCCTAATATTAATGTCGGACCTCATTGTGACACAACTCATGTTGTACTAAAGACAGCGGCTATGATAAAGGTAGAACATCTATACAAGAGTTTTGATGGCAGACAAGTGCTCAAGGATATAAATGTCGAGTACGAGCCTGGCCAATGCAATATGATCATCGGTGCCAGCGGATCTGGAAAGACTGTTCTTCTGAAGAACCTCATCGGTCTTATGGAGCCGGACAGAGGAGAGATTTTCTATGGTGAAAAGCAGCTTACCGTGATGTCATATGGTCAGAAGAAAGATCTCAGGCAGAATATCGGCATCCTCTTTCAAGGAAGTGCGCTTTTTGACTTTGCCACTGTTATAGAGAATGTAATGTTCCCGATGGAGTTCTTCACAGACTGGTCGAAGGCTCAGATGAGGGAGAGGGCGCAGTATTGTCTGGAGAAGGTGAATGTCATCGGGGCGGACAATAAATATCCCAACGAACTCAGCGGAGGAATGCAGAAACGAGTAGGAATTGCCCGTGCGATAGCCTTGAATCCTTCCTACCTTTTTTGCGATGAGCCGAATTCAGGTCTGGATCCATATACTTCCATTCTCATAGACCGTCTGATCAGCGATCTGACCAAAGAATTCAATATGACCACGGTGGTCAATACTCACGACATGAACTCGATTCTGGAAATCGGAGATAAGATAGGCTTCATCTCCAATGGCTCTTTGGCATGGCAAGGTGACAGGCATACCATTCTGGATACTGATTGTAACGAGCTCAGAGAGTTCGTCTGCGCAAACACTCTGGCCCGTAATATAATAGAGGGACGAAGCAGATAAGACAAATCTGATTCACTGCTTGACAAGTGAATCGGATTTTCGCTTATAGATCAAAATTGTTTAGGGCTTATAGTCTGAATCTGAATCCCAGTTCAAATCCCAGCATAAGAGGATGCTCAGTTCTGATGCTCTTTGGCTGTCCGCAGTCAAAGTAATACCTCAGACTTGGATCGATATAAAGTCCAAGATGTTTTCCCAGCATGAACTCAGCACCGAATCCTAGGTTAGCGGAAAGCTGGACTCCCTTGACCGGTTCTGTGTGAAGGATCGAGCTGGATAGTATGCGATATTTGTCGTATATGCATTTCTCTATGGCACCTCCCGCATATGCATAGAAATTCACATGCCTGCTGTCGATGATGTTGTAGTATGCGTTGACAGGAATTCCTATATAGTGCTGACTGTTTCGGATGTCTGAAGTCACAAGATTGTCGATGATACCAGAGGCTGCAACATGAGTGTATGTACCGTCGAAGGTTCTTGTAAGATATGTGTAGTTCAGTCCGACTCCCAAAGACCACTTAGGTGTGAACTCGATCTTTACTCCCGCACCAAAGGAAAGAGGAAGTCCATATCTTGACGGGGTGTTCTTTTCCTTGATTCCAGTCTTGACTGGTGTAGGAATCAATGCTGGAGCCTTCTGTATTCCTGCTCCACTGTTGCTTCTCGATCCTGTTGCTTCTGTGATACCTGAAATTACCAGAGAAGTCCTGACCTTTCGTGAAGGAGCCTCTTCCTCCCAGATTGTCGGAAAATATTCTTTCGGTTCTTCCTTTGCAGGCTCCTGCGCTTTTCCGGATACCTTCGTGTCTTTCGTGTCTTTTGTCTCTTTTGTCTCTTTTGTCTCTGTTGTTACAAAAACCGGTTCCGAATCGTTTAGGATGACATCAGGCGCATATGCCATAAGCCTTGCTCCGCTTGTCTTCGATACGATTTCAATCTCCTCGATGTCAACAATCTCCTCCATTGTCACTGTCTGGGGTTCCACCACTGCAATCATGTCTTCATATACGGCAGCTGGAACCATATCCGTAGATTCCTTTCCGGTAAACACAAACACAGATGCGACGGCTGCGGCAACAGCTGCCACACTCACGGCCACACGACTCCAGAGCAGGATGGCTTTCTTGCCTGACGCCTTGTTCAGACCATTGGAGACACCATTCCAGATATGGGCAGGAACCTCTTCCTGTCCGCTTTCCAGAATCGTCCTCATCAGAAGGTCATTCTCAAATATGTTGTTCTTTTCAGACATCTTCTCTATTCTTTATCCTTTCCTGTAACCAGATTCTTGCCCTGCTGAGCTGCGTTCTTGAGGTCGTTTCGCTTATCCCCAGCATCTCGCTGATCTCCTTGTGCGAATATCCCTCGATAGCGTACATGTTGAACACCGTTCTGAATCCCGGGGGCAGGGTCATGATCAGACTCATGAGTTCCTTGTATCCGATGTTCTGCACCTGTGATGCCGTCTCTGTCTTAAGGCTTCTGGCCGCTTCCAGATTTTCGCTCATCTTCAGTGCGTCCTTTTTTCTCAGACTCATCAGTGCCGTCGTAACGAAAATCCTTCTTGCCCAGCCTTCAAAGGATCCTTCTCCCTTGTAGCTCTCTAGACGCGTGAACAAGGTTATGAAACCGTCTTGAAGGATATCTTCCGCCAAAGCCCTGTCGCCGACATACCTGATGCATAAAGAGAACATGCGGGGTGCAAGTCGGTCATATAATACCTTCTGTGCAGCCCGTTCGCCTTTTATGCATGATTCGATCAACTTAAGGTCAAAGGTTTCGCCCACGATCTATTCGTCTGGATTCCTCAGGTTTCCAATTGTTCATGCCCGCTAAAGATGCAAAGGGAATCCATAATGTTGCATCGTGGGGCAAATTTTATTCAGTTTCCATATTTTTTACAAAGTTCTGCAATTTTCCCGAATTAGAGTGTTATTTTTGTGCGTTTTATGGAAATTTCATGAGAATAAGAAGAATCATAACGGCACTTGTCATCTCTTTTCTTGCAGTATCGGCGTCCTATGCGCAGCGTCCGGAGAGCCTGCAGGAGAATATGCTTATGTCTGCCGTGAAGAAATATAACGAAGGGGAATACGATGCTGCCAAGGCTACACTGAATGGGATTCTGGAGAGTGACCGGAACAGTGATGCCGCGTGGTACTACCTTGCCATGGCGTCGCTTGCGACCAAGGATGTCGAGACTGCAGAATCATGTCTTAAGCATGCGGTTGAACTTGATCAGGATAACTTCTGGTACAGATACAGACTTGCCGGCATCTATGCGATGACTTCCAGGAACGAGCTGACTGTCGATATATATGAAAAGCTTCTTAAGGATTTTCCTCGCAAGAGTGACCTTTATTTCGATCTGGTCGAGCTGTATTCGGCACAGAACGAGTTTGAAAAGGCCTTGAATATCCTCAGTGAAATAGAAACGGTCTTTGGAATCACGGAGTCAATCGCCATATATCGTTTCAATCTGCTCCGGAGAATGGACAGGATGGAGGAGGCTTATGCCTCATTGGAAAAATATAATCGTGAATATTCATCTCCGTATGTCCTTTCCACGCTGGCTGATTATCAGATCTCCATGTATAATGACTCCACGGCCCTTGCATACTACAACGAGGCTCTTGAAATAGCTCCGGATTTCTCCCCGGCCCTGCTCGGAAAGGCAGAGACTCTGAGAATGACAAGGAAATATGATGAGTATTTCGAAGTGCTCGGGCGCCTGGTCTCTTCTTCGGATGGTCCCGTGGACGGAAAGAGTGACTATCTGCTGGCTGTCATTCAGAGAACGGACCCGAAGTTCATCCGTTCGTTTCAGTCTCAGCTTGATACGGTAGTAACCAAGCTGGTAGAAGTGTATCCTAAAGACAGTACTGCTCTTCAGACTGCAGGAATATATTTCTATTCGACAGGCAGAAATATACTGGCTCGGGAATACTTCAAGGCAAATGCAGAGACTTATCCGGAAAGTCTCTCCGCAAGTGCTTCGTTTGTGGAATTCCTGATGTATGCCGAACTGTGGGATGACCTTTCGGCGGAAGGACGTGCTGCTTTCAGACGTTTTCCAAAGGAGACAGCCTTTCTGGAGATGGCAGGAGTGGGGGACTATAATCTGAAGGACTATGATAAGGTTCTGGAGTCCTGTGAGACCATCATCAGGATGGCTCCTGCTGACAGTTCGAAGACTTTGCGTTCATGGTCCACCATGGGTGATATATATCATCAGCAGGGAGACAACAAGAAGGCATATAAGGCCTATGAGAAGGCTCTGAAGATCAATCCGTCCTATATCTATGTGCTGAATAATTATGCATATTACCTCAGTATGGAGGGCCGAAAACTGAAGAAGGCATATAAGATGAGCCGTAGAACCATAGAGGCAGAACCGGACAATTCCACGTATCTGGATACGTATGCCTGGATTCTTTATCTTATGGGTAAGCCGGCAGAAGCCAAGCCACATTTCAAGCATGCCATGCTGTATGGAGGCAAAGACTCTCCTGTGATCCTGGACCACTATGCCGAGGTTCTATATGCTCTGAAGGAATATGATATGGCTTTTGTCTATTGGAATCTGGCAAGGCAGAAGAATGCAGGTGATATACCGGATCTTGATGAAAGAATCGCGAAAAGGAAGGAGGATGCAGGCAGATGATGGGTAATATATCATATATAAGGTGTGTGTGCATTCTTGCGCTAGCCTTGCTGTTTGCGCCAGCCTTTGCACAGAATACGAAGGTGCAGGAGGCCAGAAAGGCCAAACTTGAGCGTGAGATCGCCATCATAGACAAGCAGTTGAAGGAAAATGCTTCAAAAAGCAGCAGTATGCTTTCGGATCTGGAACTGATCAGGAAGAAAGTGGACAACAGAAAGGAGCTCGTTGCGGAGACAGACCGGCAGATAAAGAAATATAAGAATGACATATATAAGGCTCAATTAGAGATCAACCGGATGCAGGCTCGGGTGGATACCCTCACAGTGCATTATGCCACACTGGTCAGGAGTGTCTACAAGAATAGGGACGTAAGGGTGTGGTATATGTACATGCTTGCCAGTGAAAACATCGGACAGGCCTTCCGCAGAATGGGTTATTTCAGGAATCTCTCAAATCAATTGAAGATGGAGGCCCAGAGAATAATTCAGATGCAGGAGGAGCTGGAGGCGCAGAAGGCGGATCTTCAAGAAATGAAGATACGGGCGGAGAAAGTCAAGACGGACCAGATGCGGGAATTGAATGAACTGAAGGCCGATGAGAAAAAGGCTGATGATGTGGTGAAGAAACTGAAGAAGGACAGGAAGAAGTATCAGGCTCAGCTGGGGGCAAAGAAGAAGGAAGTGGATCTGCTCAATAAGGAAATAGAAAGGATTGTGGCTGCTGCGATGAAATCCAAGCCTTCAGGCAGCAAGACGACTGTGGACACCAGATTGGATGATGCATTTGCCAACAATAAGGGTAAGCTTCCATGGCCGGCAGAGGGCCCGGTTGTAGGCAAGTTCGGAAAGCATTTCCATCCGGTATATAAGAATCTCGAACTGCCTCCGAACAACGGTGTGGATATAGCCTTGGGAAGGGGAACTCAGATCAGGGCAGTGTTCGATGGTGTTGTAAAGCAGATAATGGTGATGCCTGGATATAACCAATGTGTGCTGATTCAGCATGGAAACTATTTTACGCTCTACTGTAAACTGAATACACTTAATGTGACCGAGGGTGACAAGGTAAAGACCTCAGATGTTATAGGAACTGTTGATGTTATAGGCGGACAGGTGCAGCTTCACTTTGAATTATGGCGAGGTTCGACACCTCAGGACCCTGAAAATTGGTTGAAATAAGATGACGATGAAAAAGACTGTGTTTCTGACGGGAGCCACCGGCAATATGGGCTGGGCTGGCTTCCAGGAACTTTACAAAAGAAAGGAAAGGTTCGATATAAGGATTCTTGCGCGTGACAGCAAAAAGAACCGCAAGTTGCTGGCGCCCTATCTTTCAGATCCAGCTGTGACTGTTGTCTGGGGTGACTTGACCCGTTATGAGGATGTGCTTGCTGGGACCAATGGCTCGGACTATGTGCTCCATGTGGGAGGAATGGTCTCTCCTGCGGCTGATTACTATCCGGAGAAGACTCTGAAGGTCAATGTGACCGCTGCGGAGAATGTTGTGAAAGCAGTGCTTGCTCAGCCTCATAGGGATGATATGAAGGTCGTCTATATCGGGTCTGTCGCTCAGTACGGTGACAGGAACCCTCCGCGTCACTGGGGTGATGCCAACGAGCCTCAGATACCGGCGAAGTTTGACATG
>JAEIGA010013365.1_pt1 | contig 12497 bp, 10 predicted proteins | sample 9270691 | NCBI WGS metagenome assembly JAEIGA01 (sample SAMN17057246, study PRJNA624740) | gut metagenome | biome: biome; isolation source: fecal sample | host: Bos grunniens | place: China: Xizang | collected 2019
AATGGAAAGGTTAAAGATGCTATAAAAGACCTAAAAAAAGAGCTTAAAAAAGCTGAAGAGGAAAACAACACTGATAGCATCAACGAAATAAAAGCTAAAATAGAAGCCAAAGAGAAGGAGTTTTTCAAACCTATAATTGGTTGTGAGGCATATTGTGCTCGCCGTTCTTTACTCAATAAAGACAAAGATTTCAAAACTATCAATCCCGAAAATGGCAAAGAGCAAATAGTTGATGCATCGGGCTATCACTTAGTGCTTTTAGCTAAAAATCCTAAAGGCTACGAGAATTTGTGTAAAATTGTCTCTGTAGCTTGGATTGATGGCTACTATCGTCGTCCTCGTATTGATAAAGAGATACTTAAAGCTAATAGCGAAGGACTCATCGTTTGCTCAGCGTGTCTTGGTGGTGAAATTCCACAACATATCATTGCAGGCAATATCGATGAAGCAGAAAAGAGCATTATGTGGTTCAAAGAGGTGTTTGGCGATGACTATTATCTCGAAATTCAACGCCACCAAACCGACAAACCTGGTGCCGACCAAAATGTATATCAACGCCAAAAGCAAGTCAATAAAGTTATTCTTGAGTTAGCAAAAAAAACTAATACAAAGGTAATTGCAACCAACGATGTTCACTTTGTTGAAGAAGAACATGCCGAAGCTCACGACCGCCTTATCTGTCTTTCTACGGGCAAAGACCTCGACGACCCTAACCGTATGCGCTACACTAAGCAAGAGTGGCTCAAAACTCCTGAGGAGATGGCTCAAATATTTGCCGATGTACCTGAAGCTTTGGCTAATACGATGGAAATTGCCGACAAGGTAGAGGTATATAGTCTCGATCGTGGTCCTATCATGCCGATGTTCGACATCCCTGCTGAATTTGGTACTGAAGAAGAATATCGCCAAAAATTCACTCACGAAGACCTTTTCAACGAATTTACTCGTAATGAAAAAGGCGAAGTAGTTATGAGCCAAGAGGATGCTGAAAAGAAAATAAGAACTATCGGTGGCTACGAACGATTATATCGTATCAAATTAGAGGCAGACTATCTTCGCAAACTTGCTCTTGACGGTGCAAAAATGCGCTATGGCGACCCTGTGCCTGCCGACACAATGGAACGTATTGTGTTTGAGTTGCATATCATGAAAACTATGGGTTTCCCTGGCTACTTCTTGATTGTACAAGACTTCATATCTGCCGCACGTGGCATGGGTGTATCCGTAGGTCCTGGACGTGGTTCTGCTGCAGGTTCGGTAGTAGCATATTGCTTGAAAATCACTGATATCGACCCATTAAAATATGACTTGCTGTTCGAGCGTTTCTTAAATCCCGACCGTATCTCTTTGCCCGATATCGATATCGACTTCGACGACGATGGTCGTGGCGAAGTATTACGCTGGGTAACAGAAAAATATGGTAAAGAAAAAGTTGCCCATATCATCACCTATGGCACAATGGCAACTAAATCGTCTATCAAAGACGTTGGTCGCGTACAAAATGTACCTCTACCTGATGTAAACCGCCTTACTGGTCTTATTCCTGATAAATTTGGAGAAGACAAAGCCGACCCTAAAACAGGCAAAGTTCCTAAGGTAAATATCAAAAACTGTTTGAAGTATGTACCTGAATTGGCAGAGGCTCGTAATGGCGAAGACCGCAACCTTGCCGATACTCTCAAATATGCCGAAATGCTCGAAGGCACTGTGCGCCAAACTGGTGTGCATGCCTGCGGTGTAATTATTGGAGCTGACGACCTCAAAAAATTCGCTCCTCTATCTACTGCACAAGACAAAGATACCAACGAGGATATGCTCGTTACTCAATACGAAGGTTCTGTAATTGAGTCAGTTGGTCTTATCAAAATGGACTTCTTGGGTTTAAAGACTCTGTCTATCATCAAAGAAGCTCTACGAAATATCAAAAAATCCAAAGGTATCGACATTGATATTGATAAAATTCCTATTGATGATGCCGAAACTTATAAATTATATAGTGAAGGTCGCACAGTAGGTACATTCCAATTCGAGTCGCCTGGTATGCAAAAATACTTAAAAGAGTTACAACCTTCTGTATTCGAAGACCTTATTGCGATGAATGCCCTTTATCGTCCAGGTCCAATGGACTATATTCCTCAATTCATTGCTCGTAAACATGGTCGCGAACCAATCGAATACGACTTAGATTGTATGGAAATGTATCTCAAAGATACATACGGTATTACGGTGTATCAAGAGCAGGTGATGCTTCTATCTCGTTTGCTTGCAAACTTCACACGTGGTGAATCTGACGCTTTGCGTAAAGCAATGGGTAAGAAATTGCGCGACAAACTTGACCAAATGAAACCTAAATTCATCTCACAAGGTCAAGGCAATGGTCACGACCCTGTGAAACTTGAAAAAATTTGGGCTGACTGGGAAAAATTTGCTTCTTACGCATTCAACAAATCTCACGCTACATGCTACTCGTGGGTGTCATATCAAACTGCCTATCTCAAAGCTCACTACCCTGCCGAATTTATGGCAGCCAACTTGACTCGCAATAAAGACAACATTTCGGACGTAACCAAATTTATGGACGAATGTAAGAATATGGGGCTGTTAGTCAAAGGTCCAGATGTCAATGAGTCGGAATTAAACTTCACCGTAAATCAAAAAGGCGAAATTCGTTTTGGTCTTGGTGGAGTAAAAGGCGTAGGCGAAGGTGCAGTAGAAAGCCTTGTAAATGAGCGCAAAGCCAATGGTCCATTCAAATCTATATTTGATTTCCTTGAACGCGTAAACCTCACTGCATGCAATAAAAAGACTATCGAATCTTTAGCATTATCAGGTGCTTTCGATTGTTTCGAGGATGTAACTCGCGAACAATATTTTGCAGTAAATCCAAAAGGCGAACAAACCCTAGAGTTACTAATCCGATATGGCAACCGCTATCAACAAGATAAACAAATGAATACCAACTCTTTGTTTGGCGGCTTCGACGATGAAACTCTCGAAATACCTAAACCTGAAATACCTAAAGCTGAAACTTGGTCAACTCTCGAACGTCTTGGCAAAGAGAAAGAATATGTAGGTATCTTCCTCTCTTCTCACCCTCTCGACCAATATCGCGTACCTATTCAATATGCTTGTGTCAATCTCAATCAAATCGACGACATAAAGAAAAATCGCGATGCCAAAACTTTCACCGTCGCGGGTATCGTAACTGCATGCCGTGAAGGTATGACCAAAAAAAGTACTCCTTTTGGAATACTCACACTGCAAGACTATACTGGTAGTTACGAATTCCCTCTATTTGGCAATGACTACACCGCTTATCGCAACTATCTAAAAGAAAACCTATTCGTTGCTATAATCGTAAAAACACAAGAACGTGGTAGCGACTGGAAATATGCACCTAAAAACGATGACAATACCCCTAAAGAATTTGAAACTAAAATTCTAAAAATGGAATTGCTCGAAAACGTAGCTACCAAACTTGTCAAGAAAATAACAATAGCACTACAATTAGGCAAAATAAATAGTGAATTAACACACAAATTATTAGAAATTTTGGATGGCTATAATGGTGAAACTGAATTATTCCTCGAAGTACACGACCCTGAAAGCCGTAGCAACATCAATTTAAGGTCTAAAAAAATTCATATCAACCCAACAAATCAGTTAATCAACGAATTAGAAATATTAGAAAAAGATGGATCTATAAAATTCTGGATTAACAACAACAAAACCACAAAAAAAGAAGCAGAAGAATAAAATTTTAACAAAAATTATGATTTCAAAAGGATGATTTATAAATTAAAATCATTAACTTTGCATAGTTGATAATGCATAGTATATAATGCGCAATACATTGTCAATATTATGCTAAAAAACAAAACGTTAATAACTAATAACTAATCATTAATAATTAAAATTATGGCATTACACATTACAGACGCTAACTTCAAAGAAGTTTTAGCTAACAACGCAGTAGTTGTAGTAGATTTTGGTGCTGCATGGTGCGGTCCATGTAAATCACTTCAACCAGTTATCGACAAAATTGCAACAGCATACGAAGGCCGTGCTGCAGTAGGTAAAGTTGATATCGAAGAATCTCCTGAAACAACAGAAGAATTTGCAATCCGTTCAGTTCCAACAATCCTTTTCTTCAAAAATGGAGAAATGGTTCCTGGTAAAAAAATCGTTGGTGCTACATCTGAAGCAAAAATCACTGCTATTATCGACGAGATACTTTAATACACTTTTAAAATAAAAAATAAGAGAGGAGAACCTTATATTCTCCTCTCTTATTTTTTTAATCAAAAATTTTCTCTAAATCTCGCACCAAATTATATTTCTGTGCATTCTTACGCATATTTATCAATGCATAACGCATACGCCCAAGAGCTGTATTTATCGAAATATGCTCCAAATCAGCAATTTCTTTAAACGATAAATCTTGATAATATCGCATCATCACAATTCTCTGTTGATCATCTGGCAACATCGAAATCAACGTCTCTATATCATGCAAAGCTTCTTCCTTTTCAATCGTATCCTGCATTGAATAATCACAAAGACTTACCTCGTTGAACAAATCACCAGTTTCATAACTATCATTTGAAATCTCCTTATCTGAAGCCAAACGACGATAATAATCAATTGTTTGATTATGAGCAATACGCATAAGCCACCCTACAAACTTATTGCCCGCATCATAATAACGACCTTGCTTCAATGTCGTAATAACTTTAATAAACGTATCTTGGAAAATATCATCGGCGATGCTGTGTTCACGTACTATATTGAATATATAGGTGTACACCTTGTCTTTATGACGCATCAAAAGAGTCTCAAACACACCATTATCGCCCTTTGCAAATCTATTCACTAATTCCTCATCAGTGAAATTCATATCAAAAACTGCCATATATTAACGAATAAATAGACCAAAAACAAAGAATGATTTCTCAATTCTCAATTTTCAATTCTCAATTAAAATAATGGTAGTTTTTCTCTTATAGGCAATAAATGTTTGATTTACTTTGCAAAGGTAGGCATAAAAACCGAAACTACCAAATTTTTCAACATTTTTTTATTTTTCATTGTTCGTTCAGCCTAATTTTTGTAACTTTGCAAAAATAGTTTAGAGATTAGAGTTGATAGTTAAAAGAACTATGCGGCACTAACCTCTACCCCATAACCTCTAACCTTTCAAAAAATAATGGCAAATATATTATTAATCGAAACTTCAGCCGAAATATGCAGTGTAGCCGTTGCTTGCGATGGCAAAATCATAGGCTTCCAAATGAGCGATGAAGCTATGCAACATGCCACGCACCTACCCCTTTATATCGAGGCTGCTATGAAACTTATCAAAGAAAAAAATATAACACTCGATGCTGTAGCCGTTAGCGGTGGACCAGGGTCATACACTGGTCTCCGTATAGGCGTATCTACAGCCAAAGGTCTTTGTTATGCACTTGGTTGTAAACTCATTGCAATCGACACTTTAAAAGTCATTGCTACTGCATTAAAGCAATCTGAACCTGCGAATATCATAATTTGTCCTGTTATTGATGCTCGTCGCATGGAAGTCTACACTGCAATGTACGATTATGCTTTAAATCAAATATCTCCTGCCGAAGCAAAAATTATCGACGAAAACAGCTTTGCTGATATTGACCGCCCTATATATTTCTGCGGTAGCGGTGCTGAAAAATGCTCTAATGTAATCAAAAATCCAAATGCTAAATTTACTACATTAGTAAAACCTATTGCTAATATGATGGTCGAACTCGCCGAAGAAGCATATCACAACAACCTATTCGAAGACGTTGCCTACTACGAACCATTCTACCTAAAAGAGTTCTACACACCACAAAAGAATTGAGAATTGAGAGTTGAGAATTGAAAATTGCCATTCGGTGTTAAACACTAATAACTACTCACTAATAACTACTCACCACTAATTACTAATTAATGAAAGAACTAATCCTTCCTGAGTACGGACGCAATATACAAAACATGGTCGAAATTGCCATGAAAATCGAAGACCGCAGCGAACGCAATCGTTGCGCTCGTAGCATCATCAATTGCATGGGCAATCTATTCCCTTATCTTCGCGACAACGATGCCTTCCAACACAAACTTTGGGACCACCTCGCTCTAATGTCTAATTTCGCATTAGATATCGACTATCCTTTCGAAATCACTCCTGCCGAAGAAATACACCCTACTCCCGAAGCTATCCCTCTACCCAACAATCAAATACGTGAACGTCACTATGGTCGCTTCATCGACAATTTCATTGGTCGCATCTCTTCCGACCAAGTTATACTCAGCAATCAACAACTGCTCATAATCATTGCTAACTTCATGAAACGTTGTTATAGCACCTATAATCAAGAAGTTATCAACGACGAAATAATCCTCGACGACCTCTATCGTCTAAGCAATGGTAAAATCGACCTCCGCAACAAAAACATAAAACTACAAGAAATCCAAAATAAGAAAAACAACAAAAACAAAAAATAGATTTTAGACAATAGACACGAGATACGAGACAGTCTTGTGTATTATGTCATAAATCTAGTGTCTAACATCTCGTGTCTAATATGAAACTAAACATGCCCGACTACAGCGACCGTATTCGTCTGCGCAAGCAAGATGAACAGTTGCAGATATTTGACTCTATACGAGGCAAATGGCTTGTTCTCACACCTGAAGAATGGGTTAGGCAAAACACAATCATATACATATCCGACACTCTCGAAGCTCCTATGTCGCGCATAGCCAACGAAGTAACTATCAACTACAACGGACTCACAAAACGGTGCGACTCTATCATCTACGACGACTACGGCAACCCTCTCATTATCATCGAATACAAGCGCACCGACGTAGCTATCACACAATGCGTTTTCGACCAAATCGCCATCTATAACCTACAACTCCGCGTGCCCTATCTCATCGTCAGCAACGGACTACAACACCTCCTTTGCAAAGTAGATTTCGAAAACCGCAAATACATCTTTGCCCAACAATGGCCAAAATATAACGAGTTGAAAGTTGAAAGTTGAAAGTTGAGAGTTACCTTCAGCACTAACCTCTAACCTTTAACCCAAAGACTTGTTTTTATGTCATTCTGTCTAAAAAAAAATAAACATTAAAAACATGAAAACAAAAACCGAAATAGTTGAAAATTGGTTGGTCCGTTACACTAAACGCCCTCTCGACCAATTCACACCATATATATTACTCACCAATTTCAACAACTACGTCGAACTTTTCGCCGAAAAGTTTGGTGTTGAAGTTATGGGACGCAATGGCAATATGCTCTCTGCTAGTGCAAATGGCATCACTATAATCAACTTTGGCATGGGCTCTCCTAATGCTGCGCTAATTATGGATTTACTCAGCGCAATCCACCCAAAAGCAGTACTATTCCTCGGCAAATGCGGTGGACTAAAAGACAAAAACCATGTCGGTGACTACATCCTACCGAGTGCCGCCATTCGTGGCGAAGGTACGTCAAACGACTATTTTCCACCCGAGGTACCTGCCCTACCTGCATTTAATCTTCAACGCGCCGTCAGTTCCAACATTCGCGATTTTGGCAAAGACTATTGGACTGGCACTGTCTTCACTACCAACCGACGCGTATGGGAACACGATGAAGTCTTCAAGCAACACCTAAAAGCAGTGCGTAGTATCGCCATCGACATGGAAACTGCCACACTATTCACCGTTGGTTTCCACAATGCAATACCTACTGGAGCACTCCTCCTCGTTAGCGATATGCCAATGCAACCCGAAGGCATCAAGACCGAAGAATCCGACAAAAAAGTAACACAAAATTTCGTAGAAGAACACCTCACAATCGGCATCAAAGCCCTCTCAAGCTTACAAAACAATTCACGCACAATCAAACACCTCCGCTACGAATAACCCCAAAATTTTGTTCTTATCTCTTTATGTCTAAAAAAATTAACGCCGAATGGTTATGTTTTTAACGTCGAGATTTTGCGAAGCAAAAGCAAGACCTTTATAAGACCTTTATGAAAAAAAATTTATGTTCTTATGTCTTTCTGTCTAAAAAAAATTAAATTATGGCAAAACAAGCAGGCGTAACATATCAGCAGATTATCAACCAAATGAAGTCTGGCGACTGGAAACCCATCTATTTCCTTATGGGTGAGGAGGACTATTATATCGACAAAATCGCCGACTATATCGAAAAAAATCTGCTTACCGACGACGAAAAAGGGTTCAACATGACTCTCCTTTACGGCAAAGACACCACTTGCGACGAAATAATTATGGCTGCTAAACGCTACCCAATGATGAGTCAATATCAACTCATTATGGTGCGCGAAGCACAAAATATCAAAAACTTCGACAATCTCAGCACCTATCTCAAGCAACCCCTCGCATCGAGCGTCATCGTGCTTTGCTACAAGCATGGCTCGGTGGATGGTCGCAAAAAGGTGTTCAAAGACATTGCCGCTACAGGCGTATTATTCGAATCTAAACGCAAATACGACAACGAAATCCCATCTTGGATTACTGCCTACGTGCGCGAGCATAATGCTGATATTGAACCCAAAGCGGCCAATCTACTCGCCGAATTTCTTGGTGTCCAACTCAGCAAAGTCGTAAATGAAGTGGACAAACTTCTCATCCTTCTCAACAACTCCGAAACTCGCCGTATCGACTCCGCAATGGTCGAGCGCAATATCGGTATATCTAAGGACTACAACAACTTCGAGCTTGTCAAAGCTCTCGGCGACCGCGACATACTCAAAATCAATCGCATCATCGACCACTTCGCCAAAGACCCTAAAAACAACCCTATCGTTGTAACTACCACCGTAGTTTTCAACTTCTTCTCTAACCTATTGTTGTATCACTCTCTAAAAGACAAATCACAAGCCAACGTAGCCGCCGAACTCAAAATCAACCCTTATTTCGTGAAGGATTACCAACACGCTGCCTCAATCTACAACTCTGCACGCACTCTCTACGCTATCTCTCTTATCCGCGAACTCGACGTGCGCAATAAAGGCTTCGGCGACTCCAACACCTCACACCGCGACCTCCTCCGCGAAATTATGTTCAAAATAACACATTAATTTTATTATAGATACAAAATAAAAGACACGAGATGCAAGACTTACTCGCTTTCGCTCGTCTTTTGTAACTCATAGATTATACCAAAAGCTATCGTGTCTCATATCTCGTGTCTCGTGTCTCGTGTCTCATATCTAAATATCTAAACTATGAATATCCTTTTAACAACCAAACTCCCTATCGAAGGCTTCACTTCTATCTGCGAGCATAACATCATTATGCCCGAAGCCGCAAAATTTACTCCAACCGAACTCATCGAGCATCTTGCCGATGCCGACATACTTCTATCTACTTTCGACTACAAAATCACAGCCGAAATGATAGCCTCTGCACCTAACCTCAAGTTAATCACCAACTTTGGTGTTGGCTTCAATAATGTCGATATTGCAGCTGCTCGCGACCGTGGCATACCTGTAACCAACACACCTGGTCCTGTCATCGAACCTACAGCCGAACATGCCTTCACTCTTATGCTCGCCATCTGCCACCGTACTGCCGAACTCGACCGCCGTATGCGCGAACCTAACTCAAATATCGAATTTGGCGTGATGAACAATCTCGGTATCGCTATCTATGGCAAAACTCTCGGTATAATCGGTATGGGCAATATCGGACAATCTATCGCAGGTCGTGCCGTTGCTTGTGGCATGAAGATTATTTATAATAACCGCCGTCGTCTCTCAGCCGAAATCGAACAACGCTACAATGCCGAATACGTCGACCTCGAAACCCTATTGCGCACTGCCGATTTCGTATCGCTCAACTTGCCTTACACTCCTGATTCGCACCATATTATCAACGAAGAAACTCTCTCGATGATGAAACAAGGCTCGGTGCTCATCAACACAGCCCGTGGTGCTCACATCGACGAGGCTGCCCTCATTCGCCACCTCCGCAGTGGTCATCTCTATGGCGCAGCTCTCGACGTTTACGAATTCGAGCCCAAAGTATCACCTGAACTCTTTGAACTCGACAACGTAGTCCTTTCTCCACACATCGGCACAGGCACAATCGACGGCCGCATCACCATGTGCCACTGCTGCTGCGACAACATCAACTGGTTCCTCCAAGGCGAACACCACAAAATGAACCGCGTAAACTAATCTAAAAAAAATTATTATCCATACACAATAAAATAATATCATAGGACGTTATACAAGTGAATCACTATTCACTACTAACTAATAACTACTAACTAAATTCATGCCTATGATAAAAAAATCTACTCCTGTAAAATCAAAAAAATCACAACTAAAACAACAATTCGCACCCAAACAATCAACAATCAACTTCTTGTTGTCGTTTGCGTCGGTCTATCAAGCCACTACAATACAAGGCTCAAACCAAGTATGTGATTTTATTTTGAATTAAAAAAAGAGATGCCAATTGCATCTCTTTTTTTGTATAATTCTTGCATATACAAAACTAAATCATTAACTTTGCCTATTAAACATAAAAAACATGTTCTCCTGTCTTCATATCTAAAAAAGATTAACACCGATAGGTCTGTCTTTTTTCCGCCGAGATACATCGCAAATGTAACAAGGCGTATATAAAAAGGAAAATATGTCCTTATGTCATTCTGTCTAATAAAAACTAAAAAAATATACTATGAGAACAATTTCAGCTTCTGAACTAATCATCAACTCTGACGGCTCTATTTTCCATCTTCATATCCGTCCAGACCAAATAGCCACAACTATCCTACTCTGTGGCGACCCTAAACGAGTTGACCTCATTGCCTCTCATTTCGACACTATAGAATGCGACATTACAAGTCGCGAGTTTCATACTATTACAGGCACTTACCGTGGCAAACGCCTCTCTTGTGTATCTCACGGCATCGGTTGCGACAACATCGATATCGTAGTTACCGAACTTGATGCACTTGTGAATATCGACTTCGAAACTCGCCAAGAAAAAGCTGAACATACAACGCTTACCCTCGTGCGAATTGGCACGTCCGGTGGTTTACAAGAGTGTTCGCTGGTAGGCTCGTATGTAGTAGCGGCAAAATCTATGGGTTTCGACGGCTTATTGAACTATTACGAAGTGCCTGAAGGCGTATTCGATCTCGACATCGAAGAGGCATTCTGCAAGCACGTAGGTTGGAATCGCCGCCTACCTGCACCGTACGTCGTAAGTGCCGACACCGAACTCGTCGACCGCATCGGTCACGACATGGTCAAAGGCATCACCATTGCCGCTCCGGGCTTCTATGGTCCACAAGGTCGCTACGTGCGCGCTCGTCCTGCCGATATGGAACTTAACTCTAAAATCCAATCGTTCCGCTATACACCAAAGCATTCATCTAACGAAGTACAATTTGCAATGGACTCAATAAATTCAGTCCGCGATGATAAAGAATGGCAAATCACCAACTTCGAAATGGAAAGTTCAGCACTTGCAGGTATGTCTGCCCTACTTGGTCACAAAGCCATGACCGTATGCGCTATTATCGCAGGTCGTGTATCTCACAATATGAACACCGAATACAAAGGCTCAATCGAAGGCCTCATCAAAATAGTCCTCGAACGAATCTAACAGTTTAGAGTTAAAAGTTTAGAGTTGAGAGACCTTCGGTATTAACTCTAAACTTTAATCTATAACCTTTAACCTATCACTCTAAACTCTAATCACTAAACTCTACACTTTATTATGAACATCGCCGCAATAGCAACAGCACCTGGCACTGGAGGCATCGCCGTAATTCGCCTAAGTGGTCCTGACGCATTTACAATTACCGACAAAATATTCCGCGCCCGCAATCGCAACAAAACCGCATCCACAGCCGAAGCCTACACCATGCTCTTCGGCTACATCGTAGATGAGATTACAGATAACAGAGTACAGAGTACAAATAATCAAACTCATTCCTCATTCCTCATTCCTCATTCCTCATTTTTAATCGACGAGGTCGTAGTTGCCATTTTCCGCGCTCCTCACTCATTCACAGGCGAAAACACTGTCGAAATCTCTTGCCACGGCTCTGTCTACATCCAACAAGAAATTCTCCGCCTTCTCATCTCTGCGGGTGCTCGCATGGCTAATCCTGGCGAATTCACTCAACGTGCCTTCCTCAACGGTCGCCTCGACCTATCGCAAGCCGAAGCCGTAGCCGACCTCATCAATGCCCAATCTGCTGCAGCTCACACTATTGCGCTCAACCAAATGCGTGGCAATTTCTCATCTAAACTCGAAGAACTCCGCCGCCAACTCCTCCACTTCGTCTCTCTGCTCGAACTCGAACTCGACTTTGGCGACCACGACGACCTCGAATTTGCCGACCGCACCGAACTCAATGCCGTTGCCGAAGCTATTCGCTCTCAACTCTCTCGCCTACAGCAAACTTTCTCACAAGGCAATGCCATCAAAAACGGCAT
>JAEIGA010013366.1_pt1 | contig 12497 bp, 11 predicted proteins | sample 9270691 | NCBI WGS metagenome assembly JAEIGA01 (sample SAMN17057246, study PRJNA624740) | gut metagenome | biome: biome; isolation source: fecal sample | host: Bos grunniens | place: China: Xizang | collected 2019
TATATGGCTCTGTTTGATGTGGCTTATGGTACTCCTTACGATGTTTATAACTTTGATAGCAAGTATTACAACCTTGATTATAATAGACTTCAGCAGTTTAAGCCCGGTGCAAACTGCCTACATGCACATGCCGATAGAGGTATGTTAAGAAATGATGAAATTGTTGTTTATAAGGAAGAACAGATGACTATTAAGTATCTGATTGAGATTGGTAATTAAGGAGAAAAAAATATGAAGTCTAATATTATCTTAACTGAAGTTCGTCCAATACCAACAGATGTAAGAATTTATTACGAAAATGGTGTGCCATACCTTGATTATACTGGATGGTTTGATACAAATGAAGGTAGAGCAAAAGTTCATTTTCCTAAAATCAGCCTATCTATTAAAGTTATTAATCAGGAAGCGGAATACGCTGAATATTATGGTAAGTACAACAATTTACTTGGTCAAGCAATGGTTGGATTAGAAATTATTGCAACTAACGAGCAGTGGTTTAAGTATGAAATTATTGAACGTGAAATGACCAAGAACCAAATTGAAAAAGAACTTGGTTGCAAAGTTAAAATTGTGGAGGATAAAAAATGAATGGAACAAATTAAACGTATAAAAGAATTAACATCAGAATTATTATATCATTGTCACAACTATTATGTACTAGATAATCCCACTATCTCGGATACAGAATATGATAAAAAATTCGACACGCTGTTTGCACTTGAAAATGAAGCAAACTTCTGGCTTGCAAATAGTCCGACTCGCAAGGTGCAAGGTTCTGTTCTGGATTGCTTTACTAAAGTTGAACATAGCAAGCCAATGTTGTCCGCCGCTAAAACTAAAGACGTGAATGAAATTAAGAAATTTCTTGGTAGTAATGCATTCTATTGCAGCTACAAGCTCGACGGATTGACTTTAGTGACCCGTTATAAAAACGGTCATTTTGTACAAGCTGTCACGAGAGGCACGGGCACCATTGGAGAAGATGTTACAGAGCAGGCGAAGATGATTTCAAATCTACCAATGCATATTCCTTATGATGGAGACCTTGAGCTACGTGGTGAATGTGTTGTATCTTGGAGCAACTTCAATAAAATCAATGATGATCTTGAAAATAAATATTCTCATCCTCGTAACTTGGCCGCAGGTAGCTTACGTAATCTTGATACCAATATTACCAAAGAAAGAAATCTTTCTTATGTGGTATTTGAATGCGTATCTGATTTATATGACGAAGGAATTTTGTTTGACTCTAAGTGGGATGAACTGGGATACCTTAGTCATCTTGGCTTTGAAACGGTAGAAAGATGTCATGGAACTGTTGAAGAATGCGTGGAAGTGATGGCACCAGAGTGTTACAACTATCCTGTAGATGGTTTAATTTTTGAATTTTGTATGAAAGCATATTCTAAGTCTCTTGAATCAACATCTCACCATGAAGGATGTAGAATGGCGCTTAAGTGGGCAGACGAAGTATATGAAACTACATTACTTGATGTAGAGTGGAATCCAACTAGAACAGGATTCATTTCTCCTGTTGCTATTTTTGAAGAGATTGATCTAGATGGTGCATTAACAACAAGAGCTACACTGCACAATCTGTCTATTATTAAGCAGCTTGAACTTGGTATCGGAGACACTATAACAGTATACCGTAGTAATATGGTTATTCCTAAGATTGATGGAAACTTAACTAAAAGTAATACCTTAATTATTCCAGATAAGTGTCCTTGTTGTGGTGCAGAAACAATTATAAAAGATACAGATAATAGTCAAGTATTAATGTGTCCTAATCCAGATTGCTCTGCAAAGAAGATTGCGCAGTTTACTCACTTTGTAAGTCGTAAATGCATGAATATCGATGGTCTCAGTGAAAAGACGCTAGAAACCCTCCTCTCACATGGATTTATCCACAATTTCAAGGACATTTACCATCTTTCTGACCATAGACAACAACTTATTCATCTAGATGGATTTGGCAAAAAATCAGTGGAAAAACTGCTAAAATCCATCGAAGATTCAAGGAATGTTAAGCTTGAGAACTTTATTGCTGCGCTAGGTATTTCTAATATTGGACTGTCAGCATCCAAGACGATATCAAAGCATTTCCATGGAAACTTTAAAGAGCTTATGAATACATATTTCTATTGGCGTTTCGATTGGACAGCCCTTGAAGATTTTGGATCTGTTATGGCAGAAAGTATTAACAAGTATTTATGCGACAATTTCGAAGAAATAAATGAATTAGCTGATGAAATGAATTTTGTACTCCCAGAGGAGTATAGTGATAATTCTCTTGAAGGATTGAAGTTCTGCATTACTGGCTCATTTAGTCAGTCCAGAGACAGTCTCAAGAAACAACTAGAAGACCGTGGAGCCAAGTTTATCAGTTCCGTAAGCAAAAACCTAGATATTCTCTTCGCAGGAGATAAAGCTGGCAGCAAGCTCACAAAGGCACAGCAGCTTGGTGTCAGAGTTGCAAACGAAGAAGAGTTAATGAATATGTTGGGTTAATCAAATAGGGCACATGGTTCGCTATGTGCCCTTAATTTGTACTTGACAAACTAGAAATTTCTGCTATAATAACAGTACAAAATTAATGACAAAGGAGAATTTCAATGCCTCATGTGGTTACATTTATTTTAGGTTCTTGGGTTGGAGGAGCGATTGTTGCAATAATGAATGTAAAAAGATTGAATGGTACAAGAGAGGAATAATAAAATGGCAAGCAATAATATTGTGAATAATTACTGTAGCACTTTCATCCAGATCTCCAATGATGTAGTGAAAAGATATGAAAGTAACGAGGATATTATTAAGCAGACAGAAGAAGAGCTAAACGATGTTTATCATGAAATTGAACTAGGAAGAGACCAAGATCTGTATGGTGGATATAAGCTGTACAGACAGGTTAAAGATTTACGTAACAAGCGTAGACAGGCAAAGGACGAGAATGCTCTTCTGAAAGATATGTATGAGTATATTAAGAGTCAGCCTGGACAGTCTTTCAAGAGCAAAATTCAATCCATTCAGGGTAATTCTGCCAAAGTGTATGAAGCACAGAGCCGTAGAACTTACAATCCTCGTCAAAGAAATGATTTAACAATTACAAACAAAACTTGCGATGTAAATAGACCGTTTGAAGATCTTATGAAAGAATTTAAGCAGACTAAAGTGACAATGCAGGGTGGCAAGCTAAGGAAGTGAATTAATGGTTTTAACTAACGGACAAGAAAAGGGATTAAAAATAGCTGTTGATCGATATAGAAAAGGTGAGCCTTATACTGTCATAGCAGGTTATGCAGGCACTGGTAAGTCAACACTGGTATCTCATATTGTAGATGCACTAAATATATATCCGGGAGATGTATGTTATGTTGCTTTTACTGGAAAGGCTTCTTTGGTGCTTCGTGAAAAAGGGTGCGAAAATTCAATGACTGCACATAAATTGCTTTACCATTCTAAGGAAAAGCCTGATGGCACATTTGAGCATAAGCCAAGAAAGTATTTAGAGTTCGGATATAAATTAATTGTAGTTGACGAGGTTTCCATGATACCTATTGACATGTGGGACTTATTGCTTTCTCATGGTGTTCATGTGATTGCGCTTGGAGACCCTGGGCAACTTCCACCTATTGATGGAGAGTCTGAGCTTTTAAAACATCCACATGTATTTTTGGATGAAGTTGTGAGACAAGCCCAAGATAGTGAAATTATTAGACTGAGCATGGACATTCGAAATGGAGTGTCTTTAAAGCCATATAAAGGCAACGAGGTTGTTATTATTTCTAAAAATCAATTGAATGATTTTTATTATTCTGGCGCAGATCAGATTATTGCAGCTAAGAATATAACCAGAAATGATATCAATTGGAGATGTAGAAAAATTAAATTTGGCAATGATGTACCTAATTATCCAATTGCAGGAGAGAAAGCAATTTGTCTTAAAAACTATTGGAACGTTTTAAGTGATAGCGGAGATCCATTGATTAATGGTATGATTGGTGAGTTAAGTGACATTAGATTTCATCATGATGTTTTTAAGTACGGAGACATGATGAATGCAAATTTCACAGTAGGAGATAAAAATCAATTCCGTCAGCTGTTTATGGACTACAAACTATTTGCAGAAAGTAAGCAAACAATTAATAGTGACAATTGGACTGAATTTAGAGGAATGGTCAAACCAATGTTGTTTGATTATGCTTACTGTATCACTTGCCACAAAAGTCAAGGTTCTGAATTTGACAAGGTGCTTGTATTTAATGAATATATGAAATCTACAGACCATAAACGTTGGCTATATACAGCAGCCACAAGAGCAAAGAAAAAACTAATCATTGTTGCTGATGCATAACAGCACAAAATTAATGAAAGGGAGTGGTATAAATTGAGCTTTGTTAATCTTCATGTACATTCAGCTCAAGGTTCACTGCTTGATTCAATTTTAACTATTGATCAAATGGTTAAATATGCCGTAGACAATAAACAGCCAGCAATTGCTTTGTCTGACCATGGTACTATGCATGGATTTGTTGACCAAGTAGAGCTATGTAATAAAAATGGCATTAAGCCAATTGTAGCTTGTGAAATCTATGAGGTAGATAATTATCTTGAAAAGCAAGATACTAAAGAGTACAAGCAGCCAAGATATCACTTGCTTCTTATTGTTAAAACACAGCAAGGTCTAAAAAATCTATTTAAGATTGTAAGTGAAGCCGCAACGACTGGTTTTTATGGAAAGCCAAGAATTTCAATTTCTTGGATTAAAGAAAACAATCTTGGCGAAGGTATTATTTGTCTTACTGCATGTCAAGCAGGACGTGTTAGTAGATACCTTGAAACAGAAAAGTATCAAGAAGCAGAAGAGTATGTAAATCTACTCAAAGAAACTTTTGATTATGTGTCTCTTGAGATTCAATCCCACCCAACAGAGCAGCAGTTGGCATGTAACACTTTAATTTACAACTTTGCAAGATATATGAAAATGCCTTATGTTATTACCACAGATGCCCATATGTTGAGTGCCGATCAGCTTGATTCACACTCTATTTTTGTTGAAATTGGCGAAGGTCGTGAAGCAGGAGAAACGTATTCTGGATGTCATTTGCAAAACGAAAAAGATATATATAAGTATTTGGGTAATTGGAGCCTAGATAGAGTGATTCAGGCAGGCATTGACGAAACAATTAAAATTACAAACATGATTGATGATAACATTGATTATGGTCTTGGGCATGGAAGTATTACCCCTGTTGTTGATGTCCCTTCTGAATATAAATCTCACGAAGATTATTTACATTATCTTGTTTTCCAAACCTTTGAAGACAAGTTTGGATGGATGAGTAAAGAGGAACAAGAAATTAGACGAGAGAGACTTGAAAGAGAGCTTCCTGTTATTAACGCTCTAGATTACACAGACTATTTTATTATGCTTTATATGATTGCAAAAGAAGCAGATAAGCGTGGACTTCCTAGAGGATATTCTAGAGGTTCTGGCGCAAACTGCTTGTGTCTATTTATGCTAAATGTCACTCAGGTTGACAGTGTTAGATGGGCGCTTGACTTTTCTCGTTTTGCTAATATGGGTCGTATTGGTAGTCTAGCAGACTTCGACTGGGACATTTCTAAGCGTAGACGTAAAGAGATTATTGAAATTACGGAAGAGCTCTTTGGCAAAGAGAATGTTGCACCAATCGCTACATTCAATACTCTATCTACAAAGGTTGCCATTAAAGATATTGGTAAAGTGCTTAATGAAAAAGAAAGTAGTCCTTATTTTGGTCAGATTCCATACTCAGTGCGAGATGAAGTTGCAAAAATGATCCCTACTGTAAAAACATTAAGTGATCTTGGTGAGGCCGAAGAAAAAGATGTTTTGCTACGAGAACTCATTGGTAAAAATGAAAAGCTTGACGCAATTCATAAGCAGTTTCCTATGTGGTTTAAGTATGTTATGGATCTTGAGGGACTCCCTAAGAGTAGAGGTAGACATGCAAGTGCAACACTAATTACACCACATCCAGTTATTGAGCATATGCCATTGTGTCTTGATAATGATAAAAATGTTATGGCACAGCTTGAAATGCATGCAGCAATGGATAAGCTTGGCTATTGTAAGATGGACTATCTTGGACTTGAAAATCTTGACATTATTGACGATGCTCTAAAAAATGCAGGACTGACATGGGATAATGTTAACATCAACCATCTAAATATTGATGACAAAAAAGTCTTTGATGAAGTATATAACTCTGGCAATACAATTGGAATATTCCAGTTTGAGTCTGCTGAAGCTAGATCAATGAGTATTGCGGCTCATGTTGACAATATTGAGGATGTTATTGCTGTTAATGCAAGTAATCGTCCGGGTACAAAAAACAGCTTCCCTGACTATTGTAAAAATAAGTTACATCCAGAAAGCATAGATAGCATTCATAAAGACCTTGACACTTTGTTCAAGACAACTCATAGTATTCTTTTATATCAGGAAGACGCACTGCATTTATTTGCATATGCTGGTTTCCCTGAGGAAAAACAAGATGTTGCAAGAAGAGCAATTGGTAAAAAGAAAAAAGATGTTATGGCGTCTTTGTATGAAGAGTTTAAAAATGGTCTAGTAGAAAAGCAGTGGTCAGAAAAACAGATTCAAGAAGTATGGGCATTGCTTGCTAAGCAGGCAGAATACAGCTTTAATAGAGGACATGCGGTTGCGTATAGCCTACTATCTTATCTGACAGCTTGGCTCAAAGTATATTATCCAGTTCAGTTTATGACCGCACTATTGACCGCAAAGTCAGACCGTACTGAAAAGCTAAGTGCTATTATTAATGACTGTAATCGCATGGGAATTCAAGTACTTCCTCCGAAGATTAATGAATCAAAGCAGTCATTTACAGGTAATGCCACTAAGCGTGAGATCCTATTTGGTTTTGGTGCAGTCAAGGGTATTGGCGATTCAGTTATCTCTAAGATTATTGAAAATCAACCATATCAAAGTTTTGATGATTATATTGATAAAGTACAAGACAAAACTGCAACCATTGCTCTCATTAAAGCAAATGCGTTTCCAACAAAGGACAGAATGAAACTTATGCAGAAATACGCAAAGAGTTTATATTCTGAAAAAGAATATAAGCCAGTTTCTTCTTTGCCTACTAAAGCCAAACTATTGCTTGATTGGAATATTGACACTGCCGATTATATGATTGGTAAAAAAGTTGATAAGGAAAGAGTGCTTGATATTTATAACCAAAAGCGCAAAGAAATATTCGATGCGGATCAAAAGCAAAAGTTTAAAGCGTTTATGGCAGAGTTTAAATATAAATATGCAGAAGATGAATTCTTATGGGAGTTCCAAAGTCTATCTATGTTTATAACCAACAATCCTTTAAAAGAAGCCTATGATCTTATTGGTACTGAGTGGGATGATGTTCCAAGTGGAAGCAAAGCAGTTGTGCCATGTGTTATTGTAGACATCAAACGTAAAAAGGATCGAAATAATAATCAATTTGCATATTTGGATTTGTGTATTAATGACCGAATTCTAGAGGCGACTATTTGGAGCAGGCAGCTTAAAGAATATGCTGAGCTTATCACAAAGGGCAGTTGTATTTGTATTCTTGGAAAAAAAGAAGAAGAGCATTTGTTTGTCGAGAAGATTAAACCATATCAGGTTTGGCTTAATAAAATTAAAAAGCTGAAAGCAAAAGCTAATATTTATAACTATTAATTGTAAAGTCAAGAGGGAATTATCACCCTCTTGACAATACAAAATTAATGTGATATAATATACCCGACTAAAAATGAAAGGAGCACTTGGTATGAAAACTGAAGTAGAATTTAATGAACAGGAAGTTTTGCCAGAAGAAGAAACAAACGAACAAACCAACGACACACTTGCAGAAGATGATGAATTTAAAAAATTAGTCTATGAACGAATGAGGAAAATTCATAACGAGGGCATGGTTGTTGGTCTTCAAACCGCATGTCACACTATTCTTGATATTGTTTATTCTTTTGAACGCAGCGCAGGCAAAAAATCTGCTAATGATTATAAGCGTTTAATTAAAGATGTTAAGAGATTTTGTGAAGTCGGAACTTCTAGCAATAAAAACTCAAATAGCGATACTGAAAATGCGGAAGAAACCACATCGGAAACAGCACAAAATTAATGGAGGTTGTGTATGGAAGCATATCTAAACAGAATTGACGGATGGGATGATGCAATTATTTCTATGTTCCTATCCAAGAGAACTCTTACACGTGAGCTTGAAAATGAAATTAGAAATGAAGTATATGCGTGCACTAATCATGATCCTGCAAATGGTATTATTGGTGCACTAATAAATCCGTCTGAAAAGCTAACAGACTGGCTAGACAAGTTATTTAAGTGGGCACCTAGACATATTACAATGGGTAGATTTCTAGACTTTAGTTTTACTGTTTATGGTCTACATAGAGGTGCACAAGATGACCTAGATTCTCACGCAAAGCGCATGGACAATAGAATCATTAGGGCCTCCACTAGACTTGCTGATTTCTCCCATGGCGAAGTCTCCGAATATTACGAAGGTAAGATTGTCCCCACGGATGTTGCACTTGCAGCGCTTGGTATTGTTACACCTGATGAAATTGAATATGAAGGTAATACATATGTTAAAGGTGTAAATGGCTATATTTTAAAGGGTATGGAAAACAATAGAGATGTAAAGCGTGGTCTTTATATGCTATCTATTCCATCTCATTTTATTTACAAGATTAACATGACTGAATATGCACATGTTTATAAGGAAAGAAACATTAGATCTACCGCAAATCCAGAACTAAAAACATGTATTGAAGATAGTACCGACCAGCTAAGAGCAGCAAGCCTTGGATACATTTGTAGAGATTATTTAATGTCAGTTAAAAATTAAGGTGGTGCTTACAATGAATAATCCTCTTTTATTATTTGTTGGACCATCTGGATGTGGAAAAACTACTGTTGCAGAAGTGCTTGAGTGTAATAATAATTACAAAACAATTCAATCATATACAACACGAAGCCAGCGTTATGATGGAGAAACTGGTCATGTATTTATTTCAGAAGATGAATTTGATGCGCTAGAAAATATTGTTGCGTATACACAATATAATGGCCATAGATACTGCACAACAAAAGAACAACTTGATGAAGCTACATCTTATGTTGTAGACATTCCTGGTGTTGAAACTTTATTACGAAATTACGATACAAAGCGTCCGATCTTAGTGTTTTATTTTGATACTACAGTAACAACTAGAATTGACAGAATGCTTGATCGTGGAGATAGTGATACAGCAATTATTGGAAGGTTACATAATGACGAGTCTTATGATTGGTTTGATAAATTAGATTCCATTATCGGGCGACACAATTATAAACATCGTACAAGCAAAGTTGAGCTGCATCAAATTAATGCCAATAAAACTTTAAGTGAAGTTGTGGTACAAATTTTATATTATGTTGAACGATATATGGAGGGTTGTTAAATGGTAATCGCATGCAATATAAACAATATTTTATGCAACCTTCAGGAAGTTGTAGTTAATCTATTCAATGAACGTTATGGAACTCACTATACGATTAATAATTTTACTGAATATGACGTAATGAATGTATTACCAACGTCAGAAGCAGTTGAAATGCAAGCTATGTATGGCGAAACAGGTTTGTACAATCTTGTGAAGCCATTGATTGGTTCGCAAAGCTCATTGCAAAAGTTAATTAGCGACGGTCATCAAGTATATTTGGTGACCGATGCTATTCCAAAAACATATGGAGAACAAGTTGAATTTATTCATCGTTATTTTCCATTTATTGATGATTCTCATATTGTGGCAATGAAACACAAGCATCTATTTAGATGTGATGTGCTGATTGAAGATAACTTATCAAATCTTCTTGCAAAGCCATATTATCATCGAATCTGTTTCAACTATCCTTGGAACGAATCAAAAAAGGACTATGTTTATGATATTCATCGTTGCTATAACTGGGATGATGTTGTTGCGGCGGTTAATAAAATTAATGATGGAGAGTGATGTATATTGAATATTCAAGAATGGCTTGGAGAAGATAACAAGCTAGGCATTGATATCTGGGAGAAAAAGTACAGATATGAAACTGAAAATTTCGAAGAGTGGCTAGACAGAGTTAGTGGTGGCAATCAATCCATTAGAACACTGATCAAAGAAAAGAAGTTTTTATTTGGCGGAAGAATTCTTGCTAATAGAAACATTCCCGGCAATAAGACATACAGTAATTGTTATGTAATTGCACAACCAGAAGATAATCTTGAAAGTATATTTGATGCCGCAAAGAAGCTTGCAAGAACTTTCTCTTATGGCGGCGGATGTGGCATTGATATTGGCAAGCTATGTCCTAAGGATGCAAAGGTTAATAATACAGCAAAAAAGTCTTCTGGTGCTGTAAGCTTTATGGATCTATATAATCTTACTACTGGGTTAATCGGACAGAATGGCCGTAGAGGTGCATTAATGATCTCAATGCCTGTCAACCATCCAGACATTGAAGACTTTATTAATATCAAGTCAGACCTGAATAAAATTACAAATGCAAACATTTCTGTGCGTGTTGATGATAATTTTATGAAGTCAGTGCAAAATAACGAAGATTATGAGCTAACCTTTACTCGTCCTGAAAATAGTGAGCCTATTATTAGAACCGTCAATGCAAAAGATTTGTTCCATAAAATTTGTGAAATGAATTGGAATTATGCTGAGCCCGGTGTGCTATTCTGGGATAGAATTGCTAATCATAACTTGTTAGTTAATGATGAACGTTTTGAATATGCTGGAACTAATCCATGTGCAGAAGAGCCTCTGCCTGCTGGTGGATCTTGTCTGCTAGGTGCGTTAAATCTATCTGCATTCGTAAAAAACCCATTTGCACCTAACGCATATTTTTCCATTAACGACTTTTCAGAAGCTGTAGTTGATGCGATATCCGCATTGAATGAGGTTCTAGATGAAGGTCTTGAGTTGCATCCTCTAGAAGAGCAAAGAAACTCTGTTAAAGATTGGAGACAAATTGGTCTTGGTATGATGGGTCTGGCTGATTGCTTAATTAAGCTTGGACTTGTCTATGGTTCAAAGCAAGCAAATGAATTATGCGACCAAATTGCACAAACACTATTTGAAATGTCTATTAGAGCATCTGAAGCAAGAAGTTATGACCATGGAAATTACCCAATGTTTGATGCTGATGTAATCAACTCTTCTCCTATGATGAAGGCAATTGATTATAAAGTTGATGGATTAAATAACTCTCAGCTATTAACCATTGCGCCCACTGGCAGCATTTCTACTATGCTTGGTATTAGTGGAGGCATCGAACCTATTTTTGCCAATTCTTACACTAGAAAAACTCAGTCTCTACATGGCGAAGATGTATTCTACAAGGTGTATACACCTATTGTAAAAGAATATATGGATGCACACAATCTAAAAGATGAATCTGAACTTCCCAACGTATTTGTTGTAGCATCTGACATTTCTCCTGAAAATAGAATTAGATGTCAGGCAGCATGGCAGAAGTGGATTGACGCAAGCATTTCTTCTACTATTAATCTACCAAATGAAGCAACAGTAGAAGACGTTGAAAAGATTTATATGTATGCATGGGAATGCGGCCTGAAGGGCGTTACAGTTTATCGTGCAGGATGTGCAAGAGAAGGTATCCTGGTTACAGATGAAACTAAAAAGTCGCTAGAGAAGGACGAGAACATCCTAGAGCGTGGCTATGTAGTTCCTGCAAGCGATAACCTTATTGGCATGAAACGTAAGTTGATGACTGGTTGCGGATCTCTGCACTGTGTTGCATTCTTTGATGCTGACACTAAAGAATTAAGAGAAACATATTTGTCTAAGGGCTCAACTGGAGGATGTGCAAATTTTATGGTTGGTTTATCCAGAATGATCAGCTTGTCTGCTCGTGCAGGAGTGGATCTTGATATAATTATTGACCAGCTTAACTCTTGTGGCGTATGTCCTTCCTATGCAACGAGAAAAGCTACAAAGGGTGACACTTCCCCTGGTAGTTGCTGTCCTATTGCTGTTGGCAAAGCTCTCAAAGAAATGCACAATGAACTACTTGGCAAGGAAACAATTAATAAACCTGTAAATATTAATTCACCTAAATGTCCTAAATGCGGTGCAGAAATAGTTCATGAAGGTGGATGCAATATCTGCAAAAACTGTGGATGGACCAAGTGTGAATAAACAACACAAAATTAATGAGGTGAAACATGAGTACTACTGTTAAATTTGTAAAACTAAATCCAAATGCACATGTTCCCACCCAGGGAAGTAGTCTTGCTGCAGGATATGATTTATACGCATGTATTGAAGATGATATTACAATTGCCCCATTTGCAACAGAACCAATTGGAACTGGTTTAGCTATTCAGCCTCCTTGTGGATGGTTTGGTGGAATTTTTGCAAGAAGTGGCCTTGCA
>JAEIGA010013367.1_pt1 | contig 12496 bp, 11 predicted proteins | sample 9270691 | NCBI WGS metagenome assembly JAEIGA01 (sample SAMN17057246, study PRJNA624740) | gut metagenome | biome: biome; isolation source: fecal sample | host: Bos grunniens | place: China: Xizang | collected 2019
CTTGTTGTCGCGGGTTCAAATCCCGTCGGGCACCCTACGCGTAAGTGATATGTTTTGCGTGTAATTTGCGTTTGTAGCTCAGCTGGATAGAGCGTCGGACTTCGAATCCGCAGGTCGCACGTTCGAATCGTGTCAGACGCAAGAACGGGCCATTAGCTCAGCTGGTAGAGCAACAGACTCTTAATCTGTGGGTCGAAGGTTCGAACCCTTCATGGCTCAAAGCTTTATAAAAGTTTGATAACTAAATTACATAAATACTTGACAAAAATTTGTATTTAGTGTATTTTAATTATCGTTCGAAGAGTTAGGTCATAAACTACTTCTTGACTGAAACAGGCGAGAGTGGTGAAATTGGCAGACACGCTAGACTTAGGATCTAGTGCCCTAGGCGTGAGGGTTCAAGTCCCTCCTCTCGCAGACATCTTTAAGATGTTTTTATAAAGTAAATAAGGCATGCGGATTGGTATTCGTAGCTAATCATGCGGAAATAGCTCAGGGGTAGAGCGCCACCTTGCCAAGGTGGATGTCGCGGGTTCAAATCCCGTTTTCCGCTCTAAGCGAAAGCGATTCGGAAAGTTCTGAATCGCTTTTTTTTTTTGCAAAAGTTTAGTTTAAACTAGCAAATTAATTCACACTCCAAAAATGGAAAAGGATCTTGTCATGAAAGTTACAAAGGAAATCGAAAAATTAGAAAATTCAGCAGTAAAATTAACAATTACAATTAACAAAAAAGATGTTGCTGCAGGTTATGACGAAACATTAACAAAATATTCTAAAAATTTACAATTACCTGGATTCCGCAAAGGAAAAGTTCCAGTTTCAGTTTTAGAAAGAAAATATGGTGATGCTCTTAAAAATGATGTTGCTGGCGAATTGATTGAAAAAGCTCTCGAACAGGTTTTTGGAGAATTCGACAACGAAAAATCAGAAAACAGACCACTCCCCTACTCACAACCACAACTTGATAATCTTCCTCAATTAGATGTTACAAAGGATTTGGTTTTCTCTGTAATTTACGATGTAATGCCAACTGTAAAAATCGAAGATTTCTCTGGAATCAAAATTGAAGAACCACAAGTTGAAATCACAGATGAAGAAATGAACGAAGAATTAAAGGCAATTCAAGAAAGAAACGCTATGGTTCTTGACAAAAAAGATTCTGAAGGTGCTGCAAATGGCGATATTGCAACAATCAACTATTCAGAACTTGATGATAATGGCGAAGAAATTGCTGGTTCACAACGCGAAGGTTTCGTATTTACAATCGGTTCAGGTGAAAACATCTACAAAATCGATGACGAAATTATCGGTATGAAAAAAGATGATACAAAAGAAATCACAAAAACTTACGATGCAGATTTTGCTGATAAAGAACTTGCTGGAACAACTAAAAAAATCAAAGTTACTGTTACAGCTCTTAAAATCAGAGATTTACCAGCACTTGATGATGAACTTGCTCAAGATGTTAACGAAAAATACAAGACTCTCGACGACTTAAAAGCTGACATTATGAAAAACTTAAATGCAGCAAAAGATAATCGCATTAAAGAAATCAAATCAACATCTTTAATCGAACAACTTGTAGAAAAAAATCCAGTTGAACTTCCAAAATCAATGTTGGATGCAGAACTTGAAGGTCGCTGGAGAATGATGGCTCAAAGATTCCAATGTTCAGTTGAACAACTTGATAAATTGATGGCTTCTTCAGGACAGAAAAAAGAAGACTTGCTCAACGAATGGGCTGGCGATGCTGAAAAAATGCTCAAAGGTAGAATTATCGTTGAATCATTGTTAAAAGATTCAAAAATTGAAGTTACACCAGAAGAAGTTGAAGCAGAATACGAAAAAATCGCTGAAGGTGCAGGAATTTCTGTAGAAGAAGTAAAAAAACACTATGCGGATGCAGTAAAAAAAGAGTATCTTATAGATGATATTAAAGAGCAAAAACTTTACACAGAACTTTTCGCAAAAGTAAAAGTTACAAAAGGCGAAAAGAAAAAGTTTGCAGATCTCTTTAAAAATGCTTAAACTTATTAAATAGGCAGGTTTTAAAATCAAGTTTTGAGATTAAGGATTTTAAAACTTGCCCAAAAGTTTGAGTAAATCAACTTATAAGGATTTATGCTTATGAATGAAAAAATGAGTACATATGTACCAGTTGTAATTGAACAAACTGGACAAGGTGAAAGAAGTTACGATATTTATTCTCGTCTTTTAAAAGATAGAATTATCTTTGTTGATGGCGAAATCAATGATTACAATGCAGACTTAATCGTAGCTCAGATACTATTCTTAGAATCTCAAAATGCAGATAAAGATATAAGCATGTACATAAACAGTCCTGGTGGTTCTGTAACTGCAGGTTTAGCAATTTATGATACAATGCAATATGTAAAAAGCGATATCCAAACAATTTGTATGGGACAAGCGGCAAGCATGGGAGCAATTCTTCTTGCAGGTGGTACAAAAGGAAAACGATACGCACTTCCTTCATCTAGAGTTATGATTCATCAACCATGGGGTGGAGTTCAAGGACAAACTACTGATATCTCTATCCAAACTAAAGAATTTCTCAGATTAAAAAAACTTTCAATTAAGTTTTTAGCAGAACATACAGGTAAATCCGAAGAACAAATTGCAACAGATATTGAAAGAGATTTTTACATGTCTGCAGAAGAAGCTCTTGAATATGGCATTGTTGATCAAATCATGCCAAGACGAAGCAAATAATTTGGAGTTTTTATAAATGATACATAAAACAAAGCTTAATAACTGTTCTTTTTGTAACAAACCAGAATCTCCAAACAGAATGTTAATTGAAGGGCCTAATTCAATTTTCATTTGTAAACAGTGTATTTCTCTTTGCAAAAATATTTTTGATGAACACGAAACTGAAATTCCTGAATTAAATATGGATGAAATTCCATCCCCAAAAGAATTTAAGGAATTTTTAGATCAATATGTTATTGGTCAAGATTACGCTAAAAAAGTTTTATCAGTAGCTGTTTATAATCACTATAAAAGACTTTCTAGTCAAAAAGCTGATTTTAAACAAGATGTACAAATTGAAAAATCTAACATTTTGCTCATTGGACCAACTGGTTCTGGAAAAACTTTATTAGCAAAAACTCTTGCACAAAAATTGAGAGTACCTTTTGCAATAGCAGATGCCACTACCCTAACAGAAGCTGGTTATGTTGGTGAAGATGTTGAAAATGTACTTTTGAAATTGATACAAGCTGCAAACGGAAATATCGCCGCCGCAGAACGAGGAATCATTTTCATTGATGAAGTTGATAAAATTGCACGAAAATCCGAAAATGTTTCTATAACAAGAGATGTTTCAGGAGAAGGTGTACAGCAAGCTTTGTTAAAAATTATTGAAGGTACACAAGCAAGCGTTCCTCCTCAAGGTGGAAGAAAACATCCTAATCAAGAAATGCTTTCTATTGACACAACAAATATTTTGTTTATCTGTGGTGGAGCTTTTGTAGGTCTTGAAAATATTGTTGAATCAAGAGTTAATCAACATACAATGGGATTTGGAGCAACTGTAAATTCTCTAACTGAAGAAGAAAAAACTGAACTGTTAAATCAAACAATTCCAGACGATTTGGTTAAGTTTGGTTTAATTCCAGAATTGATTGGTCGATTACCAATTTCTTGTGCGTTAAAAGAATTAACAAAAGAAGATTTGATGGTAATTTTAACAGAACCAAAAAATTCTATAATCAAACAGTTCCAAGCTTCATTTGCTATGGATAATGTTGATTTGCAATTTACAGAAGATGCCATTGAAGCAATCGCTGATACAGCAATAAAACACAAAACAGGTGCTCGTGGATTAAGAAGCATTGTTGAGAAACTTCTTTTGGATATTATGTTTGAAGTTCCGTCAATAAAGGAACCTAAAAAACTTGTTATCACAAAAGAAATTGTTGAAAATCAGAAAAAAGCAACTATCGATTTGCTTGAAGATGGCAAACAAGCTAGTTAAAATCAAAGTTTACATAAAAAAAAGTCTTGTATTCTGATGAGTACAAGACTTTTTTTTTATTCTTCTGCAATATTTTCTAAAAGTTCAAAAGTTTTTAAGGTAGTTTTTTCCCAAGAATAGCGTTTTACTTTATCAAGCCCATCTAAAATAAGCTTTTTTCGTAATTTTTTATCTTCTGTAATTTTTATCATTAAATCGGCAAACTCTTCGATATTATCTGGATCAAAATACAAAGCCCCCTCGCCTGCAATTTCTGGCAACGCACCAGCCTTTGCACATAAAACAGGAATACCAGTTGCCATAGCCTCAACCACAGACAAGCCAACTCCTTCCAAAACTGAAGGGAAAATGCAAGCATCAGCACAAGAATATAATTCGGGCAAATTCTGATGAAGGAAATATCCTGTTAAAAAAATATCAGTTCCATAGGGTGAATTAACAACTGCCTTATGAATCTCTTTGGAATAATTACCATCACTACCTGCTAAAACAAGTCTATGAGGCGAACCAGTTTTTTGCTTAAACAAAGAAAATGCTTTTATCAATTCGATATGTTTTTTATCTTTATCCGAAAGCCTTGAAGCATAAATAAAATAAGGTCGCTTAATAGAAAAAGGATATATCGAAACCGACTCATCTTCAAATTCGGTATGAGGATAAAAATAACTGTGATCTAGCCCATTGTGGATAACATCTATTTTATCACTTTGTATTCCAAGCGAAATTAAATCCTTTCTAACATATTGACTTGTTGCAATAATTCTTGTAGCCCTTTTTAAACTAGAAAGTAAAGATGTTTTTATAAAAATATTATCTGCTTTTTTAAGTGATTTTGAAATAATTTCTTGAACAACTGCAACGCCCTTTGCTTTTCCAACAAAAGGTGTAATATGAGCACCAACATTATACAAAACAACATCATATTGTTGCTTTTTTACAAAAGAAGGTAATGAAAATATATGCCAAAGTTTTTCAATCATTGAACCATCTTTCATTGGTAATTCACAATATTTAAACTTAGATTCTTTATCAAAGCGAAATCTATCGGCAGCACAGCCAAAAAATTCAATATCGTGGGAAATTTCTTTAGGAAAGTTCTTTATAATTGAAACAAAATATAAACCAATTCCTGATCTTCCGCCATTGCCACCAAAAATATCAATTCCTATTTTCATATACAAAAGATTATAGCATAGGATTGTAAAATATGCTATAGTATTTTTATATGACAGAACTTACAAATTTTATCGATTTAGGCATTTGTGAACAATTAAATCAAAAGTTGCAAGAAAACAACTTAACAAATCCTACAGCAGTACAAAAACAAGTGATTCCTGAACTTTTGCAAAAAAAATCTGTGCTTTTTCAATCTGAAACAGGAACAGGAAAAACGCTTGCTTTTTTATTACCAATTTTGCAAAATTTAAACGAAAATGATAAATCAGCTGAAGTAATTATATTATCGCCAACTCATGAATTGTCATCTCAAATTAAAAGTGAAATTAAAAAAATTTCTGATGTAAAAACAATTTTGTGTATCGGTGGCACTCCCCTAAAACGACAAATCGAAAATCTAAAAGATAAACCTAAAATTATCATTGGAAGTGCGGTAAGAATTAAAGAATTGATTTTCTTAAAAAAGATAAAAACACAAAACATAAATACAATCGTTTTTGATGAAATTGATAGACTTATCGAACCTGAAATTAGAGATGATACAATCGAATTGTTAAAATTACTAAATTCTGATGTTCAAGTAATTGGATGTTCCGCAACGATAAAACCAAATCTAAAGAAGATTTTTGAAACAGCTTTAGCAACAATGCGAGAAAATTCAACTATTGATTTTATTGAACTTCCGCTAGAAGATATTTTGCAGAAAAAAATCACACATTGGGCAATTTTTGCAGAACAACGCAACAAAATTGATACTTTGCGAAGTTTGATTAACGCCATAAAGCCTGAAAAATTATTGATTTTTACATCAAAAACTGACCAAGTGGCAAATATCACACAAAAATTGCAATTCAAAAAAATTGATTGCGTTGGACTTCATTCTAAAACTGATAAAATTCAGCGAAAATCAATTATCGATAGATTCAAATCTGGTAAAACTAAAATTTTGATTACAAGCGATTTAGCCGCAAGAGGTTTGGATATTCAAGGAATTACACATATTGTTCAAATGGATTTACCTTCAAACGATGATTTTTTTATCCATCGTGCAGGAAGAACTGGTCGTGCTGGAAATAATGGAACAAATATTGTAATCGGCGATGCTTACGAAATGAAAAAATATGCAAATTTAGAAAAAAAACTCAAAATTATAGTTTATCCTAAAGCATTGCATAGTGGAAAAATTATTGATCCAATGGAATTGAAAGATTCTAATTAAATTTATAAATAAATAGATATTTTTTTCTATATTATTACTTTTTTATTGATTTTTTTTCATATTGTTAGTATTTTATAGTGAGCAAATTGTAATTGGTTCATTTTTTAATTTGCTTGCATATTTTGGAGGTTGTTATCTTTATGGATGAAAATGTTGAAAATGTAACACCAAAAAAGAAGAGAAATAATGTTACAGGAACAACTATAGCTTTTATTGTTTTTATTTTGGTTGTTGGAGTAATATTATTTTCAAGTTTTTTTAAAGTAGATGCTACAGAACAAGCTGTAATTACAAGATTTGGAAAATATCAAACAACTGTAGGTCCAGGACTTCACTTAAAACTTCCATTTGGAATTGAAAAAAATTACAATGTTCCTGTAAAAGTTGTACAAACTGAGCAATTTGGATTTACTACAGATAGAAATGTATCTAAAACTCAATTAAATAATCTTTCAAAAGAATCAACAATGCTTACAGGCGATTTAAATATTGTTGATGTGGAATGGATTATCCAATACAGAATCGTAAATCCTGCAGATTGGCTTTTCAATGTAAAAGAAAAGCGTCAAACAATTAGAGATATTTCTCAATCAGTTGTTAACACATTGGTTGGAGATAGAGCAATTCTTGATGTAATGGGGCTTGAACGCTCAGCAATTCAAAATGCTGCACAAGAACTTATGAATCAAAATTACGAACAACTTAAATTGGGAATCAATGTAATTGCAGTTCAGTTGCAAAATGTTGTTCCACCTAAAGGCGTTCAAGACGCTTTCGAAGATGTAAACAAAGCTAGTCAAGATATGGAACGATACATCAACGAAGGGAAAGAAGCTTACAACGCACAAATTCCACTTTCAAGAGGTATTGCTGACCAACAGGTTCAAATTGCAGAAGGTTACGCTATCGACAGAGTAAACAGAGCAAAAGGTGATGTTGCAAGATTCTCTGCAATTTACCAAGAATATGTAAAATCCCCTTCTATTACTCGTGAACGATTATATTTAGAAATGATGGAAGAAATTTTCAAAGCAAAAAAAGGCTCAGTTCTTATCGACAAAGAATTAGAAAGTCTTTTGCCAATAAAAAATTTAGATAATACAAAAGCAACAACAGGAGGAAATCAATAATGAAAAAAGCAAATAAAATTTATGTAGTTTTTAGCGTAATTATTGTTGCTCTTGTTATTTTTATGATGATGGGACCTTTTTATGTTGTAAACGAAGGTTCTCAAGTTGTTGTAACTAGATTTGGTAAAATCGTAAATACTCATACTGACGCAGGACTTTATTTCAAAGTTCCTTTTGTTGATGTTGTTGTTACTTATCCAAAATTGATTTTATCGTTAGATGGTGATTCTCAAAGAATTCCTACAAAAGAAAATCAATTTATCATTGTTGACACAACAAGTCGTTGGCGAATTTCTGATCCAGAACAGTTTTATCAGTCATTCAAAACTTTGGAAGCTGCAAATATTCGTTTAAGCGATATTATCGATTCAGCAACAAGAACAATTATCACACAAAATAAATTGAGTGAAGTTGTGCGTTCTTCAAATTTAATTAACGAACGAAAATTGATTAGTGCTGCAGAAAATTCTACAAACGAAAATACCACAGATGATACAGCGGCTCAGATTGATTCTATCGTAAATGTTTCTACAAATTCAGAATCAATTACAAAAGGTCGCCGTCAATTAACAATGGAAATGGCTGAAGAAGCTCGCAAAATGATTCCAGAATACGGAATTGAATTGATTGATGTTGTACCACGACAAATCAAATATTCTGATGAAATGACTGAAAGTGTTTACAAAAGAATGATAAAAGACAGAAATCAAGTTGCAAAAGGTTATCGTTCTATCGGTGAAGGTAAGAAAAAAGATTGGCTTGGAAAACTTGAAAGAGATAAACTTGAAATTGAATCAGAAGCTTACCGAAAAGCACAAGAAATCAAAGGAGAAGCAGACGCAGAAGCATCAAAAATTTATGCTCGTGCCTACTCTGTTGATCCAGAATTTTACGCTTTTTGGCAAAGTTTAGAATCATACAAAAAAACTATACCAGACTTTGATGTTACTTACAGCACAGATATGGACTACTTCAAATATTTATATTCATCAAAAGTTCAAAGATAATAAGTTAGAGGAAATATGAAATTAGGATTACAAAGTTCCATTTATAATGGATTGCAATTAAAAGACGAAATTAACACAGCTCTAGGGCAAAAAGTAAACGCATTTGATATATTTTTTGATAATTGGTTTCCTTCTGATATTCCAGAAGAAACTTACGGATTATTATCAAATTTAAAAAATTCAAATGATTTTCATTTTACAATTCACTTACCTATCAATTTTTTTGAATTGTCTTATTCTGAACAACAATCATTTTATTCTTTTATTGAGTTTCTCAAGCCAAAAACAATAACAGTTCATTATAATACTTTGTCATACGATTTATTAAAAGATTTGGTGAATATTGCATTTGATAATGGTGCTCAATTAAGTGTGGAAAATACAATTCCTAACACACACAAAATTTATGGAATTGATTATCTAGCATATATGATTGAAGCAAAAAAATCACTTGAATATACAGAATCAAAACAAGCATTTTCTGCAACAGTTGATACAGGACATTCTTTTGTAAATGGCATTTCTCCAGATTATTATGTTAGAGAATTATCAAAACATGAAATTTCGATTGCCACAGTACATCTTCACGATAATGATGGAAGTGCAGATTTACATCAACCTTTGGGAGCCGGAAAAATCGATTTTTACTCTTTTTTCAAAGAGCTAAAAGAAAAAAATCAAAATCCATATTTAATTATTGAACATTGGAGCGATTTCAATAGAAGTATTGATTTCATGTACAATATTTCAATAACATAATCAGTCTGCTATGAAAACTGTGATTGCACATACAGTTTCAACACCAGCATTTTTTAATGCTAATGCACAGTTTTCAAGCGTAACACCAGTTGTCAAAATATCATCAATTATAACTACTTTTTTAGGTAATTCCTTTTTAGAAAATTCTTTATTCAATATATACGAAGTTCCTTTGTGAGCAAGTCTTTGTTCACGATTTAATTTTTTTTGCTGCTCTTTTTCAGTTCGTATTAAAAGATTCATGATTTTTAAGTTTTGTTGTAATTTTAGATAATTCATTAAATCATTTATTTGATCCCAGCCCTGATTTTTAATTTTTCCTGGTCGAGATGGAACTGGTACAATTACAAAATCTGAAAAATATTCATTAAAAATTTTTAGAATTTTTTTTGAAAAAATATATGCAAATTTTCTATAACCTTGAATTTTCCATTTAAAAAGTAATTCTTTATACCACAATCGATAAGAAAACATAGGGATAATTTTTTCAATATTATTTATAACAGGATTTTCTCTGCAATCTGTGCAAATATTTTGTTCACTAACCAAAGTTTTTCCACAATTTGAGCATCGCTGAATTGAATTATTAAAATTCAAAAAGCGTTTATCACAATCTGAACAAAGTGAAAGCAAATGTGTTTTTTGCGAACAAATCACACATTTATCATTTCTCAAAAAAGTGGAAAATTTTTCTATAAAAGAAAAACTAAAACTAAGTAATCTGTTTGTAAACTTCATACTTATATTATAGAGAAAAAATTAAATTTTAAATGTAAAAGCAAAAAAATTATCGAATATTAAAATAAAATCTTTGAATATATTTTATTCTTTCATCGCATTTATCCCACAAATCACTTTGAGGATATGCAGAAATTACCAATTTGTAACATTCAAGTGCATCTCTAATATTGCGTTGTTCAAAAGGTTTTTCGAGAATTTGACCTTTTAGATACAAAGCTTCATCAATAGAAGAATTGCTTGTTTCCAAAAATTTATTTACAAAAGATAAAGCATTTGTATAATCTTTTTCTGAGTAAGCTTTTTTTGCTTGCTCTAATAAATCTAAATCAGTGGAAGAATTATCTGCAAGCAAAGTTTCTTCTTCTTCAAAAATATCAGACATAAAAAGAAGTTCAGGTTCTTCTTCAACAACTTCAACTTCTGCAAGTTCTTTTACAACTGGAGTTTCTATTTCTTCAACAACAACATTTTTTTCTGAATCATCTTGTTGATTATTGTTAACAAAATCTTCCCCTACTTCATTATCATTTTTAGAATCAGTTGTATTATCAGCAATATTTTTGTTAAAATCATTCATCAAATAATAATCATAATTAAAATCAGGCGCATTAACTGTATTAGCAACTGAATAATCTACTGTTGGAGTAACAATAACTTCTAGATAATCGTCGATATAATTTCCATTGATTGCATCGAGTTTGTAAAAATGCAAAATAGTTCGACCATCTTTTTGTGGCTGAAGTTTGAAACTTGTCTTATTTGAAGAAAATGATTTTCCTTTAAAACTTACTAAAGCAGAAGAATCTATTTCGCCAAGGTAAACCCATCCATTTCCTGGATAAGACGCAATAATTAGTTGATTTTTTGAAGCATAAACAGTTCTTGAAGGAACAATATCTTTTTCTAAATCTTCTAAAATTACCTCTGGTGTTGGCTTAGAAAAATCTTCAAATAAGGTTTTTTCTACAGAAGAAGTTTTTTCATTGATTTTTTCTTGTGTAGATTTTTTTTCAGTATCAAAATTTTTAGGTGAAGATTCACTTTGAATTGTCTCTTTATCAGAAGTTTTATTTGTAGCAACCGTTTCTGAATTTACATAATCTTTTTTATTTAAAATATCATCCACAATTACAGATTTTTCATTATCGTTTAATTCATTTGTAGATGCAAAATCATCTGTTTCTGAATTTTCAGTTGAGTCAGTAAAATTTTCAGGATAAAAAATTTCTTCTTTCTCTAACAAATCTGTTTGTTCTGAATTTTGTGAAATAGAATTTTTTTCATCAAATAAAATCTGATTATCATCTAAATTTTCTTGATTAAAAGAAACCTCATCTGAATATTCTAGTTGTTCTGTAGATTCAACTTCTTCGTTTAAGTCTGATAGTTCAGTTGTATCTTCTGGCACAAATTCATCACCATAGAAAAATTCGTCAGAGTTTTCAAATTCAGTTGAGTCTGAAAATTCGTCTGAAATTTCTGTTATCGGAACAAAATCTTCGTAAAGAGGCAAAGGTAAATCACCTTGTTCGGCAATAATTTTTTCAAGTTCTTCTTCTGATAAAGTTTCATCATCTTCTGATAAATTTTCATCGACTTCTTCCAATAAAGAATCTTCTTCTTGTAAATCAGATTCTGGTTCAACTGGTAAAACATCATCAACTTGTACGGAATCTTGAGTATTAGCATTTTCTGGATTTACAACATTATCTGTAGATTTACATCCAAAAAAGAACAAGCTTAACAAAACGATATATAAATAAATATTTTTCATGGGGAAGCCTCCAAAATATCAGTAACTTTTTTTGTATTTTTGCCTTCTAACTCATTTAAAAGTAATCCATCTGGATCAGAAAACCAATCTAAAGTATCATCTTTTGACCAAGATTTTTTTGTATCTCTTGAATAATAATAACTTTCGTCTTCTGTTTCTATTGGCAATTCATATGAATGAATTAGGTCAAAAGGATAAACATTTTCTGGCACTTCAGTTTTTTTAGGAGAACTAACTAACATAATTAAAAGCAATAACAAACAAAACAACAACAAAATCAACATTGAGTGAATTTTGTGTTCAAGAACAATATCTTTAATTTTTGAGAAAATTTCTTTACTCTGCTGTATTATTGCTTTCAGATTCAGCATTTTCTTCCTTGTTACGATTTCTTCTTATTGGATGTGGCGGAATATATACATCTTTTTCTGGCTCAACATCTTCTTCTTCAAAAGGTTCAGCGTCAGGAACAGAAGCGATACATCCTTTTTCATTATCAAGTTTAATTGTAATAACCTTACTTACACCAGATTCTTCCATTGTAACACCGAGCATTGTACTTGCTCCAGTAACAGTTTTTTTGTTGTGAGTAATAATGATGTATTGGCTAACATTTGCAAAGTCACGCAAAGTTTGAACAAATCGAGTAACATTGTGTTCATCCAAAGCGGCGTCAATCTCATCAAGCAAACA
>JAEIGA010013368.1_pt1 | contig 12496 bp, 10 predicted proteins | sample 9270691 | NCBI WGS metagenome assembly JAEIGA01 (sample SAMN17057246, study PRJNA624740) | gut metagenome | biome: biome; isolation source: fecal sample | host: Bos grunniens | place: China: Xizang | collected 2019
AACAAGGTTTGCTGCGGTTTCAACATCATCAAGATCCATATCTTCGGAACCGGTGATATTGATAAGCACACCGCGAGCACCATTGATGGAAGTTTCCATCAGGGGGCTTGCAACTGCCATACGGGCAGCCTCTTCAGCCTTGCCCTTGCCTGCGGCATGGCCAACGCCCATATGTGCAAAGCCTGCGTTCTTCATGATGCAGGTAACGTCAGCAAAGTCAAGGTTAATGAAACCAGTGTTCTTGATAAGGCCGGAAATGCTGGTAACTGCCTGAAGCAGAACATCGTCGGCAATTTCAAAAGCATTTGCCAGAGTAACCTTCTGGTCGGTAGCGTTCTTCAGTCTGTCATTGGGGATGATGAGCAGAGAGTCCACGCGGCTGAGCAGTTCCTTGATACCGGAATTGGCCTGATCCATACGGCGCTTGCCCTCGAACTTGAAGGGCTTGGTGACAACACCAACGGTCAGCAGGCCTGCATCGCGGGCGATTTCGGCAACTACGGGAGCTGCACCGGTGCCGGTGCCGCCGCCCATACCGGCGGTGATGAATGCCATGTCAGCATTCTCGATAGCCTTGGCGATGTTGTTGCGGCTCTCCTCTGCGGAGCGCTTGCCGATATCGGGGTCGGAGCCTGCGCCCTGACCACGGGTGATCTTCTCACCTATCTGAAGCTTCTGGTCTGCATTGGAAACAGCCAGAGCCTGCTTGTCAGTATTGATAGCAATGAACTCAACACCCTGAGTGCCGTTCTTGACCATTCTGTTGACAACATTGTTGCCGGCGCCGCCGACACCAATAACCTTTATATTGACCACATTTTCAGGTCCATCAACTTTAAAATCCATTTGTGTGCCTCCCCATATATTTTCCTAGCCAAAAATGCAGATAATAGCAATAATTCTACAGTCGGTATTTTATTACACTTTTCCGCAAGAGTCAATAGGTTTTTTCATTTTAGTGAAAACTTTTGTAATTTATTTGTAACCATCGTTTCAATTGGGCATAAAATGTGCCACAGAGCCGCTGCTTACGTCTATTACACCCACATCGCCCACAAGCAGCTGCTGCAAAACAGACATCAGCATACCGAACTTATATTCAACCTTTGAGCTGTCGCCCAGCTTTACAGTAAACTTGTCCGCATAGTCAAAGCTGACGTTTTTAGGATCGGTAAAATCTATAGTGCCAACCTGAGTATACAGGCCGCGCTCTTCCAGCTGATAAAGAACCTCGGCAATGTAAGCAACGATTTTAACATCACCGTCAGAGGTGGTAAGATCCTCACCTATCATTAGTGTGCCGGGTGAAACGCCGATGATGGGAATAAGACCTTCCAGTTCTTCCTCAGTTGCCTTACCCAGAACCTTACAGCTCTGGTCAATTGTCCATTCCTCACCGCCAAGCACAATGTAGGCCAGCGCCTGACTTTCTTCCACGGTTATTATTACCTTGTTTGGCAGACTTCTTTCCACCGAAACTTCCCTGACATAAGGCAGTTTTGCAAAAACCCGGCTGAGGGCTGCAAATCTGTCAAAGAAGAACAGATTGTCGCCCTCTTCTATATCGATGGCGCGGATTATCTCCTCATCGGTATAGTGGGTGTTGCCAACCACCTGTATATCAGAGACACGGATGAAAACACTCATTACAAATATAACAGTAACGATAACAATGAAAAACATCAGCGGGCCGCTGAAGCTGTTGAGATAATCTCTAAAGCTGAATCTTTCACTGCTGTCAGTTCTGTGTTTTCTCGTACGTATATTGGATGCCATCTGCAATTCCTTTCGTTTATAAAAGCTTTATATCTGCACCAAGGGAACGTAGAACCTGATCCAAATTCTCATATCCCCTTTTGATATGTCCTTCATCAAAAATTTCTGTGTCACCGTCTGCATTAAGTCCGGCTACGATCATTGCCGCGCCGCCCCTCAGATCGGTGGCTTCGAGTCTTACTCCAACGAGCCTTTCTACACCATTTATTTTTGCAACGCGTCCATCGATTTGTATATCAGCGCCAAGGCGGCAAAGCTGTTCTGCCTGACGGTAGCGGTTTTCAAATATATTCTCGGTTATAATTGTGCGCCCCTGAGCCTTGAGCAGAGCCGCCATAAGCACAGGCTGAGCATCTGTAGGAAAGCCCGGATAAGGTTGGGTGCACACATCCCCCACGCCGTACAATTTCCCGTCAGAACGAAGCCGGACAGTATGTTTGTCGCATATTATATCACAGCCTGCCTGTTTTAGGAAGTGGAGAACTGTAGAAAAATGTCCCGCATCCACCGAGCGCAGCTCAACATCGCCCCCGGCACAGGCAGCAGCACAGGCAAGCGTGGCTGCAACTATCCTATCGGAAATCACTCGATAGCAAAGCTGCGCTTTAGGCTTTGTGCCGGAGATAATAATGGTATCAGTTCCATCCCCGATAACATTACAGCCCAGACGGCGCATATACTCAGCCAGCGCTTCAATCTCAGGCTCCCGGGCCGCCCCCTTAATTACCGTCTCCCCTTCGGCCGCACTGGCAGTCAGCATAATATTTTCGGTAGCACCGACACTGGGAAAGGGTAAAAACAATTCACAGCCTCTGAGTTTTGCCGCGCGGCAGTAGATATTGCTGCCATCCTCGTCAATCTCTGCCCCCATTTTCCTCAGCGCAGAAATGTGGATATCAATAGGCCGCTTCCCAAGTTGGCAGCCTCCGGGCAGGCTTAGCCTCGCCTCTCCGCAGCGTGCCAGCAGCGCACCCATAAATATCACAGAAGAGCGCATCTCCAGCATCAGTGCGTGGGGTATCTTATTTTCGGAAATGCCCGTGGAGTTTATGTACACATCATTGCCCCGCTGCTCAGCACAGCAGCCCAGATGCCTAAGTATCTTCAAGGCAGAATCCACGTCCCGGAGTCTTGGCACATTGTTAAGCTCTGTTTCCGCCGGGCATATGAGTGACGCGGCAATAATAGGCAAAGATGCATTTTTCGAGCCTTGCACAAAGCATTGGCCCTCCAGTCTGCTGCCTCCCCGTAACTTCCATATATCCATAAAAAAACCCCCGTATGATCAAATCAGTACATCATATGCGGGGGTTTTTAATTTTGCCATTATTCAGTTTACAAGGCCAAGAATAATCTCACAGATACGGCCGGTAGCCTCGGGAACAGCCAGACCGCGCATAGATTCGGACATAGCGGCAAGCTTTTCATCATCGCCAAGCAGAGACTTGATCTCAGCCAGAAGAGAGGCTGCATCAAACTGGCCTTCAAGCATTACCTTTGCGCCGCCTGCACGCTCAAGCACGCGGGCGTTCTTTTCCTGATGGGCATTGGTAACATTGGGAGAGGGCACCATGATTACAGGCTTTGCCATATAGCACAGCTCAGAAATGGTGGATGCGCCTGCACGGCAAAGGATAAGGTCAGCGGCGGCCATGACACAGGGCATGTCATAAATATACTCGCGAACTTCAACACCCATACTCTCAAAGTTTTCTGCCTTGTCTGCAAGAGCCTCGCTTATACCTTTATAATATCTGCTGCCGGCGGCATGAAGAAGCTTAAAGCCCTGATTACCGTCCAGCATGGGAATAAGCTGCTGCATAATATCGTTCATATGCTGAGCGCCAAGAGATCCCCAAACGGACACAACCAGTTTTTCCTCAGGCTTGAGCCCCAGCTTAGCCTTGGCCTCAGCCTTGGTAAAGCTGTCAAAAGCACCGCGCACGGGAGTTCCGGTAACCTCTACCTTTTCGGGGTGTCCGTAATACTGGCGGCTTTCTTCAAAGCCCACGAGGACACGGTCAACCTTGTCGGCCAGCATCTTGGTGGTAAGGCCGGGAACGGCGTTACTCTCATGGACAAGAGTGGGAATCTTCAGATCAGCCGCAGCTTTAAGCACGGGGTAGCAGACATAACCGCCAGTGCCTATGACCGCATCAGGCTTGAAGCGCTTAATTACGCGCTTTGCCTCTATGCGTGAGACGATTACGTTCTTCACAGAGTTTATATTGTGTACGATGGCCTTGGGGCTTAGGCTGCGCTGAAGATTGCTCACAGTCAGACCCTTTATCTCATAACCCTCGCGAGGTACAAGCTGCATCTCCATTTTATTGTTTGCGCCGATGAAAAGCACTTCGGTATCGGGCATAAGTTCCTTGAGTTTTCCCGCAACCGCAATGGCTGGATTGATATGACCGGCAGTTCCGCCGCAGGTAAAGATAAATTTCATATATGTACATTCCTTTCGGATTTTATCTGACAGACTTATTTCTCGAGTATATCTCTTGATGCGCTGAGGATTATTCCAAGTTCGAACAATTGTATAAGCAGAGCCGTGCCCCCATAGCTGAACAGCGGCAGAGATATTCCCGTGCATGGGATAAGATTTGTTACCACCGCTACATTAAGAAAAACCTGTATTGCCAGCAGTGAGCTTATGCCGCTGCAAACCAGAAAGCTGAATCTATCACGGCAATGCAGGGCAATCCAGAAGCCCCGAAGTATAAGCATGGCAAAAAGACAGAGAATCAGCACCGCACCTATAAAACCCAATTCTTCACAAAGCACCGCAAAGATAAAGTCGTTGTGCTCTTCCGGAAGATACAGGAATTTCTGCCTGCTTCCGCCAAGGCCAAGACCGCTTAAACCTCCGGAACCGATTGTGTAAAGCGACTGGACAATTTGGTAGCCTCGACCGCTTATATCGGAAAAAGGATCGCGCCATGTATTTATACGGGAAGATGCGTACGGGAAAAGCGTAAGTAAAACCGCAAGTCCGGCACCGGCAACACCAAAAGCCGCCGCAAACCAGCCTATACTCACCCCGCCCAAAAAGAGCATCACTGCCCCAACGGAAAGGATAATTATGGATGCGGAAAAATGGGGCTCAAGAATCAGCAAGCCAACTATTATCCCAAGTATGGCCGCAAAAGGAAGTATGCCAAACTTAAATGTGCGCATTCTGGATTTCAGCGTACATATCATAACTGAAAAATACAGAATCACAGCAAGCTTGGCAAGCTCTGAGGGCTGAACCGTAAGTCCGCCTATACCAAGCCAGCGTCTCGACCCGTTTGCCTTGACGCCGATTACGGGCACAAGCATCAGCAGCACTATTGTAAAGGCAAGAAATGGCAAAGCATAGCGCCGATACACAGCCATCGGGATTCTGGAGGCCACCAGCATAGTGGCTACACCCATAAGCGCAAACACGAACTGACGCAGGAAATAATAGGCGGCGTTTCCCCCGGTAACATTACCCGGATCATACCAGGCACGGGCATAACTGGATGAAAACACCATTATAACACCCACTGCCAAAAGCAGCATTGACACCAGAAAAAACGGGCCGTCAAACACTGAATGCTGCTTTACAGCGGATGCATCAGAAAAGTCGGCGAGGCGGGCGCTGTCATAACGCATTCTCCCACCTCCCCGACTTGAAGTCACTCATTCATTACATGGGGAAACGATTATACACCCCAATAAATGATATGATGGCCATGGCCAGAGATATGCTTGTAAAGAGAACAAAAAGTTCCTTTTCTTTCCACTTTTTACCTGTCCATCCGCCAAGTTCAAGATGATGATGGAAGGGAGCCATTTTGAAAACTCTCTTACCATGGGTTATCTTAAAATAGCCGATCTGAATAATATCGGAAAGAGTTTCGATTATGTAGATAAATCCAAGGGTAGCAAGGATAAGGGGCATGTCATAGGCAAATGCAAGTGCTGCAACAGCGCCGCCAAGGAAGAGAGAGCCGGTATCACCCATAAAGCACTTTGCGGGATTGAAATTGTACACAAGAAATCCCATCATGCCGCCAAGCAGACCAGAGGCGAAGATGCCAAGTTCATTGAACTTATCGCCCCAGAACATGTTCATTACCACAAAGAACAGCACTACAGGAATAGAGGTACCGGTTGCAAGACCATCGATACCGTCGGTAATATTCACAGCATTAACAGTGCCTACAATAACAAATGCAGCAAAGACAAAGTAGAGCCATTCAGGCATATGAACGGTGGTATTGAAGAAGGGAATGTACAGACTGGTCTTGACAAAACCGGTATGGCGCATAACAAGAATAAACAGCAGCGCTGCCACAAGCTGAAGCAGGAACTTCTGCTTTGCGCTAAGGCCGGTGTTCTGCTTTTTCTTAAGCTTCTCCCAGTCGTCCAGAAAGCCGATTATACCAAACACCCAAGCAAAAATGAGCACAAAGATATGCTCAAAACGGCCGTTGAGCATGCCGCTGAAACCCACGGTAAGGCACACAAGAGTAACCGCCAGAATGAACATCACACCGCCCATACCGGGAGTGCCGCTCTTACTGAGATGCTGCTGCACCTCAGCCTTGGTCTGATGACCCATTTTCTGTTTTCTCAGCCAGGGAATGTAGTACTTACCAAAAGCCGTGGCAAAAAGGAACGCCAGAACAAAGGCGGTAATCAGCTTCATCGTCATAGGAATCTCCATCATAAAACCACTGTATCAGCAGTTGTTTTTTCTTTTATTAAGAAAGTCTGCAACTATCTCCCGTTCATCCATGTGAATCTTCTCATGGCCGATAATCTGATAGTCTTCATGACCTTTCCCAGCCAATAATATTACATCACCGGGGCCTGCATTGTCAATAGCCCAGCCTATAGCCTCGATTCTGTCGGGGATAACCACATAGTCAGCACTCCCCTCTTTTACGCCGGGTACTATTTCATCAATTATGGCCAAGGGTTCTTCCGTTCTGGGGTTATCACTGGTAACTATAACAAAGTCGGAGTTTTCCGCAGCAATCTTACCCATAATAGGTCTTTTGCCACGGTCACGGTCACCGCCACAGCCAAAGAGAACCATAAGCCGACCTTCGGTAACAGGCCTTAATGTATTGAGCACATTTTCAAGAGCGTCGGGTTTGTGAGAATAGTCAATGATTATTGAATAATCCCCATCGGTGGCGACAGACTCCATGCGGCCTTTTACGCCCTTTGCGCTGGACACAGCCTTGGAGCAGGCCTCGAGTCCAATTCCAAGTGACAAAGCTGCCGCCATAACGCCAAGGGCATTATGAACAGAGAACATACCGGGTATTGCAAGTTTCGTAATGGCTATCTCATCCCCGTAAACTGCGGCAAAACGTACACCTTCTGCGCTAAGGCGCACATCCTTGGCCACAAGCTGTGCCTCGTTTTTATCGATAGAGTAATGCAGAATCGGACAGAGTGCGTCCTGAGCCATAAAGCCCGCTCTTGCATCGTCGGCATTGATGCAGCCGACAGAGCACTGAGAAAAAATCTTTCTCTTCTCGGCGGCATATTCATCCATGGTTCCGTGCAGGTCCAGATGATCCTGAGAAAGGTTGGTGAAAATCGCCACGTCAAAATTAATACCTGCCACACGCTGCAGCGCCAGTGAATGGGAAGATACTTCCATGACCACATGGTTGCATCCGGAATCTGCCATACGGCGGAAAAGCGCATGGAGTTCAAGGCTTTCGGGAGTGGTAAACTCGGAATGGATATGCTCATCGCCTATCATGTTTCCGTTTGTACCGATAAGACCAACTTTAGCACCCAGAGTTTCCTCCAGCACATGCTTCATTATATGGGTAGAGCTGGTCTTGCCGCTGGTTCCGGTAAAGCCGATTATCTTCATCTCAGATGCGGGATTGCCATAAAACTCACGGCTGGCAAAGGCAAGACCACGGCGGCAGTCCTCTATCTGAACATATGGAACAGCTTCACCAGGTATATCCTGACAGAGTACAACAGCAGCACCAAGTTCCATAGCCTTGGGTATAAAGCGGTGTCCGTCTGCCTGAAATCCCTTTACAGCCACGAAAAGATCGCCAGGCTTAGTCTTGCGGGAATCATAGCTGATACCGTTGATCTCGGTTTCCAGGTCTGCATTGCAGGAGAGTATATCTATATTTATCAGCAAATCTTTAAGCTTCATTTCCAAACCTCCGATGTAAGTTTCTATATTATAACACAAGTATCAATATTTGCCCAGCATGGACTCATCCTTATCCACAAGACTTACCTCAACGATTGTGCCATGCTCAAGTTCAGTACCCGCGGGAAGGCTTTGGCTGTAGACAAATTGATTTTCCGCATCGCTGACACTGCTTCGGGAGCTTATATACAGGCCGTAATAGGACAATATATCACGGGCCTTTTCATAGCTCATCCCTGTAAGCTCCGGCATATACTCAGTATCCTGCGATATATCCGCATCAAGGTAAAGGATAATCTGTGTATCTGAGGCAAGAGCACTGCCCGCCGCGGGAAGCTGGTTGGTGACAACATCGCCGCTGCCAATAGTGCGAAAGCGAAGGCCCGCTTCTTCAACAAGCTTAGCCGCCTCATACAGACTTTTCCCCTGAGCCATAGGCATCACGGATTCTGTATGCATTTTCTCCCGCTGCGGCTCCACACCAAGATAAGGGAGAATATCCCCCATCATTTTGCCAACCACAGGCGCTGCCATCTGGCCGCCGCTGACATAGATACCGGAGGCATTGCTGGGTGTATCAAGAAACACCAGCAGCGCTATCTGCGGATCATCCGCCGGGGCAAAGCCAATGAAGGACACAATATATTCCTTCTGTCCGGTCTTAGCCTCAAGACTGACCTTCTCGCTTGTTCCGGTTTTACCACCTATGCGATAGCCAAGCAGCGCGGCGTTTCTCCCGGTTCCCTCTTTGGGATCGCCCACCACCTGCTCAAGTATTTCACGGAGCTTTTGGCTGGTGGCGTTGCTGATAACCTGACGGATTATTTCAGGCTCCCGCTCATAGGCGATGCTGCCATCAGCTGCGACAGCCTGCTTCACCACGTATGGCTGCATTAAATAGCCGCCATTTACACAGGCACTCACCGCACAGACAAGCTGCAGCGGCGTAATCGTAAAAGTCTGACCAAAGGACGCCGCAGCCAGCTGAGATAAATTCTTTTCAGAACAAAAGGTATTTTTGCTCCACCAGATACTGCCGCTCTCACCGGATAGGTCTATTCCGGTTTTGGCACTTAAATTCACATCCGGGTCAGAACTTTGATTTAAGAATCCAAAGGCCTCACAGTAATCATAAAAGCGTTCTGCCCCTATGCGCTGACCGATGTTAACAAAAGCAACATTGCAAGAATGCTGCACAGCCTGTGTAAGATTCTGACTGCCGTGGCCCTCCGTTTTCCAGCAGCGTATAGGACTGGATCGGCCTATAACATTCACATTACCGCCGCAATAAAAGCTGTCGGAAAGAGACGTCAGCCCCTCTTCCAAAGCCATTGCAAGAGTAATGATCTTGAATGTGGAGCCCGGCTCATATGTATCTGACAAGGCCTTATTGCGCCACTGAAGAGTCTGAGCCTGAGTAAGCAGCTCCTGCTTTTCCTCTGTGCTATCTGCCGCATCAATAAGCGCCTGGGCATCATCACTCACTGCGAGGAAATTATTAAGATCATAGCCGCCCAAAGACGCCATGGCAAGAATCTCCCCGGTGTTGACATCCATCGCTATTGCCCCGGCACCGTTTTGTATGTCGTAATCCTCCACAGCCTGTCTCAGGTGTTTCTCCACATAATACTGGATAGTGGAATCAATGCTGGTAATTATATCACAGCCGTCCTCACCGGGACGGTATTCTTCATACTGGGTAAACAGCAGCTCTGTACCGTAGGCATTGGTAGCACGCATTGTACTGCCGGAGCTGCCGGAAAGAAGCTCATCATATCTGGCTTCTATGCCTTCAAGGCCATAGTTATCAGTGCCAACAAAACCTATCAAATGACACGCAAGCTCAGAATTGGGGTAATAACGTTTCGTATCCGTTTCAAGTCTTACTCCCCGCAAGCCGTGCTCTGCCTTGAAGGCCCGGATCTTATCGGCCTTATCGCTCTCTATTTTCCGCGCCACAGTCACATACCAGCTGCCTGTGCGCCCGCTTTTTTCATATATTTCCTCATAATCCAGCCCAAGAATTTCTGAAAGGCCACGGGAAATAAGCTCCCTGTCCTCTCCGTAATTTTGTATCTCGGCTGGGCTGAGATATACATTGTCCACCGAGGCGCTGATGGCCAGCACATTCATATTGCTGTCGTATATCACACCTCTTGAAGTGGAACTGGGGGTAGACCTTAGCTGCTGCTCAATTGCCATGGCTTCATACTTTTCATGGTCAACAATCTGCAGCTTGTATAGTCTCGCCAAAAGCACCGAAAATGCAACAATGCCGAACAGCACAGACAGCACCGCACATCTGCGGAGCATCTGCCTGCCCGGCTTGTCATCCGGATATCCCGGTTTTTGAAAATTCTGCATCATAATCCCCCGTATACTGAATATATATAAATCATATTCGGGGAACTGAGAATTTATCCCGGAAGCATATCAAAATATAATTGTTCTGGGCTTGGCCTATGCATGCCAAGTTGGTTTACAGCTATCCTTTCAATCTCATAAAGGCTTATCCTGTTTTCAAGGCGCACCCTGAGTATTTCATTTTCGTACTCTGTCTGCGCTATTTTTCTCTCAAGCTCAAGGCACAGCTTTTCTGCCGCCATAAGCTTAACATTATTGCGCAGCGTCAGCAGTAAAAGAAGCGCCGAAAAGAAAATACAAACGCCCCTGAAAAGAAGATTTGGAAAGGCCGCCCAGTGCTTCATACGCGCTCGGCCACTCTCAGCTTTGCACTGCGTGAACGGGGATTTTCCTCCAGTTCCAGTGCACCGGGCAGAATGGGTTTACGGCTCACGCTCTTGAGTGTCTTAACAAAACCACAGGTACAGATAGGTGCCTCTCTGGGGCAGGTGCAGCCGTTTTCCCTGGCAGCTATACCGGATTTTATAATTCTGTCTTCAAGAGAATGGAAGCTTATAACGCAAAGTCTGCCGCCTATATTAAGCTTATCGGGGGCAGTTTCCATCATATTGGAAATGGCGCCCAGCTCATCATTGACAGCAATACGTATTGCCTGAAATGTACGCTTGGCGGGATGCTGCTTCTCTCTGAGGGCTGCAGCAGGCATGGCACTGCGTATAATGTCAACAAGCTCAAGAGTTGTCTCAATGGGCTTATTGGCCCGGTGCTTCAAAATTGCGCCGGTGATACGGCGTGCATAGCGTTCCTCGCCATAGTCCCAGAGAATACGGTTGAGGCGGTTTTCATCCCATGTATTTACCACATCATAAGCGGTGAGCACATCGCTTGCATCCATACGCATATCAAGGGCAGCATCACCCATATAGGAGAAGCCGCGCTCAATCTCATCCAGCTGAGGGGAAGAGACGCCAAGGTCAAAAAGCATGCCGTCAACTTTGTCGATACCAAGCTCGTCAAGAATGGCGGCCGCATCGGAAAAATTGCCATGGACAAGAGTTACCCTGTCCATAAAAGGCGCAAGACGCCTTCCGGCTCTCTCAATAGCCGTCTCATCTCTGTCAATGCTGATGAGCCGACCGGTAGTAAGCCGGGAGGCGATCTGATAAGAATGTCCGCCCATACCGAGAGTACCGTCAAGATATATCCCGTCGGGCTTTATATTAAGGTTTTCAATGCACTCACCAAGAAGCACAGAATAGTGTCTCGGATCCTGTATAAGAGATTCGTGTGTCAAAACTCAAGTTCCTCCATAACAGCGGCGATATTCTCAGGAGTGGTCTCAAGCTTGAATACTTCTTCCCAAGCTTCACTGTCCCAAAGCTCTGCATGGTTATTGCAGCCCACAACGGTGACGTTTTTCTTAAAGCCTGCGTATTCTCTGAGATTCATGGGTATCAGTGCACGGCCCTGAGTATCCAGCTCACACTTTGCAGCGTGTGCAAAAAGAGGGCGCATCCTGCGCTGCTTCACATAGGGCATAGCATTGACGCGTGCTGACAGTGCATCCCAGTTATCACTGCTATAAGCGCAGAGACATCTGTCCATAGATATGGTGATATAAAAAACCTCACCCAGCTCATCCCTGAGCTTGGCGGGGATAAACAGCCTTCCCTTGCTGTCAAGAGAATGCTGGTATTCGCCTGTCATTGCACGTCCACCCCTTTTCGTGGGTTTTTAACCCATTTCGCCCCACTTTTAACCACTTCGTTTACAATTATAGGGGGCCTTTACGCAAAATGCAAGAGAAACTTTTTGTTTTATTTTGACTTTTTTCTTGCGTTTTTTGATAAAAAAAGTTCCCACTCAAGGTCTTGTGTCCTGAGTGGGAAACTATACTATGTATATTGTGTTGTTGGGATTATTCCTCGCGCTGGATACGCTGTATCTTTGCAGGGCCCTGAGGTCTGGGCTTGTGCTCAGCCTTCTGCTTGGGAGCGGACTGGGGCTGTCTTCCCTCATTTTTGGGCTGGGGCTTGGCCTTGACTTCTTCCTTAGGCTCAGCCTTGACTTCGGGCTTTGGCTGTGCTGCGGGCAGACCGCCACCAAGAGCCTTGAAGGAATTATGAGCGTTCTGCACGGTGGCCAGAGCTTCCTGCATACTTCTTTCAGTCTCGCTCATAATCT
>JAEIGA010013369.1_pt1 | contig 12495 bp, 7 predicted proteins | sample 9270691 | NCBI WGS metagenome assembly JAEIGA01 (sample SAMN17057246, study PRJNA624740) | gut metagenome | biome: biome; isolation source: fecal sample | host: Bos grunniens | place: China: Xizang | collected 2019
ATGAGCGAGCGCATAGAGGAGATATGCAATAGGCTGACACTGATTGACCTTTTTGATGTCTCGGAGGTGAAGACAAACAACTATATGTATTTCTTGAAGTTGTGTAAGCATGCCATCTCGCGAGGACAGCATATCTTTACCTCTTCGTTGGAGGAGGCCTATGCCCAGGGACATACAGCCCTGTTCGTTGCCAAGCAGGACAACATGATGGCTAACATGAAGGCAGAGTTTGTTCACTTCAACCAGGCCCTGCGCGAGCTGGGCTATGCCAAGCGCAAGAACTTCGTAGAGCGTATCCACGTGTGTCCTCACTGCAAGGGCTCTCATCTCTTCTACATGGAGGCATGCCCCAAGTGTGACTCTTCACGCTTGAAGGAGGAACCGGTGTTGCACCATTTCCGTTGTGCCAACATCTCACCGGAGTCTACCTATGCCTACGATGGCGAGTTGCGTTGCCCCAAGTGTCATCAGATGTTGCGCCACATCGGTGTGGACTATGACCGTCCGTCGAACGTGTATACCTGCCAGGAGTGTAACCATGCCTTCCTCCATACCCGTATGAAGGTCTACTGCACCTCGTGCAAGAAGACCCTTCGCCCTTTCGAGCTCTTCCCTCAGGATATCTACAATTATGAGTTCACCCCCGAGGGACTGCAGGCACTCTCGTCCAACGAGGCTCTGCTGGCTGTGAGTAAGGATATCTGGGTGGGCTACTCCAAGTTTGACTCCTTCTTGTCACAGATACGCCTCTTCTCCTATTCGCATGAGAAGAACGAGGCCATCCTCATCAATCGCTTCAAGGTATTTGGCTCTGAGGTGAACAAGGAGATTGTCATGAACTTAGTGAACGACCTGCAGAAACGTTATCACTATAACAATATCTCCTACACGGGCAAGCATATCTTTATGGCTGCCAAGGTGCAGACTTCGCGCGTGGAGGCACTGAAGACACAGATGGAGGAGGAGTATAACGAGTTGTTACGTCTCGTGGACCTTACCCATACGGGAGTGACGTTGGTAGAGCAGGAGTTCCTCTCACAACGTGAGGGTGAGAAGATTGAGTCGTTCGTCCAACGCATCAGTAAGCTGAACAACTAACCACAACGGGAGAGGGCGACGAGGTATGTTGGATTTCTGCTTTGACGTGATAGATGGCATCGTGGCATGCTTTACCAACAATCTGTCGTGGTCGGCAGTGATCAATACCTACTGGTTCCTGTTCTTCATAGAGTTTCCGCGCTATTACCTCATCGAGTTCGTTATTGCCATTTGGCATAAGATAACGTACCGCAGCAGGGAACGCAAACGTGCTGTGGCGAGGATGAAGCTCTACATCGAGAACCCCTTGGTAACCATCCTTGCTCCGGGTAAGAACGAGGGTAAGCATATCTATAAGTTGGTGAAGTCGCTCAATGAGCAGACCTACCGCAACTACGAGATCATCATCGTGGATGATGGCTCTGACGATGCCACACCCCTCATCTGTCGCGACCTGGAGAAGGCAGGATATATAGATCTCTACCTGCGTTGTCATATCCGTGGAGGCAAGGCCAGTGCTGCCAACTACGGTGTACACTATTCCAAGGGTAAGTATATCGTGCACCTGGATGCCGACTCATCATTAGACCGTGATGCGATAGAGAAGATCCTGATTCCCTTCTACTATGACCCAAAGATCAAGGCTGTGGGTGGCTGTGTGAAGGTGCGCAATGCCGGTGACACGCTGTGTACCTCGATGCAGGCATTGGAGTATCTCAAGACTATTCAGGTGGGGCGCATGGTAACCAATACGCTGGGAATATACCATATCATATCGGGTGCCTTTGGTGCCTTCGAGCGTGAGAAGCTCATGCAGATAGGTATGTGGGATATCGGTCCGGGACTCGATGGCGACATCACGCAGAAGATAAGGAAGTCGGGCGATAAGGTCTACTTTGCCGAGGATGCCATCTGCATGACCAACGTGCCTACCGAGTGGTATGCCCTCTTCAAGCAACGCCAACGATGGAGCAAGTCGCTCATCCGCTTCCGCTTGCGCAAACACTTTGACATACTCTTGCCACACAAGCACTTCACCTTCCTGAACTGGATCTCCAACATGGAGAACCTGCTGTTTGACTGTGTGTTCAACTACCTGTGGCTCTTCTATATCGTGTCGCTCGTATTTATGCATACGGATAGATTGATGGAGATTCTCCTCATCGGTTGGATGATACGCTACTGCTTCTCCTTGGTGGCTTTCGGGGTTATCATGCTTGTGTCTGAGCGCGCCAAAGAGGAGCGCAAGCTGATGCCTTACCTCTTCTTCAGTACCTTCTATACGGGTTACTTCTTGCGCCTCACCCGACTGTTGGCACATACCAAGGAGCTGTTCTTCTTCTCCTCATATAAGGACCCGTGGAATCCGAAGAAGACCTCAGATTTGGCACAGGTGGAGGGTATATAATAATAGAATAACGAATCAATAATATAATTATAATCATCTTATGGAAACGGAAAAGATAATTGGTGTCATAGGCTTGGGCTATGTGGGATTTCCCTTGACTTGCCTGTTTGCAAAGAAGTATAAGGTCATAGGATACGATATCAACGAACGTCGTATAGATGAGATTAATGCTGGCATAGACTCTACGAACGAGGTGTCGCCTGAAGCATTGAAGAATGCCTTGGCCAACGGTATGGTATGTACCAACAAGATTGACGACTTGAAGGTGTGTAACATGTATGTGGTGGCTATTCCTACCCCTGTGGACGACTTCTATAACCCCGAGCTGATGCCACTGAAGAGCGCCAGCGTGGTGGTGGGCGAAGTGCTCAAGAAGGGCGACTACGTAGTGTATGAGTCGACCGTATATCCCGGAGTGACAGAGGAAATCTGCGCTCCTATCTTGGAAGAGGTGTCGGGATTGAAGCTTAACGAGGACTTCTACTTGGGCTACTCACCCGAACGTATCAACCCCGGTGACAAGGAACATACGGTAGAGAACATCCCGAAGATTACCTCGGGATCTACACCCGAAGCGGCTGAGGTGATAGACGAGCTGTATAACTCGGTACTGCTCAATGGTACACACCGTGCACCCAGCATCAAGGTGGCAGAGGCTGCCAAGATCTTGGAGAATACGCAACGTGATGTGAACATTGCTTTCATGAATGAGATTGCCATCGTATTCAATGCCTTGGGTATTGATACTACCGATGTGCTCGAAGCGGCAGGTACGAAGTGGAACTTCCTCAAGTTCAGCCCCGGTCTCGTGGGAGGACACTGCATCAGTGTAGACCCTTACTACCTGATACAACGTGCTACCTCGCGTGGTGTGGTGCCACGCATCATGATGGAGGCACGTAGACTAAACAATACTATGGGTAACTATGTGGCAGAGCGTGTGGTGCGTTGCATGAACCTGCACGACATGTCGGCACACAATGCCAAGTTCCTCCTCTTGGGATTCACCTTCAAGGAGAACTGCCCCGACATACGTAATACCAAGGTGGTGGATATCTACAATGCACTGAAGGCTTACTCCTCAGACATCCTCGTATATGACCCCTGGGTGAGCAAGGAGGCTGCCAAGCATGAGTATGGGGTAGAGGTGAGCACCGATGAGCGCGACCTTGAACGAGGTGCCTACGATGCTGTCATCTACTGCGTGAAGCATGAGTGCTTCTCTAAGCTCGGGTTGGATACACTGCGCAAGCCAGGTGGCGTATTCTACGATGTGAAGGGAGTGCTCGACAAGGAGGTTATCACTGAGCGTCTGTAGGCCCGGAGAGAGTTGAGGGTTGAATGTTGAATGCCATCTGGCTCACAGCTCATAGCCTTTCGACCTTAGCCTTTAGTCTGTTGTCCTTTGTCCGTTGACTGTTGTCAAGGCATTTGTCTGAACTCCTGAACTTCTGAACTCCTTCACTCCTGATAGGTGTTTCTCACTCCTGTTACCTCCGTTCAGGATGACAATAAAATAAGAGGGTGTGTCACACGACACACCCTCTTATTTTATATGTTATATCTATTATTTCTCTACCAAACGGAATATCTGTACTCCACTGAGGCCATAGGCAACGTAGAGGAGGTCGCCCGATACGCTCACGTAGTTGGCCGACTTGCCACCTGAGTGACGGTATGAGGTAACCACTGAGAGGTCTTCCTTGTTGAGGACAAACAGGCCACCGTCGCCATAGGCTACATAGAGGTACTTCTCGTCCAAGGCCAAGCCGTTAGCTGCTGCCTTCTCTTCGTCTAATCTGAATGCAGCTACTTCTACACCGTCAGCATAACGTTTTACACCGTTCTTACCCAAGCAGATGTAAGCACTGTTTCCTTCGAGGTTCAGTACATTCTTACCATTTACGGGAGTGATCACATCCAATGTGATGGTCTGTGTGGGAGCACTGAAGGTGTAGTCTTCGGCACTGTACATGTACAACTCAGCCAATGACTGCTCTGAATCTTTGTCGGTGAGTGATACCACGCCCATGTTGGTGCCGTCGGTATATACAAACTTTGAAGAGCCTGCTGTGGGTATTGAAGCAGCAGTAGCGAATGTCTCGGCATTGAGTGTATGATAACCCTCGTTTGAGGTAGCATGCAGGTAGTCACCGTTGCGGGTAACACATGTTGAAGAGGCACCGGGAAGCTCTACCTGAGTGAGCTCAGCTGCATCGGTCTGGAAGATGCCACCGCCAAGGGCTATCACACCGAGGAAGGCACCGTTCTTAGGCTCGCCACCAGAGGCGATGATGCGATCACCATCTACGATCAGGTGGTTGAAGTCCAGTGTGGGGTGCTCCATGTAAGAGACGATAGAGCAGAGGCCGTCGGTCACGTTCATCACCTCAATGCAACCGTGATAGTCTGAGCCACGTGTGTGATATGATACATAGGCCTTATCTCCGATGGTCTGGATACAGGTAGATGAGATGTCGTGTCCGTGGTCGGGAGTCTCTATCTGGGCGATATGCTCAAGACCTACGACGGGCTCGACCTCTACTTCGGGCTCCTGGCCAAAGCCGTTGTGGCATCCCTTGGCAGGAAGGTAGGTGTCACCGTTGTGCTTGATGCTTGAGAGCCACTCGAGCTCGCTACCGCTGCGGTTGTCAATCTCCTTATAGTGGATGTCGAGCCAGCCGGTGAATATGTCTTTTACATTGCTCTGGTTGATCTCAATCTTATCGGCTGAGAGCACGGCATATTCCATGTCGCCACCGTCAACGTTGATGGTGCATACGGGGTTCTCTACGGCGAGGAGTTGGGTCTCGACAAGGCCTCCGGCATAGAGCTGGAGCACTGATTCGAAGTTAAGCTCTATCTCTGCTGCAGAGAGGTAGCTGCCTACGCTCAGTGTAGAATAGTTGTGGATCGCAAGCTTGCCATCGACACTTACTCCGCAACCTACATGACAGGTTGAATTCTCGCGGACATCCATCTTCTGAGCCGAGATGGCATCCTCTACATAGATTGTACCGCCAAGCATGACCTCGTTGTAGCAGAGGTCTCCGACGGTCATGAACGATGCGTTCGTGTTGACGTTGAAATTCTCTATGCCGGCATTGAATTCTCCGTAGTTGATTACATCAATATCGTTGATGGGAGTGTTGGCAGGGTAGTTTACCTTACCACCAGGCAATACCACGATCTTACCCCTGTGGCCATACTCGTTCCAATAGCTGTTAATGGTAAGTTCGCCAGCAATGTAATAGATGTTGTCGTAGAACTTCAAGTCCTTTCTTATTGCCTTGCCTTCTGGCAGGTAGTAGATTTTCTGGTACTCGGACTTCCAACCCTCGTAGCTCTCGTCCATCAGATAATCATACTGAGGCGATGTGGGAGCTTCGGGCATCGTGAAGTGCTCGATGACATCCTCAGCTCTCGATACTGCGGGCTTCTTGCCATACATGGTGACGCGCTGTGACAACTCGGCACTGTTGTTGTTTACTATGACCTGGGTCTTTACCAAGTCTACTTTTGAAGATTCCGAACCTACCTCCTCCTGGCAAGCTGTCATGGTAAATGCCAATGCTGCAATGCCCAAGTACTTGGCAGCTCTGAGGGGCGCAAACGGATTTCTGGACTTCCAATTCTGGAAATTCGCTTGTGATGATTGTCGGTTCATTTGGTGTTTCTGTTAGTCTGTCAAAATACTTTTTATATAAAATTCGCTTCAAAAATAGTAAAAAGTCTCGAAAAAGCAAGCATTCCCTCTACAGAAGTTTTCTGTTTTTTACAATTTTTTACTAAAAAGATGTGAGGGAGGGGGGGAGAGTTGAGAGTTGAGAGCTGAAGGTTTAAAGTAAGGAGTTACAGGAGTTCGGGAGTTGAGGAGTTCAGACAAATGCCTTGACAACAGTCAACGGACAAAGGACAACAGACTAAAGGCTAAGGTCGAAAGGCTAAAGGCTATGAGCTGTGAGCCAGATGGCATTCAACATTCAACCCTCAACCATTATCTCATCTCTCTCATCAACGCACGGTAGTTGGTGTCGGTGGTGAGTACGCGGGGTATGCCGATGACGAAGAGCTGCTCGCGAGCGCGAGTGACGGCAACGTTGAGCTTGCGGTCGAGGGGGTAAGGAGGGTTGAAAGAAAGACCCACCCCAACCCCTCCCTCTATGGAGGGGCTTGCAGGTATCGCGGAAGTTGCTATCGGGGTCTTCCCCCCTTGGGGGGATAAGAGGGGGGCTTCCACAATCAACTCCAGCTGTGAAGGTTCGGTGACGGTGGTGCAGTAGATGATAATGTCGCGCTGACTACCTTGGTAACGCTCTACGGTGTCGATGCTGATGGCGTCGGTGTAGTGGGGTATGCCGAGGCTTTCGAGTTCGTGGCGTATGAGGGCTCCCTGTCCTCGGAAGGGGGCGATGATGCCTATCGTGTGGGCATCGTAGGGGAGATCATTCGTTTGGTAGAGGTCGATGATGGTGCTCACGAGACGGGCACAGAGGTGGGCCTCCTGCGAGTTGGTCTTTGGACGCTCTTTCTCTGTAGGCTCTGGGCAGGGGATGAAGGCTGTACGACGGGTGGCCACGAGGCTCTGCATGGGACAGGAGGCATCGTAGGTGGTATATCCGAGTGACTGCTCCTGATGGGGTAGCGGCACGGGAGCCAGGCGACCTTCAGAGAAGTAGGTGTTGGCAAAGTGGCTCACCTCTGGGTGCATGCGTCCCTGGCGCATGAGGGTGAGAGTGCAATGGGTGTGGCCTGCGAGGGTGAGGCGGCGGTGGAGACGCTCGAAGAGCGATTGCTTACAACTGGTGAAGCTCAATGATGTGAGCTGGGGATGGGTGATGAGTGCCTCCTCCTCGGTTTGCAGAGCGATGGCGGGTAGTTGCTTGTGGTCGCCAATGAGGACAAACTTGCTATCTGTAGAGGCCAGCAGTCCGATGATCTGGGGTTCGAGTATTTGGGAGGCTTCGTCGATGACGGTGAGCTGGAACTGCTTGGCGGCAAAGAGTTCGGGACGTGCCGAGGCTGTACTCACGGTGCTCACGAAGATGCGTGTCGAGGTAATGAGTGAGCGTACCTCATCGCGGGTGCGGAGTGATGCCGTCTGTCGATTGAGGATGTGGGGTGCATATCGCTCATCGCAGCTCTGCTCACTGCCGAGGCGTATGTAAGGGGGCTGCTCCTCGATGCGTTCGAGGGCTTGGCATATCTCGTCGACGGCTCGGTTGGTGTAGGCCATAAGGAGGATGTTGTCGGTGGTGTAGCGGTAGTGCTCCTCGATGATGGAGCGAAGCACGATGGAGGTCTTGCCGGCACCGGGTGCACCGACGATAAGGGCATAGTCGCGTGCTTGGCGTATGGTACGCACGATATGGTTGGTCTCCTCACCGGGGTAGTGTCCCACGATGTCCTGTGTGGTATCTACGGTGGGTAGCGTGTCGCCCAGAAGCAGACGCTGACGCTCCTCGGTCGCAGTGAGCAGGCTGTATAGGTTGCGATAAAGGGTTGCTGATGCACTATCGCTCACGTCATGCTCCAAAGCATAACTGACCGAGAAGTCAAAGACCTTGGCACTATGTTGATGTTGTCGGAGTCCTATGCGCAATGTCTCTCGGCCTATATGCAACAATGTACCTTTGTGCACCTGACGGGTCGATACGTTGTCATTATCGCTTTCCTTAACGTAAAACAATACCATATCTCCCCTGCGGAAATTGGGCACCTCATCGGCTTCCAAAGGTGGAAGTTCGAAGGTCAGCATATCATATCCGCATCCATCATCAGGTGTGAAGCCCTGTAGCTTCAGATGACTGATGATATCGCCATCGGTTGCCTTCTCTTCATCGGTACGACACCATAGATGGCTTTGCGCATGGTCGCGCTCATTGCGTCCTACCTTGGCCAAATATTGCTCGCCTGCCGTGAAGCGTAGGTAACGATAGAAGTAGGCCTTGGTCAATTCATCTGTCGTGTGGAAGGGTGCCAGTAGCAACGCCAGCTGAGGCTTCAGATAGTCGCTCCATAGACGATTGCTAATCAATCGTGTGTTGAATGTATCAGGCGTTAATGTGCTGAATAATGTCTCGGTATCTTCGTCCGTGGCAAGCCTTTTCATGAGTCTCACGATGGCATTTCTCAATACCAATGCTTCGTTCACGATATGGGGGATTCCTTGGCCGTCAAAGTAGCGTGGATAGCGAGAGTAGAGTAGTAGGCTTGTAATCTCCTCACGCGGGATGCCCGTGTTGAGATGCAACATCTCGCGATAGAGCATGAGCTGAGCCGTATGGCTCTGCTTGGGCCCTTGTGGACGCGAGTAATACTCGTCGGCCTTGCCCGACTTGAGCTCTACGATACATCGGAGGTCGCTTTGTAGATAGTCGAGTCGTCCTTGTAATCCCAGCGCAGGGCATATAAACGAAGGCTCCAGCATGGCTCCTCCAGCCAGCTTTCCTTCGGGATAGCGCGCGTGTAGTGCTTCGATAGAGCTTCTGATGTGTTCGTATTGGTTGCGTGTCTCATCGAAGAACCCCGCATTTATATCACGGCATACGGCAAACTTGAGCGCATCTGTGGCGAAGGCCTTGCGTATCGATGTGGTGTATGTGGCTGGTCGTTCGGGCGAGTGGTTCACACAATCGTCCAAGAATTGGTTGGCTGTGTTACCCAATAGTATGGGCATGGTCACCTCTTTAGGCGCGAGCATAGATAGCAGGTAACGCATGGGGTGGGGGCCACTTTCGGTAAAGCATGCCGCCAGTGAACTGATGTCAATCAGGTAGTCGGGCTCCACGATGAGTCGGCTTGCCGTGAGCTCGTGTGATTGTTCGTCATCGTGTGTTATGCCGAGTAGCATCACGATGTTGCCTTCATGCAATTGCTTTATGTCCGAGGTGTATAGCTCTGAAGCGATATGCGCGTGCCACGCCGTGCCCTCCGCGTCGATACCTCTGATGTAGGGCGACTCTGTGTCGGTTATACGTAGTCGCAAGCGGTCAGGCATGGTCATAATGTGGCAAGTGAGTTGTCAGTAGTGTCGCTCTCGGTAGTCGAATCATTGTCCGTGAGCTCCTCTTCTACGGGGACGAAGTATGCGCGTGGGGTATAATGTGTGGTATCTCTATGAGCCTCCCAGTAGCGCTCTTCGCGCAAGCAGTATTCGCTATATTTGTGTTGTACCTTGCGCACGAATAGCGTCGTCTCATTACCTGTAAACTTGCCATTCTTGCATACCGAGTCGGTGTAATATATCGAGTCGTTCTTTAGTCTTAGGAAGGTCTCTACATTGCCATTCCATATGTGGCGACTCTTACCATATTTCTCAGCCAGTCTCATGGCGTCTTGTATATGTCCGAATCCGGCATTGTATGAGGCCAGCACGAAGTGCATGCGCTCGCTCTCGGGCACACGTCTGAAGAGTCGCGACAGGTACTTGAAGTATGCCACTGCTGCGCGCACGCTCTCTTCGGGGTCGCGCTCCATGCCTTCGGGTATGCCCATGGCACGTGCTGTCTGTGGCATCATCTGCATCAATCCTTGTGCTCCTACGGCCGATACGGCCGATGTGTCAAATTTTGATTCTACATACGCCACCGCAGCCAGCATCTTCCAATCCCATCCGACGGTGTCGGCATAGTGTCGGAAGATGTTGTCGTAGGGCGATATGCGAAATACGGGGGGTATGGTATCTGTGGTGATGGTTTGTACCACAGGCGTGTCATCGTGAGGATGTAGCGAGGGCTTGGTGATAGCGATGAATGCCCCTGTTGCGGCCGCTATTCCAATGATGTATAGTGTTTTCTCTCGCTTGCGCATGGATGGTTGCTTTTTATCCCTCTATGTTGGCCAATGCCTTCTCGCACAATTCGATGTCGGTCGGGCGCACCACGATGTTTGCCATGTCGTCTTCAGCAAAGGCATACATATACTCGATGGCCACCTCGCTTGCGGCCAATTGCTCGAGGATACTCGCCAATGCACCAGCCTTGTTGGGGCAATGCAGACATACCACATCGGTAAGCATCACGGCGAAGTTCTCGTTGCGCAATACCTCCACCGCTTTGTCTACATCCGATACGATGAGTCTCAAGATGCCGAAGTCAGCCGTCTCGGCCATGCTGAAGGCTTGCATATTGATGCCATGTTGGCTTAGTGTCTTGGCTACCTCATTGATACGTCCTGTCTTGTTTTCGAGGAATACCGATACTTGTTTGATAGTCATAACTTATATTCTTCGTTAAAGGGTTATTTCAATATACGGTTGTCTATCACGTGCTTGCCCTTTCCTTGGCTTCGCTCGATGCTTCCCGGTTCCATGAGCTTCACGTCGGCACTGATTGAGAGCACGCTCTTGAGTCGGTCGGCCAGCTTCTTCTTCATGTTCAGCATGCGCCCTATGTCGTCGCTGAAGAAGTCTCTGCGCACCTCTACCTGCACCTGCAAGGTGTCGAGGTTTCCAACGCGATCTACCACGAGCATATATTGCGGTTCGAATTCCGGCATCTCCAATATCACGCTCTCCACCTGTGTGGGGAATACGTTGATACCACGAATGATGAGCATGTCGTCACTACGTCCCATGATACGTCCCATGCGTACGGCCGTACGTCCACAAGTGCACTCGCCTTCTAAAAGCGTGCAGAGGTCTTTTGTTCGATAGCGCAACAGTGGCATGCCCTCTTTGGTGAGTGTTGTGAATACCAGCTCACCCTGTTGTCCGCGTGGGAGTTGCTCCAATGTCTCGGGATTGATGATCTCGGGATAGAAGTGGTCTTCACAGATGTGAGAGCCATTCTGCTCCTGACACTCATACGACACGCCAGGGCCCATGATTTCGCTCAATCCGTAGATGTTATATCCCTTCAATCCCAGGCGCTCCTCGATCTCCTTACGCATGTTTTCTGTCCAGGGTTCTGCACCGAAGGCTCCTACGCGCAGGTTGATGTCCTCCTTTGTCAAGCCCATCTTATCCAGGGTCTCGGCCAGGTGCAGCGCGTACGAGGGGGTACAGGCGATACCCGATATCTTCAGGTCGCGGATGAGGCGTATGTGCTTTTCTGTGTTTCCGGTCGATGTCGGTATAACCGTAGCACCCAGGTTCTCCACACCATAGTGTGCACCCAGGCCACCGGTGAAGAGTCCATATCCGTAGGCCACCGAGAAGGTGTCGTCGCGTGTTACGCCATAGGCTGTGAGGCTTCGTGCCATCACCTCTGACCATACGGCCAAGTCTTTGCGTGTATATCCCACGATGGTAGGGTTACCCGTGGTGCCCGATGAGGCATGTACACGTACAATCTCCGAGGGTGGAGCAGCTTGTAACCCATAGGGGTAGTTGTCGCGCAAGTCCTGCTTGGTGGTGAAGGGCAGCTTCACTATATCGTCGATACTACGGATGTCCTCGGGTGAGATATCCATAGCCTGCATCTTGTTGCGATAGAAGGGGACGTTATGGTATACATACGTCACCAGCTTTTGTAGCCGCTTGCTCTGCAACGCATGCACCTCGTCGCGGCTCATACATTCCTTATTCGGATTCCAAATCATATTCGTTTCTTTTTTACCTATTAAAAGCTCTAATTTGCAAGCTTATCTTTACATTTTGTTGCAAATTTACACAAATTTCCTTTGCTTCACGCATGTTTTGCTAATTTTTAGAGCCATTTTTTGTACCTTTGTAGCTAATACTAATATGCGAGGATACTTTGCTTGTGCCTTTGCACCTTATCGCTACGAACTTTAGGATTCGCAGAAAAATAAAACTTTATGAACGAAATAGAAAGAAGACGTACCTTTGCGATTATTTCGCACCCTGATGCCGGTAAAACAACCCTCACCGAGAAACTCCTCCTCTTCGGAGGTCAGATTCAGGTGGCCGGTGCCGTAAAGTCAAACAAGATCAAGAAAACCGCCACCTCTGACTGGATGGAGATCGAGAAGCAACGTGGTATCTCGGTAACCACCTCAGTGATGGAGTTCGACTATAAAGACTACAAGGTAAATATCCTTGATACCCCTGGTCACCAGGACTTTGCTGAGGATACCTTCCGTAC
>JAEIGA010013370.1_pt1 | contig 12495 bp, 19 predicted proteins | sample 9270691 | NCBI WGS metagenome assembly JAEIGA01 (sample SAMN17057246, study PRJNA624740) | gut metagenome | biome: biome; isolation source: fecal sample | host: Bos grunniens | place: China: Xizang | collected 2019
CTATGACTCTTGCGAGGAGATAGAGTTTTTTGGGGTCAGTGCTCCAATTATCTCGGTCACTTCTGCCCCGATTGCGTCAATAGGTGCATAACCATCGTTCAGCTTTTCAACGTGGCTGATAAGGTCGTCCACCTTGTCACCGAGCGTCAACGTACTGATCTGGTCAAATGCGATAAATTTCTCTGCACTGTCGCCCTTGTTCAGCTTTGCCAATGCCCTCACATAGCGGTAGTCCTTAACTATCCGCTCGTCTATGCTGTACTCAAACCCTGTCGTTGTCTTGCCTGTTACCATATAACCCCCTTATGCTGACGGAGTAGCCGCCTTGATGTACTCGTAGTGGTATACGCCGCTTGCATCGGGTACATCAGTAATTGTGAGCTGATATCCTACGGCTTCATCGTCCTTGTAGGTTATCGTGCCAAGCTCTGAGATCGTTCCGTTCGGGATCACGATCCTCTTCTTGCGGTTGCCACGCATAATCATGTCGATTATCCATGAGCCGCTGGAAAGCTCGTCAGCCGTTGCCTTAACGGTTACGTTGCCAGAGCCGTCAACGATTACGTTGTCGGTACCATAAACCGCCTTGAGAACGTCAGCGTTAAGAACCTCAAGCAGGGTGAACTGGAATGAGTCGGGTCTTTCTGTCTGCATGTTCAGTACAGTATCGCCGCCCCATGCCTTTATCTGGCTGGATTCCGGGCTGTTGTCGTTTGTGAGTCCATCCTCAGACACATATCCGAGAGCCTTGAAGGCTTCGTCCTTTTCTGCGTCTGCGGAGGTCGGCAGAGCCGTTCCGAGAGGTGCAAAGAAGATTGCGCCGCTCTTGTTCGGCTTGCCTGTACTAACGTTAGTAGCTGTGTTAGTAGTTGACATATTTTATTCCTCCATATATGTGATGTTGTAATAGCTTCTATAACGATATTTTTTGAGCGTTGTGTCGGGGGCATCATTCCCTCCACTTAATTTGCACGAAGATATATCATATTCTGCGTCAAAGTCCCTCATTGCCTTCCTGACCTTTTCGTCAAGGGCCGCAGAGTCATTCTTTCGGTCTGCGTATGCATAAATCACGGCGGTAACAGAATCAATAAGATTCTCAAAAGAGCGGTCAACGACCTGCACTACAAGACATTCGCCGTCAAATGTTTTCGGAGTCTCAAAAAACACGTTATTGGTTGAAAGTTTGGTCTTTAAGTAGTCTCTGATTGTCTTTTCAATCATTATCTTCTCTCCCTTTTACCCAGACTCTTTGAGTTCCGACAAACTCCTCGGTGATTTCGCCCCTTTTCTCGGCTTCTGCCTTAGCTATTGCCATGACCTCTGCCGATTGCAGCATCGCTTTTACGCCGTCTCGATTAAGTTCAAACTTACCCTTCTGTTCGTTCAAGGTTCACCTTCTTATTCCAGTCAAGCGGCACATTCGCTTCGGTGTACTCTATGACATCGCCTATCGTGTGGAATATGCCACGATTCGTCAGCTCGACCCTTGTGTCTCGCCAATCGTTGGCATCGCCCTTTGGCAAGCATAATGTGTAGACCACCTTTGCGCCGTACATTGTCAGCGCATCGGTGATGTCGCTGGATGACGGCTGACACACAAGGACATTTGCCACCATTACCCATTCCGTGGAATAGATAGGTGCGCCAAAATCGTCCGTGCCGATCTGTGTCTTTTTCTCGACTTTTACTGATTCTCCTGTGATTCTTGCCATAAGAATATGCTCCCATACTGCTGCCGCTGTAACCCTAACCGCTTCAGGTCGTTATACAGGATGGCATTGGCAATTCCTCCGCCCGGTACTGCGTAAGTACCTGACCAAGAATAGCCGCCTGCTGCCTGTGTCTCCTGCGTCATGGCGTCACCTGATGTATTCTGCCTAAGAACTCGCACTGTCACGTCAACGGTAACAAGCTTGACCACGTTGGCATAGGTTTCATCCTCTGCCATCTGGTCGAGGTCTTTCCCCACCTTCGTGGCTTCATTCCGCAGTGCGTCTGATATCAAGGGAAGCAAGGATGCCGCCCTTGTCTGTTCATCAGCGGTAAGAGGTCTCCACAGTGTTGAAATATCTTCGACTGTCGCAAATGCTACGCTCATTTTTTCGTCACCTTTTTCTTTGCTGGTGCTTTCTTTTCAACCTTCGGAGGCTCAACAACAGGAGAGGCTACTTCCGTAGAAATAGCCTCATAATTCTCTGCGTGTATCTCGCATTCAGTTGTAAATTCTGCACCTGTCCGCTTATTACGATAGATCATCAGCCGGATACCTGAGTCTTGATTCTTGCGAATGCTTCAGGAACAAGGATGCCCCAACCAATGAATGCCTCACCACGGAGGTATATCTGGTTGTGTCCCTTAAGGTCGCCATCTTCGCTGTTGTCAGGATTACCGTACTCGATCATCTCAACAGCAATATTCCTGGAATATCCCCACTTGAAATAATCTGCAAAGTTACCGACAATCGCACGGTCATTGTTGCTGTTAGCACTTACAGTGCTGTTAGTGTCAACAGGGAGACCACGAAGAGAACCAGCAGTTGAACCCCAGCCAAGTTCAGGGAACAGAGGCTGATTTGATGTGCTTCCTGCCTTCATGTTGGCAAGTGCGCTCTTGAATGCCGGAGACATTGCCATTCCTGTTACCTCATGCTCTGCGCCCTCGACAAGTGCGATTGCAGCTTCAACATTGGCATCAGGTGCAGTTGCATCGTAAACGACAGTATTGGTTACAAGGCTGTCAAAGTTCTTGTCGTTAAGGGATGCAGCGGTGATACCAGTGCGAGGATTAACACCATGGAAAGCCATGATATCAAGACCACGAGCGACCTTCTTACCGAAGCCTTCTGCAAAAGCACGAAGATACTGAAGCCTAACCTCTTCAGCTGCGAATCTGAACTCATCAGATATTCTCATACCATACTCAATCTTGACAGGTGACATGTTAACAGGCTCGATCGTTCCGCCGCCGTTTGCCTTTGCACCATTCTCGCCAACAAGATTTACCTCGTTGTCAAAATTGAATGTAAACATCTCTATTCCGTTAAAAGGAACAGGCTCGGAAGCGGAAAGTCTTGCAAGTGAAGACTTGCCTCTTACAAGGTTGATCATGTCATTTGAAAGTTGTACCGGGAAAAGTGATCCCTTTGAAAGTGTTGAACCCATAATTTTATTCTCCTTTTTAACTCGTTTGTGTCAGTCCGGACAGAAGCTGTGCCAAAGCCGCATCAGTAGCGTTCGGTGTGCCAGACTGTCCACGATTTGCGTCATTTGTGAACAAAGGCGGTGCAGCCTTAGGTGCTAAAAGTGATGACACGCTCTCCGCATCCTTGAGAAGTTCCTCTTCGGTATCGCCAATCAGTCTGTCGGCGAGTTCAAAAGGGATCCCTTTCTCCATTGCGACTTTGCCCTTGAGCCACTTCGTCTCTGCGCTTTTCGCTCTCTGTTCAAGTTCCGAAACAACTTTTGAATGTTCGATTGATTTATCCCTTTCAGTCTTTAACGAGTCATTTGCGCTTTTGATTTTTCCTTCATAGTCGCTCTTGATCTTCGCCACCTCTTCCGGGGAAAGATAGTCCTTGAAGCGTTCGGAAACTTCACGCTCCTTCTGCTCAAGCCTTTTCTGAATCATCTTGTCGAACTCTTCCTGTGTTTCAATTGTCTTAAATTCGCTCATTTCTTTTCTCCTCTTTTACTGTGAGTTAACATAGTTTTATCAACACCCTTTCGGGGTTAATACTGAATTGATTGCGGCACTACGTCTTTTGCCGTAGATGCCAGCCAAAAGGCTAAAATTGCCGAATCCATCAAGGCTATGTCGTATATGTCCAATAACGACTTATAACCAAATCCGCCCTGTGAGCCTATTGCCCTTTTGTCGCAGTTAGACACGACCTTCATCAGCGATGTCTGGTTGTTGTGGCATATCTGCCCGAGTGCGATGCCCTGCTCCCACATGGCATTCGCTGTGATGATCTCGGCAACGCTTGGAAGTATCGGCTTCTGGAATCCATGCTCCTTCATGGCAGATGCAAGGATGCCTTTTCCGTTTGCTCCGTCAATGGCAACTTTTTCAACTTTCGGATTGTGCATAAAATCAAAAAGCCATCCATTGCCGTTCTTGATGGGTCGGCAATCGATAGCCTCTATGAATATTTTTCCGTCTGTTGTTTTCGCAGCTATTGATAGGGCAACGTTCTTTCCGTCATGCCCATATTTGATGCCAAGGTATCGCTTTGGCTGGAGCTGCGGCATTCCGTCACATTTCAGGATTGTCCATTCCGCTTCTGATATAGCCGACTTTTGGCTATATTCAAGCCATAACCCCAAACGCTGAATGTTGAAGTCAATATCGCCATAAGTAAGCTCCGCCCGGATATTACGCTCCCGGAGGATTGTTCCGAGCGATGGATTGAACTCATACCACAAGTCCACGTTCGAGATGTCTTCGGTCAGCTTGTCGATTGACCATTCAGCCCATCCCACGTCCTGGGCATCGCCCTTCAATACGCTGTTACGCATCCGCAGGAACACATCGCCGCCGCTGATAGCTGTTGGCGGTGTCCCGGTCATGATTATCTGCGGATTAGGCGAAGCACTGACTGTATAACCGAGTGCGCTTTCCTGCTTCGAGGTGTATTCCTGCGCCTCGTCAATGATTAGCAGGTCGAACCCTTCACCAAGTCCGCCGTTGTTCGTCCGGGTTCGGAAGTCAACGACTCCGCCACCTGTGATCTCGATATGCTCCAAGCCGTACTGCTTCGATGCAAAAAATGACTTTTCCGGCATTTCCTTTTTCTTTTTGGAATGCTCTTCATATCCTGCCTTCTTCAGCAGGGTGTAAAGCCTGTTGAACGCATCGTGTGAAGTCGTGGTTCTGTGGGCTGTATGGCATACCTTCTCGCCCAGATTGACGATTCCGTCAAATTCTCGAGCCGCCAGGATTTCGCCCTTGCCGTTTCGCCTGGATACGCACAGGCCGTACTTCATATGCTTCCACAGTCCGTCTTCCACCGCCATAATGGCATTGATTTGGATTTCCTGCCATTTCGTCAGGGCTTGCCCTGTGGACTTATACAGTTTGATGGCTTCTTTGCCTTTTGTCTTTTTGTACTCAACGTTGGTAAAAGTAGGAGTTTCTCTTCCGAGTCTCCCCATGCTTTCACCTCCGTGGCATCTGCGTTTCTCTACGCTTTTGCAGTTCTTCTTCTGTCGGCTTCCAGTCGTCTTTCGACCATACATCCTGGTATTTCTTTTCCGACTTGTATGTTGTCACGCACTTGCAGGATTCATGCCGATGGTATACATCCTGTGGTTCAGTCCCGTATTCCCATTCGCCTTCAAGGCCTTTGCACCATTGGCAGCAGTTCGGTTCCGCTTCTCTTGTGATTACCGTCTTGAGTCCCACGCTCCGGCGGAATTTCGCATTTGCGTGAACATAATCATCAAAAAAAGCCTCAACGTTGTTCACGATAGGCTCTTTCAGCCATGCAGACGACTTTTCATAATCACCATCATAGGATGTCATCTTGTCGATGAGTCCTTTGATTCTGCCTTCAGGGAACTCCGCCTCAATCGCTTTCAGCCCGATTTGTTCCTGTTCGTCAATGATTGCCTGTATCTGTTGGCTTATCTGGTTGACAAGTCCGTGGCAGGTTAACAACGATGGCGTTACCGTTCTTGTGGCGATGTTAAAATACAGAGTGCCGTCCGGCAGATTGTCTTCTGCAAGGTTGACAAGCAGTGCTTTCGACATATTCTCACCTGTATACTGTGCGTAGTAGTGAGCATCCACCAGCGTGGCGGTTCCATCCCTTATCCTCCGGCTGATTCTCATTATTCGTTTGTCCCCGACCATCTTTGTTCTGAAGGTCGAGTCAATTGCCTTGCTTAATGCAGGCACAACGTCTTCCATGTCCACCTTCTTTCCCCACCTATAACGGCATAATAAAAGGGCGATGGTGGATATCGCCCTCATGAATGCGCCTTCATGTCATGCCGGATTAAGCCACTCGGCTCAAATCCTGTTATCTCTGAGCAGGCTGTCCATGAATGTCTTCATCGCCATCTGAGCATCTGCTTTCTCGTCAACGATAATGGCATCCTCGGGAATGCCGTTCCATGTATCAGCTTCCACATGGTAGACTATCTTCCCATCAATCTGTTCTGCCGTGCTGATTGTTGCAGGAATCAGAACCGCCTGTCCTGTGTTATATTTTGTATTCATACCGCCTCCATCAAATCCCTGTCAGTTCAAAAATCTTGTCCTCGGTCATGTATCCCGGCATTGCCGTTCCGATTTTTCCGAGAGCATCGCCAATACCGCCAAGCATTGATACATCCGCAGGGAATGGCGGTGTCCATATTGGCTCCGTCATGTATAACTGCGATCTGTTATACTTCTGACCATCTCGGATGCACGCTGCAAGGTATCCGGCATTCTTTAACCCGATGCCGAATGTCTTCTGTGCTTTCTTTGCCGTGAGCCTCAGGTTCTCATGCGCTGCCTTGATGGCATCATAGCTTGCAGGGTTCGCAGTCGGGAATCCCAAGTCATCAAGCGTGAGACCCACTTCCCCAGCAAAAAGCGAAGCGAACATCTTGAGCTGGTCGGTGTGCGGTGTCATGCTCTGCTGCGTAAACTGTCCGAGCTTTACATGGTCTTGTCCGTCCGCGTTGGTGGTGAACTTCATCATTGCGCTCATGGCAGCAGACCATTTGTCCATCTGCTCTGCGGAAGGGTCAACGCCTGTCACCCACTTCTGAGGGAACGAATAGAACTCTGCGGAGATTTCCGACCGCTTAATCGTTCTCAGTGCGCTTCCCACATACGACATGCAAGCCCTTGATATCCTTGAGTGCCCGAACTCTCTCCTTGAGTCAGGTCTGAATATTATCGGCACAAGACAAGGATATGGTGCTTTGTTCGGTCTGGTTTCCACAAGCACACCGCCCTCATAATATGCCGTGTACTCATATGTGAAATAAGCTTCTTTTGTGGGCTGTCCATATATATCACGCTCCAACACAGCATACCCCTCGTTGAGCAGGTAGCTTGTCGGCTCAATGATGCCTGTCGCATTGCCGCCATCGATGACCTGAAGCCTCGGATAACCTGTTTCGTCTTCGCTGACATAAATAAAATCACAAGCGTTAATCAATGCGCCCAATACAGCAGAATCAACAAGGACATCTTTGTTGTTCATGTTCAGAATCTCGTTAAGTCCGAACACGTCATCCCTAAACTCGTGGAAGTTGAGCCTATCAGCTAAACTGTCCACACCCTTTGCACACCAGCCGACAACGCTATTCCACAGCTTTAATTCTGGCGGTGTTGATATGCCAAAATCAAATGCGATATTCTTCATTTCGTAGAATAAGTAGCGTGTTGTCGTGCGCAGGTTCTTCTGTATTAACTTCTGTTGAAGATATGGGATACCCTTATAATTCATTGCGGTTTCCTTTACTTTTTGTTAAATCCTGATTATATTTTGAGAGATATGATGAAAATGAAAATATACGATGCTACAGTAGTTACTCACGGTGGGGTTATAATGACTCTTTTTGCTGCATGCGGTTATCCCAAAGCATCTATGAATGACTGGGCCACAGACCGAGGAAGAGGGTACACCGTCAATGTTGATCCGCGACTTTGGATGACAGACAATATATTTGAAATTACTGAGAGAATACCGTATTAAAAAAACTCCCGATGTATTAAGCATCGGGAGTTCTTAATATTATTTAATATATTCGTTTACTATGCTTTTGGCAGCATCATAGTCGTTCACGATGAAAAGTACAACGTATTTTCCGATAACAGCAGCCTGAGCCTTTTCTATTTTATCTAATTCTTTGGGAATATAATCTTTGAAATTGAATTCCAAGTCCTCTACACGCTGTCTTACGGCATTTTTAATTACATCAACGTCATTTGCTGTCTTCGCTTCAAATACTGCTATCTCTTCGGCAGTAGCGCCCGATGAGCTTTTGTATACCTTACAGCTTTTGATGACGCTTGTATCTATAACGTAAAACTTATCAAGTACGTCAAATTCGATTTCAACCATTTCGTCTTCGTATTCAAGCTCGTTGAGAAGGCGTCCGGCAAGTTCATTGACGTCTATTTGAACATTATCGGTACTTCTGCAACCGGCAAAAAATACGGAAGTAAAGGCAAGGAGAACACAAATTAAAGCTATTATTTTTTTCATAAGATTACACCTTTCTGATTATTTATAAATTTGAATCGGCATATACCGTATGTGTTTTTAAATATTCAAACCAACGCTGATAGCTCTTTTTTCCGATATGCATACCGTCGCTTGTTTTTTGAGAGGACATTCCTCCGCTTGAGTCCTTAAGGCACTCCGCAACATTAAGATAATAAACCTCCTTTTCCTCGCATAAATCCTCAAGAGCTGCATTGTAAGAATCTATTTTTTCATTAGTCAGGTCTTGTTTGTAGTGTTCTTTAAATAAAGCTTCATTTATAGGGAGAACGGACTGTATATATATTGTTGCTTCGGGATGCTGTCTCTTTACGAGGTCAATAAATTCACCGTACAAGTTGATGAAGGTAGTTTTACCCATCCAAGAAATACCGTTCGCGCCGAGCATTATATATATTTTAGAAGCATCCGGATAGAGCTTCATCGCATCGGGAATAGTAATCTTTCCGCCATCATGAGAGATAACGGCTTTGGTTTTTATGGTAGACAGATTGATTCCTACATTGGAAATAACGGTAGCATTTTTCATTACGGAATATAGTTTTATGCCCTCGGTGAGTGAATCTCCGACCATTATAGCATCATCAAAATATGAGTCGTCTACTGCTCCGGTTTGACCTACCAAACCAAACGGACCAATATATCCCGGCGCCTCATCGGATGAGGCTTCCCATTCCCACTCGCTTTCGGAGCTTTCAGAGCTTTGGGACTCATGAGATGCTTCTGATTCAGAGCTTTCTTCCTCTTGAGAAGACTGTGTTTCGGGTTCCGAGGAATGCTCATCGGAGCTTATCTCGGGTTCGGATTCTGAAGACTCGTCAGAAGAGCTTTCCGAAACAGGTTCAGACGGCTCGGAATCTTCAGATGAAAGCTCGGAGTCAGAACCTTCAAAACTCTCGGAGCCTTCAGTAGTTGACTCAGGAGCAGAAGAGGAAGGGGCTGCCGAGGAAGAGGGGGGAGTTTCTGTATCACAAGCCGAAAAAGTTAATGCAACAAAAGAAAATATAATACTTACTGCAATCAACAAAGAAAATCGTTTCATTATTCTTCTCCTTACTTAACGGGAATTGCGTGGCGCTTCAAATAGTTAAACCATTTTTCGTAATAAGCCTTACCGAGATGAAGTCCGTCTGAGGTAGCCTCGGAAGAAAGGGCTCCGTTTACATCTTTTAAATCTTCAGCAACATTGAGATAATATATGCCTTTTTCTTCAGCCATTTTCAAGATAGCTTGATTGTATTCATCAATTTCATCGTTTGTAAGCTCTTGAGAATAGTGCTCCTCAAATAAATCCTCATTTATCGGGAATATCGACTGAACGAATATTATTGCTTCGGGATGTTGAGCTTTAACTATATCAATAAATTCGCTGTAATCTTCAATAAAGTTTTCCTTAGTCATCCAAGATATTCCGTTGGCACCGATGAGAATATATATCTTTTTTGCATCAGGGTGCTGAGCCATAGCTTCGGGAATTGTTATCTTTCCGTTTTCGGAAGATATGACTTTACTTGTTGAAATAGTTGAAACATTTATTCCGGTGTGGGAAATTACGGTTGTATTTTTCATTACGGAATAAAGCTGTATTCCTGCAGTAAGTGAATCTCCGACCATTATAGCATCGTCAAAATATCCGCTCAGTACTCTTTCCATCTCCGGAACAAGACCTGACTCGACTATCTCCACCTGTGACGAAGAAGATTCGTTTTGGGACTCTGATGATTCAGGAGTGCTTGATTCGGGATTTGATACCTCTGAAGAGGAGCTTTCTTCTGAGAAAAAGGGAAGAGTTCCGCCGGAAGCTACCTGCCAAACACAAGCAATTGCAAAAGATAATATTATTATAAAAATAAAAGCAATAAGAACAAAAATACCGCCACCGCCGCTTTTTCGGGAGTTGCGCATAACCTGATGTCTTGACATAATTTTAACTCCTTCATATTATCTTTGAACATTATACTACAATTGAAATGAGAATTCCACCTTTTTTTATAATAATATAAATATAATGATAAAATTTTATTTATCGTGCCCTTGACTCAGGAAAATTTATAGTATATAATATCTAACGGAAATTTGATAGATGCTGGTGTAGCTCAGTCGGTAGAGCAGCGCATTCGTAATGCGCAGGTCGGGGGTTCGAGTCCGTTCACCAGCTCCAAAAATCCCGTTCACGTAAGTGGGCGGGATTTTTACTTATTACCTTTTCACTCTTCGCTAAATACAAGTTTGCGAACGGGATTTTTGGAAAGTAATAAGTAAGAGTGAATAGTGAAGAAGTATTGTTGTTTCGCCGCTTTTATGCTATAATACACCCAAGGCGGTGATTGTATGAAAAAAATCAGCCAAGGCAAATATGAAATTCGCACTACAAAGGCAGCTGCAATCAATAGGTTTATGCAAATGAAAGGCATTTGTAGGGAAGAAATAAGCGGTGAAAAATCCATAGAGTTTTACTGTTCTAAAAAAGGAAAAATTTCTATCACTAATCCGCCAAAAAGATATGTTGAAAATACAAACGCTACTAATCTTTTTGCCGAGATTATAGAGCAAGATGGAAAAACATATGCTACTTATTATACGGCATTTAGTAAATCCTATAATGTTTTAAAACTGATTTTTCTTGCTATAGATATAATAATGGTTATTTCCGCCATTATATTTGCTATTATAAATGTGGGTAAAACAGCCTCTTTTATAGTTTTGGTTTTAGGTTTAGTGTTTTTGGCTTTTCAACTGTTTACCGCAACAAAAGAAGAAAAAAATTCTCCTAAAGATTCTGAGATACTGATAAAAGAACTCGAAAAAAGAGTCGATGCAGTAAATCTGTGGGAAAAATAATAAAATCCTCGTTTTCCACCGGTTCTTTTTCACTTTTTGTACCATAATCTCAAAAAGAGAGAAATCCGCTTAGATAGAACTAAGCGGATTTTTTTTAAAACTCATTTTTCAAACTACGGGAAAATAATGTACTTAAAACAGCTTCGGCATCTTTATTGTTAAATAATATGTCGTAAACAGCATTACAAATCGGAAGCTCCACATTATAGCGTTCGCTCAATAATTTCAACGCTTTTACTGTATAATACCCTTCTGCAAGCTCGGTATAGGCTCTTCCGGTAACAAAGAATTCTCCGAACATTCTGTTGTGACTGTATTCTGAAAATACCGTTGCCTCATAATCTCCCAAATGGCATAATCCGTATGCAGAGAGCTTATTTCCGCCCATAGCTTCGATAAGACGGGAAATCTCCTGGGTTCCTCTCGACATAAGAGCACCTTTCAAGGTGGATAATTTTATTCCGTCCAACATACCTGCGGCAATACCGATAACATTTTTAGAAGCAGCTCCGATCTCGTTTCCAACGAGGTCCTGACCGTAATAAAATCTTATCAGATCACTCGAGAAGGCTTTAATTAAAACATCTTTTGTTTTTTCATCATCACTGTCAATAACCATACAGTTGGGGATTCCGCGGCAAAACTCCTGAACGTGTCCGGGTCCTATCCACACAGCTACTTTATTGGATTTTACCGTATTTTCAGAAACAATTTCTGACAAACGTTTTCCGCTTTCAGCAATAATTCCTTTCATACATAATACGATTATTTTATTTTCTAAATTCAGAGGCTTTAATTCTTCCATCATATCTGCAAGATTTTGAGAATTAATGGATATAATGATAACATCTGAATTTTTTGCAACTGTTAAATCAGATGTCAAATTTACAGATTTGTTTAAAGTGGTAAGTCCGTTTGTGCCTGCAGCTTCAAGCTCCGATAAGCGTTTGGAGCCCTTTCTGCCGTATAATGACACATTATGTCCGTTTTTATCCAGATACCAAGCTATGAAGGTTCCCCAGCGGCCGCAACCAATAACAGTAATATTCATTTGAATTTTCTCCGTTTAATTATATTTTTTGAATTTTGTAAGTATATTCACAACCGCATCGGTAAGGATGAGGCATAGATAAATAAAACAAATTACTGCATCGTTCTTCAAGTTGCGCAACAAGCGATGCATTACCTTGCAATTTGCTCAATTGAAAAAGGGAAGAGGATACGGGTAACGCGGCACGAGATTTCATTTTTTTAATTAAACTTTCGCCGACTTTGTTAAATCCCAGTATTCTTATATAAGGGGGGAAAATCTGCTGAACATCTTCGGTTATTCCCAAAAAAGCGTGCATTGTTATTCGGCGTATTCTTGATAATGCGTACCTTTTGGTTTTTACCGAAGAGTAAAATTCATCTAAAGAGCCCGC
>JAEIGA010013371.1_pt1 | contig 12494 bp, 5 predicted proteins | sample 9270691 | NCBI WGS metagenome assembly JAEIGA01 (sample SAMN17057246, study PRJNA624740) | gut metagenome | biome: biome; isolation source: fecal sample | host: Bos grunniens | place: China: Xizang | collected 2019
AGAGATAGAAAATTTCGGAGAAACGCAAAACAAAATAAAAGAATTTCAGAATACTTCTACAGCCCTAAAAAATGAAAAGCAGATTGTAAAGTCTTTCATGGAAGAATATGAAAGAGTAAATATCGTAACTGAGGCTTTGGTAGACCAGGTAGAAGAATATCAAAGATTAGTTCAAGCAAAAAAAGATTATCAAGCAACTGGTCAAATCGATACAGATGCAAACGGGAATATACTTGACTCTATTGATACATATAATACTGCAATAGCAGAGGCAAGAGCAAAACTACCACAGGAAATAAGGAACTTACAGTCTACCTTAATTCTCCCTCCAGAGGCTTTCAGTTCTGTTGATTCATATGAAAGTGCTTATACCAAGGCCATACAAAATATTGATGCCCAGTGGAAACAAATAGAAGGCACTTTTCAAGAACTAACAGGTAAAACCTTTGCCGATATAGATAATGCAGGTGATATAAAGGCGGCATATGAGTCTGTACTTTCTGAAATAAAAAATAGATTACTTGAAAATAAGCAGGAAGCAGAGGCATTATCTGACACAATAAGAGAGGCAGAGTCCGACCTAGATTTATCAAAAGAGTTTAGAACAGATGATGCTGCTTATGATTTAAAATTTCTAGACCAAGAAATAGATGAAGCAACCCGCTCCTATAAAGAATTATCTGATGCAGCTGAACACTTAGATGGTGATGACAAAGTAAGAGCTACTGAATTAGCTTTTGAACAGTTGCAGCAAGCAATAGACTTAACTAAAGAAAAAATAAACCAGTTAGAGAGCGAGATGTCTCAGATGGACTCTGGCTCTGCTGACTATGCAGCAAAACAGAATGAATTATTCTCAGCTAAGTCCAGCTTATCTCAACTTGAAAAGACCTTAAACCCTGAACCTGTATCGAGGTATAACGGTGTACTTGGGAAGATGTCTGAAGGCCTACAGAACCTAGGTCTTTCTTCTGGTGCAGCGGATGTAGCTATGGGGCAACTAGCCTCTAGGGGTATGAGATTGGCTGAAGAAGCAGCCAGAGCTGTAGTAAGGGCTTTTGTTGAAGCTATAAAACTGACAGCTGAGTTTGATCATACAATGTCGCAGGTACAAGCCTTCAGTGGTGGATCAGCAAAAGACTTATCTGAGTTAAGAGCTAAAGCACTTGAGTTAGGTGCTACTACGAGATACACAGCAAATCAGGTAGCTGACAGTATGACGATACTAGCTAAAGCTGGTTGGAAGAATGAAGACATCACTGCAGGTATGAAAGGTATCTTAGATGCTACAACAGCCAGCGGTGAGTCCATTGAAGAAATATCTTCTACTGTAGTTGCTACGCTGAATGCCTTCGGCGCTAGTGCGAGTGAGTCAGCTAAGTATGGTGATGTATTAGTCAAGAGTGCAAACTCAGCATACTTGAGTGTAAAAGAAATTGGCGAGAGTATGCAGCAGGTAGGGCCTCTTGCTAAAGTATTCGGTGCTGATATTACTGAAGTAAACACTGCACTGGTAACTCTGGCTAAGAATGGCATAACAGGCTCTAAAGCGGGTACTTCCCTTAAGAACTTTATGCAGCGTCTTGCATCTAATACTAGTGGTGCGAGAGATATAGTTGAAAACCTTGGAGTTGAGGTTGTAGACGAGTTCGGTAGCTTTAATAGTTTAACAGAGATTATCAACCAGCTAAGAACCGCCATGGCTGGACTTGCCGACGTAGAAAAGGCAAAAATAGCCAATGACGTAGCGGGTAAAGTAAGTGCATCTGGTCTATTAGCTATACTGAATGCTACTCAGGAAGAATATGATGAACTAAGTAAAACAATAGAAGACTCTATTGGTTCATCTGAAAAGGCAGCTGATATTATACAAGACAACTTACAGGGAGACTTTGAAATACTGAAATCCCGTGTACAAGATCTAGGTATAGATATTGGGCATGCATTAGACCCTGCTCTGAGGGGTATAACCAAGTTTGCTACATCCTTTATAGACATAGTAGATAAACCATTTAATCATATTGATACAAAAATAGATATTCTTGGAGACTTTGCGGATGTTCTTGAAGAAGTAAAGGACACAATTAAGAAACAAAAAGATCTTGAGTTATCAATAACATTACCAGAAACCTCAGAAGAGTTTGGAGAGCTTTATCATCAATTAGACCTATTAAAATCAGCTACAGGAAAAGAGTTATCCCTTTCACAACAAGATGAATTAAGTGGAATATTAGATGAGTTAATTCAGAAGTATCCTGAATTAACAGTATTAACTGATAATCAAACTAGTGCTATTGATACACAGTCGGCAGCATATGAAGATCTAATAGATGCTTTATATAGCTATTTAGAGTTAGAGGCAAATCAAGACTCTTTAAAAGATGCAATACAAATAGGTGGTGATCTAGAAAGACAAAAGAAGAAACTAGAAGATCAACTTGAGATGTATGAGCGTCTGGATGCCACAATAACTAAAATAGGTAAACATGATCCTTTTAGTAAATTATTAGATTTAAGCCAATTAAAGCTAGAAGATAAAAACATAGGAAAAGACCTAGGTAAAACTATCTTTGGAGATCTTACTTCAAACCAGAGCTTCATAAAAAGGGGTATAGGCCAGGTATTTGATGCCTCAAAAGAATATACAGAACAAGAAATAGAAGATATAAAAAATCTCTATGGAGAAAAGGCCTTCGCTCCTATAGTAGCTAGTGCTTATGAACAAGGGCAGGGTTGGGCAACAAATATAATAAAAGGGTTAGAGACTGCCCTTAAAGACGAGACTCAGCAAGCTAGATTCGGTACATTACTATTAGACTTTATATCAAAAGATAATAGTGATACTAAAAAACTTCAAGAGTGGAGTAAGAATCTTGGCTTTGAAACAACAGAATCGGATTGGTTGCAATTCATCAACTCTCTTGATTTTGGTGAAATGTCAGTTTTTAACACACTGACAAAAAATCTTAAGGAAGGCACACAAGAAGCAAGAGAAGCTGTTTCCATGTCTCTTGAAGAGATTAGGTCATCTTTAGAAGATAACGCAGACCTTCAAGCTGAGCTTCAAGTAGATATAGACACAGCAAAAGTTGAACGTGAATTAAGAATTCAGTCTATAGCATTAGCAAAAGCTATGCAGAACGCTTTACCAAAACCAGAAGGGTGGGCTGATGATGAATTCTATAAAGCTCTAAAAGAAGCAAATGAAAAGATCCTGCGTAATGAAGCAGAAGAAGTACAAGTAGGCCAGTGGGTTGTTAATGAACAGTCTGTAAAAACTTATCAAGGTTTAATTGACAATGCGGCAGCAGCGGCTGATGCACAAGATTTATACAACCAAGAATTAGAAAAAGCAAAAGAAGCAGCTACTGAGTTAGATGATGCATTATCAGATTTAAATGATAAGTTTCAAAGAAATCAAGCAGCCGAGGAGTTCGCGCAGTCATACATAGATGCCTTTAAAGAAGCAGATAAAGCCCTAGAAGACTATCTAGAGGACGTCAAGTCAAAATGGCTAAGTTTTGACTATGGTGGAAGTGAATTCAAAGAAACTAAATATGGTGACAGCAACTATGTAACTTTTGAAAAGAACCTTGAAAACTTCCAAAAGAGGAATGACAAGTTAGAGGAGATGCTAGATTACTATAATGACGGTAAACTAGCAGAGATGCTTGCAAAGGGAGAAGATCTTCTTGTTCAAGAGATTGTAAATGCAATTGAGAGTGGAGATTTCTCTACTCTTGAAAACATATATGAGAACCAAACAAATACAATAGGGATGCAGGGAGAACAGTATGAGAAGGATATGGAAGCATCCCTTGAAGCGGAGTATGAACGTCAACAGAGATTAGCTGATTATGCAGCAAGATTAGCATTAAAGTTCTCAATGAAGGACCTTACTGCTACTTTTGCTGAGCCTCTAATGTCGGACGATCAAGCCCAAAACTATAAAGATCAGCTTTCTACTCTAGCAAAAAGCCTAAAGGATGGCATAGGTGAGCTAGGGTCTATTGAAATACCACAATCACAATTAGATGAGTTCAATAAATATGTTGATGCTATTCATAACCTAGGAGGGGATTTATCAGACGAGACTAAGGCTCTGTTAGCAGACACAGAGTATATGGCTACTAATCCTACCCTATGGATAAATGATCTAATAGAATCCATATCATTAGACTATGCTACACAAGTTCAGAAGTTAAAAGATGTCGTAGCAGAACATACTGAAGAAATACCTGAAGCTATCTTAGATGAGATTCAGGGACTTATAAAAGATGGGAAAATATCTCAAGCACAGTCTCTACTACAGGAAAGTCTACAAGATCTATATAATTTCAACCTTGATGAAGAAGGTAATATCATATCAGTTACACCAAAAATAGATGTAGACCCAAAGGAAGATGTAGAGTCTCCTAAAAAAGTACAAGGCGCTGTAGACAGTGCAATAGAACATACTCAAGACGAGATAGACTCACAACCAGCACAAGAGATAGTAGCCGCAGCTAACATTGAGATAGAAGCTACTAAGGGTGAACAAACAACTTTAGACACTTCTTCTCAGGATGTTGAAGCTGAAGAAATAGAAACAGAACAGCCTGTAAAAGTAATTCCAGTTGTAGACTATTCTGAACCAGATCTAAATAAAAAAATAAGTGCTATAAAAAAACGTGTTGAGTCAGATACCAAAGATGATCTTGAAAAACCTGTAGAAGGCACACAAGAAGTAGATGTTAAAACAGATCTGAATGAGACTGTAAATACAGACGGTACTATTCAGAAGGACAATAAAGCCAAAGAAACAGGTGATGAGTCTGGTCAAGATTTTACTAAAGGCGTAGTAGATGGTATAGATGAGTCTGCTATCAATCAAAAAGCTAATAGTGCAGTGGACTTCTCAGGGGTAGGAACTGGGGCTTATTCAAGTGGATTGTCTATAGGTGCAAACTGGAGCAGAGGTTTACTTGTTGGACTTACAGCTTACGAGGGTCAGATAAATGCAACTGCTGCTAGAATAGCAGCTACTGTTGAGAGTGCTTCAAAAAAGACATTAAAAGAGCATTCCCCATCTAAGGTTGCTGAAGAAATAGGTGAATACTGGGATAAGGGTCTAATCATTGGACTTGAAAATGAATCCCCCGGAGTTGTGAATGCAGCTAAGTCCGTTATGGACCAGATTGTTGAAGTCACTTCATCCGTTGACCTAGCTTCTGAAAGTGCAAAAACATTTGCCGAGTCTTATATCTCAGCCCTGATAAGCGAGACCAAGTCTGAGCTTAATAAAAAGAAAAAAGAAGTAATAGGTGATCTTGATAGCTCCTTTACTGGAGACAGCTTCAATAAGAAGCGTACAAAGAACGCTAAGGATGCTGCTAAAAAAGCATATGAGCAAGGTGCTAGTAATGCTGACTATGCTGCTGCTCAAGAGTATACCTCTGAGCAGTGGGAAACCAAAGCTAAGAATATTAAGGGTAAAAAGAAGAAGCTAACTTCTAAACAAAAGGCAGATCAAAGAAAATACATGACCTATGCTTATATCCAAGGATATAAGGAGGCAGAACAAGAGTATCAGCGATCTTATCTTGATAGCTTAATTGATTCCCTTGATACAGAGTCAGAGCGCAGGGAAAACCGCTACATAGAACAGAACCTAGGTAGGGACCTGACTTTAACACAAAAAATAGAGTCAGCCACTGCAGACTTAGCTAAAGCTGAAAAAATACTAAATGAAGTAAGAGCTAATTCAGACCATACTCTTGAGCAAGAAAATGAAGCCTATGGTAATTACATTGATGCATTAAAGGCTGCACGTGATGCACATGATGAATACAACCAGGCTTTAATAAATGGTATAGGTACTGCAACAGATTGGGCTAACGCTAATCTGACAATATCTAAGAACGGTGAAGAAGCTACTGTTGCTGAAAAGCTAGCCATAGCTGAAAAAGAAGTAGTCAATGCAGCATCAGCATATAACACAATAATGAATGATGCTACTGCTTCTGAAGAAGACAGGCTTGCGGTATCAAAACAGTATGCTAGTTCATTGAAGGCTAGGGTAGATCTACAAAAACAAGAGCGAGAGGAGCTCAAAAAAGAATTAGAAGATATTGCAAACTTAGCTTCAGATAGAGAAAAATCAAACAGGATAAGGGAAGAGTATCGTCTTGGACGTAGGCTTACTACCGGTGAAAACTATGATTTCTTAAAGTCTCAATATTTCAGTGCACAAAAAGACTTAGAGGATTTCTATAAGAAAGCTGACGAACAAAATAGAAACGGAAAGTTAGACACTGAGACCTATAGAAAAACTGAAGAAGAGCTTATGGAGACTCTTCTGAGCTATCAAGATAAAATAGCAGATGCTGATAGGCAACACTTCAGAGAATGGGCGCAGATAGCTGATGAAAGAAAAAATAAGTGGGAAATAGAAACAGCATATGCCCAGCGTGCAGCTTTAACAGATGAGCAACGTCTAGAATATGCAGACACCTATCTTAAAGATCTTGAGGCACAACTCAGGTATTATGGAGCCTATTTAAGAAAACATGAAGATGATAAGGAGATGGAACAAGAGTTCCTAGACCTTGAACAGACTTATATAGACGCTCTTGAGGATAAAAAAGACTTACAAAAAAGTATAACTGAAGCCTTAACAGATGAAAGAGTAAAAATAGCAGAAAACCTTGAGATAGAGCAAGAGTATCTACAAGGGTTTGAGCTAACAGAGGAACAAGTACTTGAAGGTATAAGAAGAAGGCGAGAGGCTGAAGAAGAGAACTTAAAAACATATGAGGATCTTGCTGAAAAGTATCAAGACGATAAAGAAATACAGCAAAAGATTTATGACATTAAAAAGAACATAAACGACCTCAATAAAGAGGAGCTGGAACAAACCAAGAAGGTAACTGACGAGATACTTGATAGGTACTCTAAAGAGAGGAAAGCCTACCGTACTGTAGCTGAGTTCTCTCTAGGCAGAGAGTTAAATAACCAAGAAGAACTACTTGCTTTACAGTATGAATACAACAGTGCTGTAAGTGCATACAATGAAATAGTGGCTCAGGGTAATGTTGAACTTGAAGATCAACTTGACGCCATGGACCAGATCAACTCCTCTGCTAAAGCACTCCGTAATTACTACTCTAAACTCACAAAAGAGATCTATGGTGGACTGTCACTGAACAAGCCATTCAGTGCTGAAGAAGTGTTCCTTGAAGACTACATTGAAAATGCAAAAAGTCAGATTACTGGACTAAACGACTGGATTGTAGCAAAGGCTGCTGTAGAGGCTAGGGGCTTAAGTGATGCTACTAAATATTATCTCAACAGCCTGGGTGAAGAGGAGGCAGTAAACTTATATCTCAAGCTACAAGATTCCTCAGATGCGGAGTTTGCAGAGTTCGACGCTACAATATCTAAACTGGCAGAAACCTCTAAGAGAGCTAGTGATATACAAAAGGAAACTGAAGAAAGAATAGTAGATAACACTGCTAACATTCTTGAAGAGCTGATGGGCATATCTATAAATGGTTTAAAGATTTCTGCTTTAAATTCAGGACTGGTAATTGGAACTTCTCAAGCAGGTTTAATAAATCAACAGCAGTTGGAATCAAAAACTCAAGAACTAGGTTTGATGCGTGACATGCTATTAAAAATAGATCAGCTAGGTACACTTCAAGACATGCTGAGAGCACAGTTACAGCTAGTAGATATTGTACAAGAAGCTACTGAAAAGAACACAACAATATCAATAGACGGTAGAGACTTCGGTAGGCTAGTAAGACAGTATACATAAGAGGTATAACAGCCATGTTAGAGTTACTGACATATCAAAATAATGAGGGGGAGGTGCTAGTCTCCTCCTCAGATGTAAGTCAAGCAGGTATATTTGTGGAGGACACAGAGTTAAGAAACTTTTCTTGGAATGTACTCTCCGTAAATGAGAAGATAACCGGCTTTAATAGAAAACAAATTAAAACATATAACTTGCCCTGCAAAATTAGATGTATAACAGATGAACAAGGTCAAAAAGTAAAAGAACGTCTTTATCGTATAGCTGAAAAAGATGTTCTAGCTAATAAGCCCGGTAGAATCTGGATTGCGGGCTATTACATGTGGTGTTGGGTCACTGAATCTAAAAAAGATCGTTATCTAGTAAAAAACAGGGTAAGTGATATAACTCTTGTTATTACAACAGATAAGCCTTATTGGATCAAAGAATATAAATATGAGTATAGACATAGTGTTGAACTTGCTGATGGTTTAAACTTCCCGTTTAATTTTCCACATAATCTGGGGTTTGGTGGAGCCCATGGGCAAATAATAACAACAGACTTTAGATTGTGTGACTTTAAGATTGTTATTTATGGAGCTGTAAACAATCCAGAGATTAGGGTTGGTAATAACAGATATAAAGTAAACTATTCAATAGGTATAGGTGACACAATAGAAATAGACTCAATAAAAAAGACGCTAATTAAAAGCGATGCTTATGGTAATACAGAGTCAATACTTTTCTATAGAGATGCTTCTTCTTACATATTTGAGAAGATAGACACTGAAAACACTTCTGTCTTATGGGACAACACTTTCAACTTCGATATTATAATTTATGACACAAGATCTGAGCCTACTTGGGATATGAATAAGTATATCCGCGTTAATAATGGCACTGATGTGTCTGAAGATGTATACGTTAATAACACTACTCAGCCGACGGATCTTCTGTCTGCTGATGATAAGTATTATTAAAGGAGGTGCTGGTATGGATCTCATAAGTACCGATTACATCTGGAGAGACAAAAAGGTAATTACTGATGGTGTATATGACTTAGCATTCGGCTCAGATGAAAATGACTTTAAATTAACTGTAACAGAAAAGATAAAGTCTATAGAGGGAGGCTCTCTGCTATACATAGATGGTACTGAATACGGCGGAGTAGTGGACAAGATTGGGTATGACGACTCTAAAGGAACTGTATCTTATGAGGGCAGAAGCTGGTCAGGAATACTAAACAGTAAGATCATAATACCTACTTCAGGCTATGAGGGGTATGCAATAGAAGAGGGCACAAAATTCAATACAGCTATAACTACTCTGCTGACGGCTATGGGAGTCTTAACTAATAACACATATGAACGTACTACAAATGAAGGTGATTCATTAACCTACAAGTGGACGTTCCTGTTAGATGTAGATAATGCTGTAAGAGACATACCTGTTGAAAACAACTATGTAGACCCTAATGATCCAGATGCAGCATTAGATCCTGAGAACCAAAAGTATAAGACTAAATACATAATTGAAGAGTTTGCCAGTGGATATGATGGAATATGTGAATTTTTAAAGTCTTTAAATATAGCCCTGACGTTTTATCTACGTCAAGTCTCAATAAATAATACTGTTATAAGTGTTCCAGTTCTCCATTTTGTTCCAGCAACAGATTGGACTGAGACCGAGGAGTTCGATATGGAGACCCTTCCCATTGAAGGTACTCGTCTACTGAATAAGACAAACCACTTTATTGGACTTGGTAATAAAATAGACGGCCTGACACAGAGGATTGTTTCTCACATCTACTTAACTGCAACTGGAGAGCTCACTACTGATGTAACTGAGTGGGGATTCCCAGGTGCTAGTGAAATAGCAGCTGCTGAGGAGATTGGTATAGTAGAGCAGTCTAAATGTGACAGAGAAGCAAAAAAGAGAATGAAAAAACTCATTGAAGAAGATGAGATTAACGTTACTTTATACGCGAGTCATAACTATAAGATTGGTGATACTGTTGGTAGGAAGGAAGACATACTGTTTGACGGTGAGTGGATAAAACAACAGATTACTAAGAAGATAGTTAAGTTAAACAATGATGACATAACAGTAGACTATGAAATAGGAGGGGATAAAAAGTGAGTATTGATCTAGTCATAGGAAGAAAACAAGAAAACCATATAAGTGCAAATGAAGTAGCGGATATATTTGCTTCAATATTCGGTAGAAATAAAACAGTAGTGCTAAAGTTGCCTGAATTATCCGTAGCGCTTAATAATATAACTATCTCAGCGGGAGAGTACTTCTGGAATGGTAGATATATTCATCATGATGCAACAACTACGGATGTGATTGAAGTGCCTGTAGTATCAGGCGCGACAAAGAAAAGAGTTGACGGATTATGTCTGAAGTATACAGAGAGCGATGGTATTGAAAACATAGAGTACTATCTTGTACAAGGAACAGAAACGGAAGGTAGTTATGGGACAGCACCTGACGATTCCTATGGACCTGTCCTACAAGATGGAGATTATGCAAAAATAGCAAAAGTATATGTATCAAGTGAAGGAGTAGATTGTGAGATCTACCCGGGTTGGGATTATATACATGAATCGAGAGGGTACTTAGAACCGCTTTATGCAAACATGCTGAACAAGTCTGATGTGCTGTCGAACCTAGCAAAATTATCTTTCGCTCTGATACAAAATTACCCATCCTTAGCGTTTGATTTAGGTGATATACATGAAATTAGTGGAGAATTGTATCCTTGCGGACTCGTGGATGTGCCAAGAGTAAAAATGAGAGCACCTGGAGCCCTACTAGACCAGACTACGGTATATGGATCTTCAGTAGAAATACATATATGGGGTGGTACACATTTTAGAGACCCCTCTGTAGACTCGGTTGAATTTAATAAAAAGTGCACTATAAATAAAACAGATGGTGGTGGAATAAGTTATGCAATATTAGAGACTTTTAGCTACAATGAAGAGACAGGACAAACAACCTTTAGAGGGCTTGAATGCTATAAGGCAGACAATAGTTCTTTAAGTTTCCCATATATTGATGATTTTACATGTATACCTATAAGACAAGATGTAAATGACTATGAGCGGTATATGTCAGCTGGTTATGTGAGAAAAATAAAGGACGGCTCTGAAGCAAATATTTCTGTTATGGGATTTGTTCTTGCTATAATTGAAGACTTCGGTGGAGCCTTTGAACTAAGGGCTTTATGGGAGATGAAACAACATAGTAATAATGAATTAGCCATTAAAACTTCAGATAATACTAATATACCTAGGGAGCTAGGTAGGTATTATAACAGGCTTGTTTCATGCTATGACAGCCAAGGAAATAGGGTTGCATTAACTCCTAAAACTGGAGACTCTTATCATTATACTACTACTGCTACTGGTGATTTATATCTAACATACACACATGACGGCTCCATGTTAACAGCTGCCCCTTATGGATTCACCCCATTCACACTTGACACATCAATAACCTTCTCAGACGTATCTTAAAGGAGACTCCACCATGCCAAACGAGATCTTGATTGCTTTACTTGCCCTCTTGGGAACCTGCTTTGGTTCCCTTGGAGGTATTCTTGCTGCTAATAAACTAACCACTTTCCGTATTGAGCAATTAGAAAAAAAGGTGGAAAAACACAATAGTGTTATTGAACGTGTAACTGCCCTTGAGCTGAGTAACAACTCAGTTCAAGAGCGTGTAAGAACATTAGAAGAATATAGGTTATTAATTGAAAAGGAGATGATCAACGATGACGGAAAATAAAAGTTATTGGAAAGAATGGCTTAAAGCAGCAGGGATACGTGCTATCAAGACTGTGGCACAAACCGCCATAGCGACGATTGGGACCTCTGCAGCTATGGGAGATGTGAATTGGGTACTGGTTTTATCCTCTTCTGCACTCGCAGGCATAGTCTCGTTGCTGACGAGCCTTGCAGGTTTACCAGAAGTAGAGAAGTAATTCTCATGATGCTACTAACTTAGTTATCAAAAACTGTTTTAAGACTACAAGACTCTGCCGTAGTTGAAGCAGTTTTTGTTATACATATCACTACTTACTCCTTTCTTAAGAGGCGGTATGGGAGGGTTAGCCACCTTCCCATACTATTCAAGAATCATATCAACTGAATATTAGTTTTCAATATAAAACAACTGAATAGTTACTTTTAAAAAATAGATGCGGATGAGCTGAATTTTCCTTCTAAAAATGTCCATACTATATATTGTTATAACTGCGCCCAGACGTAAAGGAATTTTCCAGAAGTACACCCGCATTCGGTGTGAACAAGAACAGCGCATCAATTTAAACAAAAAAGACCAGCCTAAAACAGGTGAAAACATATGGCAACAAAAGCGATAATAACTGAACAGTACTTAAAAGATGTAGCAAACGCCATCCGAGACAAAGCCGGGAACAACATCCCCCTTAAGCCGTCCGAGATGGCCAATGCTATTGAGCACCTACCAGCTCCAGACGCCCCACCCACTGGTACCCTGAACATCAACCAAAACGGCACCCATGACGTAACTGAATATGCCATGGCCGAGGTTGACGTACCCCCATACGGTGAAGGAACAATAAACATAGTCACAAGTGAGGCCAGCGGAACTCACAACGTGGACGGGTATGAATATGCACAAGTATCAGTGAGCATGGATGAACTGGAAGCAGACCACAATGGAGTATACC
>JAEIGA010013372.1_pt1 | contig 12493 bp, 10 predicted proteins | sample 9270691 | NCBI WGS metagenome assembly JAEIGA01 (sample SAMN17057246, study PRJNA624740) | gut metagenome | biome: biome; isolation source: fecal sample | host: Bos grunniens | place: China: Xizang | collected 2019
AATTTGGTCAAGGAAGTTGTCATGACTTCTTTGATTGACAGAATGCAGATCTGGGATCGTTCGTTGAAAGAAATAGAAGATTCTAAGATTTCTGAAAAAGAATTTGCAGAGATGCTTACTGCAAAATTAGGTGATTGTGATTTTATTGGTTAACAAATAAAAAATTAAAGAGATGTATCATATTCCTGTAATGTTAAACGAAAGTATTGAAGGTTTGAATATCAAGCCTAATGGAACTTATGTTGATGTGACATTCGGTGGCGGGGGACACTCACGTCGTATCTTGGAACATCTTGGTGAAGATGGTCGTCTCTATGCTTTTGATCAGGATGAAGATGCTGCGAAAAATGTCATCGACGACAGTCGTTTTACTTTCATTCCGCAGAATTTCCGTTATATGAAGAATTTCCTTCAGCTTTACTGTGGCGGTAAAGTTGATGGTATTCTCGCTGATTTGGGCGTTTCTTCTTATCAGTTTGATACTCCGGAAAAGGGCTTCTCTACACGTTTCAATGGTCGACTTGATATGAGAATGAATCAGAAGTCTGCTGTTGATGCTGCGAGTATTGTCAATACTTACGATGTTTCGTCTTTGGCATCTGTGTTTTCTCGCTATGGAGAGTTGAGAAATGCGATGGCTATCGCTGATGCTATAACAATGGCTCGTGAGGTGGCTCCAATAGAAACGACAGATGAGCTGAAGGCTGCTGTCGCTAAGTTCTTGCCAAGGGGTTCGGAAAATAAAGTGTTGGCTCAGATTTTTCAAGCTCTTAGAATAGAGGTTAATGAAGAAATGAAGGTGCTTGAGGCGTTCTTGGGCCAGTGTGCCGACGTGCTTAATCCAGGCGGACGTCTTGTTGTGCTTTCGTATCATTCTCTTGAAGATAGACTGGTGAAGAATTTTATGAAGACAGGTAATGCTGATGGTAATTTGGAAAAGGATTTCTTCGGTAATCAGCTTACACCTTATAAATTAATGACGAGCAAGCCAATCGTTCCATCGGATGATGAAATTCAGATGAATAGCAGAGCTAGAAGCGCGAAATTGCGTGTGGCAGAAAGGAGAGCTAAATGAAAAATCTGAATAAAATAAATGATGATAACGATGTTCAGGAACAGGAATTGATGATAGAGGATGTTGATTCTCAAGAACAAGAGGATTCTGTTTCTGAAGATAAGCCTAAAAAGAGAGTTAAGGCGAATAAGCTTATAGCTGATATTATGGGCGGTGATATGTTTTCCAAAGATGGCTTTGTGAATTTGTTTCCTTTCTTCTTTTATATAGTCTTTTTGTCGATGATTTACATTACTAATGTATACATCGCAGAGGATATAAGCAGGGATATTGCAAAATCGAATCGTAGGATTGAAGATTTGCATGTTGAATATGTTTATCTTAAATCGGAAATAACAAAGATTACCAAGCAGTCTAACATGGTTAACATGTTGAAAGATAAAGGTATAAAAGAATCTGTTGAGCCTTTGAAGAAGATAGTCGTGGAAAAGAAAGGAGGAAGAGATGAAGATTGATCCGAAAAATGATGTGTTGTGGAGAGCGTTCCTCGTTTATTTTATTGTTGTTGCTGTGGGTATATGGGCTATTCTTGCAATTGTTCATATTCAAGTGAAGGAAAAAGATGAGCTTCTTGAGCAAGCCAGCAAAAGAGAATTGAAAATAAGGGATGAGAAGGCTCATCGTGGCAATGTGATTTCAAAAAACGGTACGTTATTAGCGACATCGGTGCCAAGGTATAGTATTTATTTTGATCCTGTTTCAGTTAAGCCGGAAGTGTTTGATAGAGATGTGACTCAACTTGCGGATAGTTTGAGCCGTTTGTTGAAGAATAAATCTAAACAACAATATGTTTCATATCTTAAGGATGCACGCGCTAAGAAAAAACGTTATGTCAAGATAGCCAATAAGATAAGCGTGGCGGATTATAAGAGGATGCAGAAATTCCCAATCTTTAGGGAAGGAAAGAATAAAGGTGGTTTTATCTCAGAAAGAAGTTATGTCAGGGAGTTGCCTTATGGTGAGTTAGCTGCTCGTACTATAGGATATGTCAGAGAGGAGGAAAATATCTTTGTTGGACTTGAAGGTGCTTATAATGAGAACCTTAAAGGTAGCGATGGAAAGCAGTTGGTTAGACGTATCAATGGTAATTTCTGGATGCCAATGCCTTCATCGGAGAATGTTGAGCCTGTGAATGGAGATGATGTTTATACTTCTATAGATATTGAAATACAAGATGTTGCAGAAAATGCACTTAAAAAATGTCTTATAGAAAATGATGCTCTTCAAGGCTGTGTCGTACTTATGGATGTTAAGTCTGGCTTCGTGGAGGTCATGGCTTCATTGAGTTATAATGAGAATAAAAACGAATATGAGGAGGCTTATAATTTCGCCTTGCGTCATAATGTGGAACCTGGCTCTACTTTTAAGGCTATCACGATGTGTGCGCTTCTTGAAAATAATCCAAACTTGAATATCGATAGTAAACTTCAGTTGGGAACTACTGATTATAAAGTGTTCTATAGAAGAACAATGCGTGATTCGCACCGTGTTACGGATGAACAAGGATACACTACGATACGCAATGCTTTTGAACAATCGTCAAATATAGCTTTCGCGACATTGGTTGAGGATGCTTTTTTGAGTGATCCGCAGAGATATATCGACCTTATTTATAAGACGAAAATCAATGAGCCTTTGAATCTGGATATTAAAGGCGAAGCAAAACCTGATATTAAAACTACAAGCGACAAAAGATGGTCAAAGTTGTCTCTGCCATGGATGTCAATAGGTTATGAAGTGATGATGACGCCTATACAGATATTGACATTCTATAATGCTATCGCAAATGACGGCGTTATGGTTAAGCCTCAGTTTGTTAAAGAGATACGTCGTGGCAATGAAGTTAAACAGGTGTTCGATACTATAGTTATAAATGAACGTATCGCTTCGGAAAATACAATAGAAACATTACAAACACTTTTGAAAGGTGTAGTTCAAAATGGTACTGCTAAGAGTATGAGTAAGTTGGGCTTTTCTGTTGCTGGAAAGACTGGTACTGCTCAGATTTCACAAGGTTCGGCAGGTTATAACAAGAAAAATTATACAGCTACATTTGTCGGTTATTTCCCAGCTGATAATCCTAAATACTCTTGTATTATAGTCGTTAGCAATCCTCGTGGTAAAAGATATTACGGCAGTTCTGTTTCGGGGCCAGTCTTTAAGGAATTGGCGGAAAAAGTTTATGCTACACGTTTAGGTGTCGTTGATGAAAAAGGTGAGTATCAAGCAGATTGCAATTCATTTACAAGTGCGTCGATGGTTTATTTCAATGACTTCTTGGATTATTGCAATATGGAAAATATATCGTTTGTAGATAATGTTGAGGATAATGAATGGGTTTCTGTGAAGCAAAGCGATGAAGATATTTTTGTTAACACAGTGGAATTTGAAGAAAATATAGTTCCTGATGTTAAGGGAATGAATATTACTGATGCTGTATTTCTTTTGGAATCAATGGGTTGGAAAGTGAAGTTTGAAGGATATGGCAAGGTGAAAACTCAGTCTGTAAAAGCAGGTGCTGAATTAAGAAAAGGAAGTGTTATTAACTTAACTTTAAGTTCAAAATGAAAAGAATAAACGACATATTAAAAAGCTGTAATGTCATTGAGACAATAGGATGTGACGATAGGAGTGTTTCTTCATTGGTTTTTGATTCAAGAAAATCGTCTGAAGATGTGGCGTTTTTTGCTGTTCGCGGAACACAGGTCGATGGCCATGATTATATTTCTAAAGCTATAGAACAAGGCTGTCATGTTGTTGTATGTGAACGAATTCCAGAAAATATCAGTGATGATGTCACTTATTATGTTGTGGATAATACGGCGAAAGCATTAGGCTTTGCAGCTTCTGAGTTTTATGGAAGACCTTCAGAAAAATTGCGTCTTGTTGGTGTTACGGGCACAAATGGAAAGACAACGATAGCTACTTTGTTGTATAGGCTTTTCTTTAATGCTGGTTATCCTTGCGGTTTGCTGTCGACAATAGAAAATAGAATTAATAATGTAGTCGTTCCATCTACACATACTACAGGCGATCAGTTGCAAATCAATGAAATGCTGAGCAAAATGGTAGATGCTGGATGTGAATATGCTTTTATGGAAGTCAGTTCTCATGCCGTTGATCAAGATAGAATTGCAGGACTTCATTTCGAAGGCGGTATATTTACAAATCTTACTCACGATCATCTTGATTACCATAAGACTGTAGCAGCCTATCGTGATGCTAAAAAGAAATTTTTCGATAATCTTGAATCCTCGGCATTTGCTCTTACGAATTTGGACGACAAGAACGGAATGGTGATGCTTCAAAATACCAAGGCGAAGAAAAAAACATATTCTTTGAGAACTGATGCTGATTTCAAAGGCGTTGTCTTGGAAAGTTATTTCGATGGTATGGAGCTGAAAATCAATAGAAATAATATTTTTACATACTTGGTCGGAAAATTTAATGTAAGCAATTTGCTTGCGATATTCGGAGCTGCATCATTGTTGGGAATGAACGATGACGATTTATTGAAAGGTATAAGTCAGCTTCAAAGTGCTCCTGGTCGTTTTCAAGTCGTTCAGTCAGAAGCTGGAATCGTTGGTATTGTCGATTATGCTCATACTCCAGATGCATTGAAAAACGTGCTTGATACAATCAATGAGATAAGAACTCATAATGAGACACTTATAACAATTGCTGGCGCAGGCGGCAATAGAGATGCTGCCAAGAGACCAGAGATGGCGGCAGTTGCGGTAGAGAAAAGCGACAGACTCATTATTACCAGCGACAATCCTCGTTTCGAAGAACCTGAAGAGATAATCAAACAGATGAAAGCTGGAGTTGGCGGTGAATATTATAATAAGGTGTTGAGCATAACTGACAGAAGAGAAGCTATCAGAACAGCAGTGGCACTTGCTAAAAAAGGCGACATTATTCTCGTTGCAGGCAAAGGCCATGAAGATTACCAAGAAATAAAAGGCGTGAAACATCATTTCGACGATGTTGAAGAATTGACAAAAGCGTTTAACGAAAAATAAAAATACTGAAAATGTTATACTATTTGTTTGAACATTTGGAACAATGTTGTGATTTTCCGGGCGCAGGTATGTTTACTTACGTTACATTCCGTGCTATGTTTGCGATAATATTGTCGCTGGTAATATCAATATGGTTCGGAAAATATTTTATTAAGTTATTAAAGAAACATCAAATATCTGAGACACAACGTGATGAAACAATAGATCCTTTTAATACACAGAAAAAAGGCGTGCCAACAATGGGTGGTCTCATCATCATAACAGCAATACTTATTCCATGTCTTCTGATAGGTAAATTGAAAAATACCTATATGATATTGATGATAATAACAACAATATTATTGGGTCTCGTAGGTTTTGCAGATGATTATATCAAGACTTTTAAAAAGAAAAAAGATGGCCTTAATGGATGGTATAAAGTTGCAGCTCAATTGCTTCTCGGTTTGATAGTCGGATTAACTTTGCGCTTCAGCCCAGCTGTCGTGATGAATGAAAAAGTGGAGACGAAGATAGAAGACAATAAGGAAATAGTGGTCAAGACACCAGACGTTAAGTCGACAAGAACAACTATACCTTTTATAAAAGATAACAACTTGAATTATTCAGATTTGTTTAATTTCTTGGGAGAGCCATACAAATACTGGGCAGGATGGATATTCTTCGTTATGATGACAATATTTGTCGTGACAGCGGTGTCTAACGGTTCTAATCTCAACGATGGAATGGATGGCATGGCGGCAGGAAATTCTTCAATAATGGGTATTGCCATCGGAATCTTGGCATATGTGTCAAGTAACTTGGTAATGGCTGATTATCTTAATATTATGTTTATACCAGGAAGTGAAGAAGTCGTGGTGTTTATGTGTGCTTTCGTAGGTGCGTTGATAGGCTTTTTGTGGTATAACTCGTATCCGGCACAGATTTTCATGGGCGACACTGGAAGCTTGACGATAGGCGGTATCATTGCAGTGTCGGCAATCATAATACATAAAGAATTATTGCTTCCTTTGATATGTGGCGTGTTCTTATGGGAAAGCCTTTCTGTGATATTGCAGAAGTTTTATTATAAGGCAGGAAAGAAAAAAGGTGTAAAGCAACGCCTCTGGAAAAGGACTCCGGTACATGACCATTACAGAACGTCATTGGCATTGGTTGAGAAAAACGACCCTGGTTGCAAAGTTATGTTTAAAGGTTCGTCTCAGCTTTATCACGAGACAAAGATTACATTCCGTTTCTGGATCGTAAGCATAATATTAGCTGCAATAGCAATATTGACATTGAAAATTAGATAATTGTAAAAAAAGATATACTGAAATATTATGACATTAGAACAATTGGCAAAACAAGGTAGAAGAACTGCTACAATGACTACGGCAGCTACTATCTCATCAAAAATGAGTCAGATGAGAAAAGAAAGCATCAAACAAGCTTTCTGTGATTTTGAAAACGTGAAGTATAGATATGAATATGTTGATGTCATTGACGGCGTTACATATTATGATGATTCTGCTGCATGTTCAACAGAAGCTGCTTGGTTCTCATTTGATAATATGCATCAACCAGTGATATGGATAACTTATGCAAACAACAACGATTGTGAAGACCTTGTCGCTCAAGTGAAAAAACATGTCAAGGCAATAATTTGTATTGGCAATAACGCGGAGAGATTTCATAAGGTATATGATGAAATTTTGAAAGATAAAGTCATGGATTGTGCTTCTCTGGAAAAAGCTGTTAAGATGGCAGCAATGATAGCCGATACTGACGATAGTGTAATGTTCTCTCCAGCAACACATGTTAATGCTGATTATAGCTCTTATGCAGAAAGAGGTGATGCTTTCAAACAATACGTCAATTCTTTAAAATAAAATCAAAATAATTGATAACAATGAAACAGTTTAATAGGTTATTTCAAGGAGACAGAGTCATTTGGATGATTGTTGCCATGTTGACATTGGTATCATTGATGGCTGTGTATAGCGCCACTGGTACTTACGCAAATGCGAAATACGATGGTAATAATACATACGTTTTGTTACGTCATGCAGTGACATTGGCTTTAGGCTTGGGTGCAGTGTATGTGACTCATCTGTTGAAATATACTTATTATTCTAGATTGTTCCAGATAGCATTTTGGGTATCGGTTCCTTTGTTGGCTTATACTTTGTTTTTTGGAGTCGATCTTAATGAGGCACAGCGTGTTGTGCATATTTTCGGTATATCGTTTCAAAGTAGTGACTTTGCTAAGATAGCATTGGTCGGTTATTTGGCAAGAGAGTTGACCGTGAGACAGAACGAGATAAAAGGTTTCAAAAGCGCATTCGTTCCGTTGATGTTGCCTGTTTTGGCAATTGTTGGTTTGATATTTCCAGAAAACTTCTCGACAGCAGGCATCTTGTTTGCCAGTTGTATGGTGCTTTTGTTTGTCGGAAGAATCAATATGAAATATCTCCTTGCATTTCTTGCAGGAGCTCTCGTGATTATGAGCATATATATAATAATAGTGTTGAATGTTGCGGAAGACAAGGGTAGGACAGGAGTTTGGGTTCAACGTATAGAGAGTTTCGTTGAGAAATTTACAGGCAGTGAAGAGAAAAGTGCAGAAGAACTTGCTAGAGAAGCGAATGCAGAAGATTTTCAAGCTATACAATCTAAGATAGCTATTGCTGGAGGCGGTATCATGGGAAAAGCTCCAGGAAGAAGTACACAGCGTAACTATCTTCCACATCCATATTCAGACTTCATCTTTGCCATTATAGTCGAGGAATATGGCTTGTTGGGAGGCGCTTTCGTTGTGTTGCTGTATCTTATCCTGTTATATCGAGCGATAAGGATTATGGTCACGATACCGCAGTCGTTCGGCGGCTTCGTGGCGTTCGGACTGGCATTCATGCTGGTCATGCAGGCTATGGTTAACATAGGCGTTGCTGTCGGAATATTCCCAGTTACGGGACAGCCGTTGCCGTTCATAAGCATGGGTGGAACGTCGCTGCTGTTCACAGGATGCGCCTTTGGAATAATATTAAGTGTATCAAAAGAAATAGATAAAAAAGATGAAAGAAAAAATGAACTCACAACAGCCGAAAGTGATAATTAGTGGCGGTGGTACAGGAGGTCATATCTTTCCTGCTATAGCAATCGCCGATTGCCTGAAGAAACGTTATCCTCAGGCAGAGATACTTTTTATAGGTGCTAAGAACAGAATGGAAATGGATAGAGTGCCAAAGGCTGGATATCCTATTGAGGGATTGTGGATTAGCGGAATTAAAAGAGAACTTTCATTAGATAATCTCAGCTTTCCTTTCAAACTTATCAGCAGTATGATAAATGCAAGGAAAATATTGAAGAGATTTAAGCCAGATGTGGTGATAGGAGTGGGAGGATTCGCGAGCGGACCAACGATGAAGACTGCCGCATCGATGAACATTCCAATAGTGATACAAGAACAGAATTCGTATCCAGGAATTACAAATAAAATCGTAGCCAAGAAAGCAGCCAAGATTTGTGTGGCTTATGATAATATGGAAAAATGGTTTCCAAAAGATAAAATTGTCTTGACTGGTAATCCGTTGAGAAACAATATCGTGCCGATGAATGACAGGAGAGATGAAGGTGTTAAGTTCTTTGGACTTAATCCTGAAAAAAAGACGATTCTTTTAGTTGGCGGCAGTCAGGGCGCTCTTGGAATAAACAAGGGAATATCGGCGCAGTTGGCTGCGTTTAAAGAAAATGATTATCAGCTGATATGGCAGACAGGAAATCATTATTATGATAAGGCTGTTCAAGAAATTAAAGAGAACGGACTTCAAGATAGAATAAAATGTACGGTATTCATTGATAGGATGGATTTGGCATACGCGGCTGCTGATGTGGTGATTTCTCGCGCTGGCGCAATGTCGATTTCGGAACTTTCGTTGTTGAACAAAGCAGTGGTTTTCGTGCCATTGCCGACAGCAGCAGAAGATCATCAGACGAAAAATGCAATGAGTCTCGTCAATGCAAATGCTGCTATGATGGTGAAAAATTCAGAGACAGAGAAAGAACTGCTTCCTGTGGTTTTTGATTTGTTAAAAAATATTGGCAAACAAAACGATATGAAAAATAATATCGCTAAATTTGCTAGACCTAATGCGGCGGAAGATATTGTAGATCAGATAGAAATGATATTAAATAAATAATATTTGTAATGAATAAGATTGCTAGACAAAACATATATTTTTTAGGTATAGGCGGCATCGGAATGAGTGCCTTGGCTCGTTATTTCTATAATAAAGGATGTCAGGTGTCGGGTTATGATAAGACGCCATCGCCTTTGACTAGGAAATTAGAAGAAGAAGGCATTCTTGTTCATTATGAAGATAATCCTACATTGATACCAGAAAATGTGGATTTGGTGATACTCACTCCAGCGATACCTGCGGATTCAAAAGAACTGAATTATCTTCGTGATAAAGAAGTGAAGATCATAAAACGCGCTCAGGTGTTGGGTGAGATTTCTCGCCAGTGTGACACTGTGGCGGTGGCAGGTAGTCATGGCAAGACAACGGTGACGTCTTTGGTGTCACATCTTTTGCATTATGCACAAAAACCAATGTCAGCATTTATCGGCGGAATAGCAAAAAACATAAACAGCAATGTCATCATAGGTGATGAAAACGATGAAGTCGTTGTGATGGAAGCTGATGAATTCGACAGATCATTCTTGCAAATAACGCCTTATGTCAGTATTGTTACATCGATAGATGCGGATCATCTTGATATATATGGCGATGAGCAACAAGTATTTGAAGCTTTTAATCAGTTTGTCGGAAAGACAAAGCCAGAAGGTGTGGTGATATGTAATCATTCGCTTCCTATTGAGACAGACAGAAAGAAGCTTACTTATGGCTTTAAAGATGCAGATGTGATGGCGCGTAATGTAAGGGTTGTTGATGGCATGACGAGATTTTCTGTCGTGACATCAGAAGGCTTGGACTTTGGAGAATATAAGATGCAACTCTTTGGAGAACATAATGTCATGAATGCATTGTCGGCTATCATAGCATGTCTTCAGCTTCGTGTGGATATGAAAACCATAAGAGAAGGCCTCGCTGCGTTTCAAGGCGTAGCCCGTCGTTTCGACATAAGAGTCAATAATGAAAAAGTATGTTACATTGACGATTACGCGCATCATCCAGAGGAGATAAAAGCATCGTTAAAGGCTGTTAGGACGATTTTCCCTGACAGGGAACTGACGCTTGTTTTTCAGCCGCATCTTTTTTCAAGAACACACGATTTCATGGACGGATTCGCGGAAGCTTTATCGCTCGCCGACAGGCTGCTGCTGATGGAAATCTATCCGGCTCGCGAAAAACCAATGCTAGGAGTGACATCTTCTGTCTTGCTCGAAAAAATTTCCTGTAAGGAAAAACAGATATGCCAGAAAGAAGAACTTCTTGAAACAATAAAGAAAATTAAACCAGAATTGATTGTGACAATGGGGGCCGGCGACATCGACCGCTTCGTTCCACAAATAGAAACATTATTAGGATCATGAGAAAAGTACTGAACATATTGCTACTCGTATTTACACTGTCGGTTCTTGTCGCACTGGCGGTGTATTGTGCCTATGACCATTTCCATGATAATCTGAAAGATGTCGACTTGAAAATCGTAAGAAAAACAGAAAAAGGATTCGTAGATTATGGCAAGACTTACAATATGATACTCGATATCTGCGATACGACAAATAATTATCAAATCAAAATGATAAACGTTGACTCTGTGCTTAATGCCTTGAATGCTAATCCTTGGATTATCAGTGCGGAAGCAGGTATTAATCTTAAAGAATATCTTGACGTGGAGATTGAAGAGTGTGAACCTGTTGTTCGTGTGTATGGCAGAAATGGAAAATCAGTGTATATTGATAATGATGGTAATATATATCCAAGTGAAAACCAATATGTTCCAAGACTTTTGGTCGTGAGTGGAATCGATTTTCCAATAGGCAAATTCGGTAATGTTAATGACGAGATTTATGTTGATACAGAACTGCCACAGACTTTCAATTTGATTAAAGAAGTGCAGAATGATAATTATGCCAAATCTTGTGTTAAACAAATTCATTATGACAAGAAGAAAAATTACATTTTTTCAGTGAATAACACAAATATTATTGTTATCTTTGGCGATGTTAATAATATTAGGGAAAAATTGTTAAAAATGAAGCATTTCTTTGATAAAATGCAAGGAAATCCTGAACTTGATAACTATAAAGAGATAAATTTGAATTATAAAGACCAAGTGGTTTGTACCAAAATAAAAAATAAGAAGATATGAGTGATCCTGTTTATATAGTTGGTTTAGATATCGGCACAACAAAAATTGCCTGTATCGTAGGAGAAAAAATGCCTAATGGCAAAATTGAGATACGTGGTTACGGAAAAACAGAGTCGACCGGCGTAAAAAGAGGAATGGTTTTTAATATCGAAGAAACTGTCGATGCTATCAAACGTGCAGTAGCAGAAGCATCTGAACAGTCAAAAATAGAAATTAAAAGCGTTAATGTAGGTATTGCTGGTCATCATATCAAGAGCCTTCAACATCGTGGAGTGTTAATCAGAGAAAATGCTGATGTTGAAATTTCTGACCAAGAACTTGATAAGTTGAAACAAGACATGTATAAGATTGGTGTTTCTCCAGGTGAGGAAATCATCAATGTTATACCTCAAGAATATATAGTTGATGATGAAGCTGGCATACGTTCTCCTAAAGGAATGGTGGGCAATAAGATAGAAGCTAATTTCCATGTTATTGTAGGACAGACTTCAGCTGTTAAGAATATCGTGAAATGTATAGAACATGCTGGCCTTGAAATGGAAAACATGATTCTTGAACCTATTGCATCGGCAGCTGCTGTTCTCGGCGCAGATGAAAAAGAAGCTGGCGTCGCTATAGTTGATATTGGTGGTGGTACTACAGACATCGCAGTGTTCTATGATGAAATAATTTATCATACAGCGGTTATTCCTTTCGGCGGCAATGTCATTACAGAAGACATACGTCAAGGCTGTTCAATCATCAGAAAATATGCGGAGGAAATCAAAGTTAAATTCGGTTCTGCAGTGGCAATAGAAAATAGCGAAGACGAAGTCGTGTCAATACCAGGAATTCATGGCCGTGAACCAAAAGAGATTTCATTCAAGAATTTGGCAAATATAATTCAAGCTCGTCTCGAAGAAATATTTGATCTCGTAAACTTTGAAATACAAAAAGTTAACTCAGAACATAAACTCATTGCAGGTATCGTGCTTACAGGCGGTGGCGCGATGATGAAACACATTCGTCAGCTTGCAGAGTTCAAGACTGGACTCGAAGTGCGATTAGGTTATCCTAATGAATATCTCGCAAATGAAAC
>JAEIGA010013373.1_pt1 | contig 12493 bp, 17 predicted proteins | sample 9270691 | NCBI WGS metagenome assembly JAEIGA01 (sample SAMN17057246, study PRJNA624740) | gut metagenome | biome: biome; isolation source: fecal sample | host: Bos grunniens | place: China: Xizang | collected 2019
CTACAACTGGCACTGGTTTACCGATGCCCTGAAAAGATTCTTCAAAGGACTGCCATCCACAATTGGTCAAAGCGCAAAACAAAACTCTTCAAAAACGAATATATCCAGATAGCCTACGACCATCTGGATACATTCTATAGCGTTTCACCAACGTTATTCTAATCTCTCCTGAACACATCCCTCGTATAAACCTTCTCCTGCACATCATCCAGGCAAGCATCATAACGATTTGCAATAATCGCATCACACTGCCCCTTAAACTCAGCAAGGTCATTCACCACACGACTTCCGAAGAAAGTAGTACCATCCTCAAGCGTAGGCTCATAAATCACAACAGTCGCTCCCTTCGCCTTAATTCTCTTCATCACACCCTGAATCGCACTCTGCCTGAAATTATCCGAATTCGCCTTCATCGTCAGACGATACACACCCACAACAACCTCACGCTCCGCAGCAGACCCAAACTCATTGTTCGAAGAATAATTATAATATCCAGCCTTCGCCAACACCTGATCCGCAATAAAATCCTTCCTCGTCCTGTTACTCTCCACAATCGCCTGAATAAGATTCTGAGGCACATGGTCATAATTCGCAAGCAACTGCTTCGTATCCTTCGGCAAACAATAACCTCCATACCCAAACGACGGATTATTATAATGATCTCCAATACGCGGATCCAGACTCACACCACGAATAATCTCACGCGTATCAAGCCCCTTCATCTCCGCATACGTATCCAACTCATTAAAATAAGACACCCTCAGCGCCAAGAACGTATTAGCAAACAATTTCACCGCCTCCGCTTCAGTAAAGCCCATCACAAGCGCCTCAACATCCTTCTTCTCCGCTCCCTCCTTCAGCAGCCCCGCAAAACGCTCAGCCGCCTCTACAAGACCCTCATCCTCCAAATCAGTACCCACCACAATACGAGAAGGATAAAGATTATCATACAGCGCCATCGACTCACGAAGGAACTCCGGCGAAAAAAGAATATTAGGATTACCCACACGCTCACGAAGCGCAGCAGTAAACCCCACCGGCACAGTCGACTTAATCACAATCACAGCAGAAGGATTGACTTCCGTCACCTTCCTTACCACATCCTCAACCGCAGACGTATCAAAAAAATTCCGGCCGGGGGTCCGGTCTTTCCAACCCCTAATTCGTTCCAAAAAACCCTCCACCGTTGTGATAACGCTGGAGGGTTGATTTTTAAAGGTGTCGCAAAATGCAACTTACCTTTTATTTAAATTGGCAATAAATGCTTCAGGATCAAAATCCTCTACATCCGGACTAGCATCTCCTACATCCACAGCCCGAAGAAATGCATCGAGCATTGCTTTCATATCACTTGCATCACTCTGTTTCATAAGCATTCAAATTAGATTTCCGGTTCTCACCTAACCACCTTGCCACCTCGAGCAAATAATTCCAGTTCAGACTTAGAAGAAAAATTCTTCATCTGCTCCATCAATCTATAAACATGAGTCACTTTATACGGTGGAATCCTCATGCCAGGCTTTGTATCCTTAGCCTTGGCAACTTCTACAGCATTGAAAGCCAAAGGAGAATACACTTCTGGCGAATATCCTTCTACTGTAAGCAGGCTAAGATGGTTCTTGAAGTATGCGCTATCCTTCATTTCACCGCCATCTGGTATATCCTCTTCCATATGATAGCATAGCCAAACTTCAAAACATGGATTACTGATTGCCAGATTCCATCCTCTTGAATAACATTCCTGAGCTAAGACACTTAACTGTTCCTCAGGCCATCTATCCACATCCACAACAATCCACATCTGGTCACCTTCAATCAAATCTGTATTATCCGCATACACTTGGGCCCTCTGCAAGACATGATCCGGAGACGAATTATGACTAACTACAACATTTCCCTCTTCATCGACATCGGCAATCAGATCAACCGATATACGGGAAGACAGGACTTCAAAGCATTCAAAATAATCCCGTTCTCTGACACTTCCTTCACACGCTATGGCAAAAAGACGGTAATCACGCTTCTTCTCCACCAGTCTCTTGTAGCCTCTCTTCTTTCTCTCCATATCAGTACTTCCAATTTAAATTATCAAGATTACCAAGGAAAGGGATTGCACCAAATCGGCCATTGATATATCCCTTCTTAATGTCCAACTCCTGACGTATCTGGAAATCAGTCAAAGGATACATAGTGGTTTTCCCGTCCTTCTTCTCAACAAACCATATCTCATCCTGCCTGAAGATAGACTGATCCAACAAATTGCAATCGTGTGTAGAAAAAATCAACTGACCTTTTATATTACTATCCGGTCCCAATATCTTTCGAACCATCGCCTTAAGCAAGCTCGGATGAATACTCCTTTCAAACTCATCTATGAAGACTGTTGCATCAGAAGTCAATATCTGGAACAATGGGATATAATCTATAAGCCGCCTGCTACCATCAGACTCTTCATCTAACTCAAATTTCACCAATTTCCCGTTATCCGCAGAATGGTATGAATAAGGTTTCAATGCGACTTCCTTTCCATCTATCAGTGCCGCTGTCACCCCAAGATCATCTAAGACGATTCTTACAGCTGGATCCTTATGCAATTTCTCACGTACAGATTCGAGCATTTGAGAATCTGAAACATACTCTTCCAAAGGCATTGTTTCAACCTCCAATTTCTCAAGACCCGTATTAAATGAATTCAATACATCGTTAGCAAATTTATTAAACTCCGCATCAGACAAAGCTTCTACCAACGGAGCAAACTTAGAGTACGGAGTAATGACATAAAGACCAGTCATAAACCAATCATAAGCAGCCTGAACTATAGGTTTCTTCATAACATTAGCAAACCTCAACAATGGCAGATGGTTTTCAAGAAAATGCTCTTCCACAACATTTAAGAACATCGCATCACTCTTTGTCTTAAACACCTTCTTCCTGTCAACATTCAAGACAGTCTTTCCATTTTCATACTTTCTCTCAAAGATAAGTGTATCGTCATTTTTGAAGCCCAACTCATACAAATACTCATTCAACACGATGCCATTCTGAAACTCAATACCATAAGCCAAAGAGAAACCATCATGAATAAACTCCACCTCCATGCGAATCGGGGCTGATATTTTATCATCACTCAGACGATAAGTAAGCAAAGATGTAGATTTAGGCACATCCTGATCACCTAACACCAACTGCTGGAGATAGTTCAAAGCTGCAAACACATTAGATTTGCCTGCACCATTTGCACCATATATTGCACTAGTCTTTAACAAGCGGACATTCTTATCCTCATACACGTGATGAGGAAATGTCTTCTTGTACTGTTCTGGCAATAAATTAAACTCCAACTCATCACCAATAGACAGAAAATTCTGTACAACAAACCTAATTAGCATACTTATTTACAATTTTATTGTTAATAACAATACAAATATACAACTTTTGGTTAAATTTCAAAACTTTTATATCACCTCCCTTTCTTAACATATCCCTTGCCAGCTTTCACCAATATCATCGATCACTTCATCCAACAGCCTTGTGTGTGTAGATAGTAATTGAAAATTCCCCCACTATTCTCCTTGAAAATGGGACCACATTGGACGGTTTAGTTACCTTGCCAAGGTAAATAACTAACCAATGTTAACCATGGATCAAAAACAACAGATTTTACACCACTACAGAGTGGATGAAGATGGCCTCCGCGAGATATCGCGCAAGGTCGGAGTGGAAAGAAAGACTGTCCGTCGTTTAATTCAAGCCTTCATTACTGAATGCATAATTCAACTGAGTTGGTGACGGTTTGTCACCAACTGAACAACACTCCACCTTGAGATACCGACACACACCGACTATAGCTGAAACATACTCGAATATATTTTACACCTTTCCTAGATTTTACAGTCAAAAATTAGTATGAGGCAAGAACCAGGACTTAATCTCTCCAATTGATCAACTATACAATGGTGCAGTAGAAAGCACCGAAGCGAGTCTGTGACATCTGTAGGGATGCGCCAGCATTACAAAGATGGCACTGTCTCGCCGGTGCGGCATAATAAAAAGCAAGCCTTCTGATTCAGCGCAGCTGAGATCAGAGGGCTTGACCGCTTAATCCCAGGACTATTTCTTTGAATAATAAATCCAAACCATTATCTTTGACACAGCAATTGCATTGAAAAGCAATAACGCCAAATCATTATAGATTATGAGAGTTTTCCACGGCAGCGCCATAGAAGTAATGACACCCGAGATCAGAACAGGCAAGTTCACAAAAGATTTCGGAGAAGGATTCTATTGCACAAAACTCAAGAGGCAGGCCAAAAGATGGGCTATGAGAAAGGAAACTCCCACCATCAGCACCTACGAATACACCCCAGATAAGACACTCTCAATCCTTGATTTCAAGGGCATGACAGACGCTTGGCTGAACTTCATCGTAGATTGCAGAAAAGGATTCCCTCACAACTATGACATAGTAATTGGCGCCATGGCAAACGACCAGATCTACAACTACATTGAAGACTTCATCGCTGGAGTAATCACAAGAGAGCAGTTCTGGGTGCTTGCAAAATTCAAATACCCAACCCATCAGATATGCTTTGCAACAGAAGCATCCCTGAAATGCTTGAAATTTGTTGAATCTGAAAAACTGAGCAAGAAATGACAGGCCGCGAACTTAAAAGACATAACGACCTCTTCTACCTCTGCGCCCTGATAGAATACATCGCAAGAGCTACTAAAAACAGGAACAGAGTCATCGTCAACGCCCTTGGCGAAGAACGTCTGACCAAGATATATAAACTTGCAGACATCTACCACAGCGACAACATCGCACGCGTAGCTGACGATCTAGTCAAGGAATGCAACATCGAAAACGACTACTTCGATATCACAGACGTAAAATACGCAGTCCCCACCCATTGGGACATAGCAAAGGTATATAAACGTCTCATCGTAAACGTATCACAGGACAACCCAAAACAGTACATCAAGACCTTGATTACTGTATACAACTCCTGGATTACAGACAAAATAGACGACTACAATAGCAGCTTCTACTATGACTCAGCAGACTGCATCTACCAATCCTACCTGATTGGCAAACCACTATAAACTAAACATCGGCAGCCCCACTAGGAACTGCCGATGCTTAGTTTTTTATTTACGCCACACTCTATTCTGAAATCTCCGCCAGGAAATCATTCAACACATACAGATTTCCCTGAAGATAGAGCCCGGTCTCCTCTTCATGAAACCTTCTGCAGGTTTCACTCATATAAAACATATCAAGAGCCTCCTTCAAAGAAACATCCAACATCTCTGAAATCTTCACAACTATACACCCAATGCGCTGCCATCTGATTATATTACGAACCTTTCTTTGCTGATCTCCACTCATAGTTCTATCACCTTTACAAATTTTAAAAACTTGTCCAAAATCGCCTGGTTCAAGATACAAATCTGATGATTAGGCTGATGTTCGGACAATTTACCCAACGCAGATACCTTATCCAAAATACCGATAGTGTACAACTCGACAGTATCGATTACTCTATCATTTGCCACACCACCCTCTACAACATCATATTGAGCCCATGGCTTCAGGCCATTTCTGCTAGCTACCACAAAATCAAGCCAAGCCTCATCGTAAAACTCAAATTTCAGATACTCGCACTCCTGAATCGCAGCCTCATAGTCGAACTCATACACACTTATAACAGGCTTAGCCTTACGATCCCTAGCCTTTCTTAAGGCAAAACCTTCCGCTTGATCTTGTAGCAAGGTCACATAAAACCCTTGACCGAAGTCAAGATCTGGTCTTCCAGCCTTACAATCTGGCTGAGTCACAGCCTCCGTTCCTCCATGATATAAAATCATATGCTCTCCTCCCATCGTTTAAGTGTATCAATCAACCCCTCTGTCACATTCTTACGACTCTCTGAATGCAAAACCTCATAATTTGGGATAATATACTCCTCAATCATCTTCACTGCATCCATCCTCTGATAAACCTCAAGATAATCCATACCAAGAGTATCTGCCACATCCTCAATACAAGATGCAACAAATCCCATTGTGATCTCATCCTTACTTAACTGAATCTTGTTTTCCATATCAAACAATTGGTTTTACAAAAATAGTGATAAATAACAAAAGTGCTCTATTTATCATACTCTAACTTTTGGTAAATCCGGCTACCTCTTTTAAAGACATTGCCACGCCGGAATATCCAGGGAATAATTTTGCAGCTGTATGATTAAGTCTTTCCAGATAAGAATAGATCTCAACTGCCTGAGACTGTGGAATCGTTATGTGGTACATATACGGATGAACAGCGACATCCTCTTGTTGTAATTTATCTGACAAAAGCTTATCTAACGAGCTTCTGTCTACTAGGGAAATATCAATTGACACATTCCCAGTCCCATCCTTTTTCGTTATCGGTTTATCTATTTGCCATAAAGTAAACACCCCCTCCTGCGCAGATAAATTAGGATTTCCGCTATATGCAGGTCGTATAATTCGCAATGGTAGGATATCCTCTTTGGCAATTATGACTCTGGTGTCCAAAGCCCATATTTCCATATTGTTCTCAACAGATTTCCCTTTATTTGCAACCATCTCTCGCTGCAAACTTAATTGCTGATTTGTAGTAAGAGGTTTTATATAATCTCTCACAGCAAAATACAATGCCGTATTGATATTTGTAGACCAATCCAACAATCTTGTTGGCAGTCCATAATGCTGAGCTAAAGCCGCCAGTTCCCAAAATTCCTCAGGTAACCATCTCTCAGGGAAAAACATAGATATCTCATCATAGCTTGTGATAACACTATTTCTCATCCTTGTAGATGCAGGAACACACAACTTGTTTATATCACACAAATTATAAAAACGATGAAGAATATTATATTCATTAAGGATCTGAGTATACTCAAGCTGATATACTAATCTCTCAACATCGGTTTTACACTTATGCTGTATATTATAATCACCCCATACATTATCTCTCAATGCATACGGGACTAGCATATACTTATCAGAGTAATGGCCTCTATATATAAAATTTTTATTTAAGAGACCATATAACTCTCCCCCATAAGCGATTGACTTTAAGAAATCAGCAGCTGCGGAGAAGTGAATATCTCTAATATACTCTGACTCTACTGTTATCATCCTCTTGACAAATTATAGAATTAGCCATTTTGCTCTGATAAGTCAAAGAGCTAACTTATTCCCATCTAAAGACACCCATCATTTCACAGAGGCAATTCACCAATGACATGCCTTCAGCTTAGGCAAGCTTTCAATAACAAACTTGTTATCAGGCTCCAGAGATTGCCAAAAATACATCTTGCCAATTAGGCGTTCTAGATATATAGGATCAAAGAAACCTTGATGCCTCAGGTGTTCACGAATACCGTATTTCAGCACATAATAGACCTCTTGACGAATCTTGCGTTTTGTAGCTTTAGGCAACTTAACACAACCTGTAGACACTGAAATTCCTGTTACAATCTGCTGATGTCTTGGAGGCATTAGTCTTGTTTTCTCAGTATTGAGTTCAAAACCCTCAGCACGTACTATATCCGAAACATACTCTAAAAACTTTGTAGAGATACTTTTACCTGAAAAGGCTAAATCATCTGCATATCGCGTATATGTGAGGCCAAACTTTGACGCAAGACCAAACATCCTAGCATCAAGACGCTTAAATATAATATTGCTTATCGTCGGACTTGTAGCGGCGCCCTGTGGCAAGACTCCATCCAAACAGCACAATGAAGCTAATGCAAAAGAAATCTTTCTAGAATAACCAAGTCTTTTAAAAATTAGTCTGACCCTATTGATAGTAATTGATGGAAAAAAATCTTTAACATCGGCCTTTAGGATATAATCATGGCCAAGATGAGGGATGACATTATCTTTAATTGATGCATCCTTAACAAAACCAGTTGCGGAAGAATGAATTGATACCTTTGATAGAATATTATCATTTATCCACCTTTGCGCCATCAGCATTACTGGATATGGGGCGGAAATTCTCCTCTCGCCGCCACTTCTTTTAGGTATTGAGAACTCGTAATAGAACGATGATGAATGATAAATCATCGCTAACAAAACAGAATAATCAACATCAAGCAATACAGCTAAATGCCTGAAGCTAAGTATCACTGGACAATCAGAGAGAATGATTTTTTTCAAAAACTCCTGGTACCGATGATCATCTTTAAATGACCCACCTATTGCAAGCCATTTATCATATTCTATCTGTTGCTGATCAGTCATAATCTATAAAAAGAGAGTGAAGAAACTACTTTCAAAGTAAACCTTGTGCAATCAATAAAGGCGTTAGACTTTAGTGATTGCCGAAGCTTTGCTTCGAACTTTTGAGTTATCAAAAGTTCAATGGTATAACGGCAGCATTATTCAAAGGAGCGACTACACTCCCAAAGTGCTAGTTTCCTTCTTCACTCTCTTCTAAAATATCATTAATTGCTATCAAATATTCAAAAGGTTCTAAAGCACCATCACTATTATGAGTTTCCTCTGAGCGTTTCTTCCAAAAGTCACGTTTCCCATTCAAGAATATAGATTTTCTATTACTACAAATCCAATCGCTACCGCTCTGCGTCAGTTGAATAGTTAGACCAACAACATCAATAATCCCTGCCGCGACAAACTTATTTATAGAAAGTTGTAGCTGTGCTGGAGAAAGGTGATATTCCACATGCAAAGAATGTATATCCACATTCTCATATTGCAGCAAAGACTTGATTATAATAATGTCGGAACTTGTAAAAGTCATAACCTTCTAAAAATTGTAGGGCGTGATTCATTTTCCTTACCATATTTCCACCAAAAGATAGGAAATACATTGTTGGGAACATTAATTGACTCTAACGAAAACAAAGATTCCGATTGCTGGTAACCAAAAGTATATTTCTTTTTGATTCGCTTGGGCCAAGATAATGAATCTTCAAGTGACAACATGCTCTTAGTATAAGCTGCCAACTTTTCTTCAGGAGCTTCATCAGAAATACCTTTATTAAGCCAATATACTGAATATATTTGCTCAGCAGAGTGCTCGATTACTTTATATGAACTCCGCATGGCTGCTAATGAACACACATATATCTTCAAGTCAGTCACGCCCAAATCTCTTGCCTTTTTACGACACCATGCAGACTTACGTGACACCGTATTCCCAGTACCTATGAAGTCATCTACTAAAACTAAATTATATCCGTTCTTGACTTCGTATACAGACGCAACAATAGAATTACTAAGACGACCTTTCCAACCTTCTGAAAACTTATTCTTCATAGATTGTACGAGATATTGAGATCCATCCGGTTCATTATTATCGCACAACGCAGAAACAATTGTATTCTCCGGTGAAAGCCCCCAAATGGACTCAATATGATTAACAAGGCTTTTACAAGACTCTCTTAACATATCTGAATCCACATAATGGAACTTATCTAATAAAAACTCTATAAGTTCTTTATCTTCAGGACTCTCATCAGCAGCATGCCATAACTCTTCCAAGCCTGCTGGATCTTCGTACATCAACCATGGATGCCGACGATGAATATCCATTAACCGAACCAGGTCATCTTTGTCAAATACATATTTACTACGTGAAAGGTTATCTTGATTAAAACCCATAGTTATTCTAAAATAGCATTGTAAGTTCCCCCCGCAGCAGCCAAGCGCGAGGACGGCCATCGGGCCGAGCCGCCCGGAGCGCTTGAGCTGCAGCTGTCGGAGAGCGTATATTCCGACTGCGGTGCGGCGCTTACACAAGATGCACACAGAAACTCACAGAACAACCAACACAGCATCAAGCATTAACACCAAGCGCAAAAACAATCACCCCTACTCCCAAACCTCATCAAGCCCAGACTGCCAAGCTGGGAACGGCGGATTCATCACAAGCTCATTGTAAATCGTCAGCATCTTCAAACGCATCGCACCCGCCTTATTGATAACAGAAGGAGTCAAAGAAAGAAGCAACGGAAGCTTATCAGACAAAGGAACCTCAAGACCAAAACCATGATCCGCATCCTCAGCCGACACACCAAACTCCATCTCAATCATCCCATCCTTATCACCACCCGTCAACACCTCATACAGAACCGGACAACACTTCTTAATCATCGGCAACTGCAGCCTCTCATTCGTCATCCTATCCCAGAACCTACCCCAATTCACAAACAACTAAAGACACACCCAGCTTAACCTTGTAAATGATCTCCACCACATCCTTCCGCACCGCAAAAGTAAACTCCGGACAATCCATACTAAACGTAGCCCCACCCTTCGCCGACAACAGCTTCCTCATCCCAATACAACCTTTAATCGCAAATCAAACTAGTCTCTCCTGAACACATCCCTCGTATAAACCTTCTCCTGCACATCATCCAAACAAGCATCATAACGATTAGCAATAATCGCATCGCACTGAGCCTTAAACGCAGCAAGATCATTAACCACAAGACTACCGAAGAACGTAGAACCATCCTCAAGAGTAGGCTCAAAGATCACAACCTTCGCCCCCTTCGCCTTGATACGCTTCATCACGCCTTGGATAGCACTCTGCCTGAAATTATCCGAATTCGCCTTCATCGTCAGACGATACACACCCACAACGACCTCACGCTCCGCAGCAGACCCAAACTCATTATTCGACGAATAATTATAATACCCCGCCTTAGCAAGCACCTGATCCGCAATAAAATCCTTACGCGTGCGGTTACTCTCCACAATAGCCGTCATCATATTCTGCGGCACATCATTATAGTTCGCCAGCAGCTGCTTGGTATCCTTAGGCAGACAATAACCGCCATAACCGAACGAAGGATTATTGTAATGCGTACCGATACGCGGATCCAGACCGATACCATTGATGATAGCCTGAGTATCAAGACCCTTCACCTCCGCATAAGTATCCAACTCATTGAAATAAGACACACGAAGCGCAAGATACGTGTTCGCAAACAACTTCACCGCCTCAGCCTCAGCAAATCCCATATAAAGAACAGGTATTTCCTCCTTAAGAGCACCTTCCTGCAACAAACCGGCGAAGATATGAGCTGCAGAAACAAGACGTTCCGACTCCATATCAGTACCTACAATGATACGCGATGGATATAGATTATCATACAAAGCCTGGCTCTCCCTCAAAAACTCCGGAGAAAACAGAATATTCTCACAAGAATACTTCTCACGCACGGCAGCAGTAAACCCAACAGGCACAGTAGACTTAATTACCATAATAGCAGAAGGATTAACCCTCTGCACAGTCTGGATCACATCCTCAACCGAAGAAGTATCAAAGAAATTCTTATGAGAATCGTAATTAGTAGGCGTAGCAATCACCACAAACTCAGCATCACTATATGCCGCCTCAGCATCAAGCGTAGCCACAAGATCCAACTCCTTCTCTGCGAAATACCTCTCAATCCATTCATCAGCTATAGGACTCTCCCGACGGTTGATTTTCTCTACCTTCCCAGCAACAACATCCACTGCCACCACCGAATGATGCTGAGCCAAAAGTGTGGCCATCGAAAGTCCTACATATCCTGTTCCTGCTACTGCTATTTTCATTATATATTATTGTTTTATTAAAATTTCTTGTACCTTTGCATCCGAGATGTCAGACGTAGTAAGGATGGGGTAATTCGTCAAGTGCAAAGTCCTCGCCCCGAGCCCCACCAAATGGTAAACATCCCCTACGCTTTCCTGAGGCAAATCATAGGGATGCCTTCTTGGCATCCTTTTCTATTTCCAAAGCAGTAATACAATACTGCACCTTCTCATGAGTCCTGCGTCTTACCCCAACAGTCATCTTAATAACCCCTATTCCAACACAATCATACTTCATAATAATCATCTTCTCAAAGGGCTTTTGATTACCATTATCCTTGCTGCGAACTGTTGATACAACCTTTGCATTAGTCAATATTGCATCCAACTGCAAGACTGCCAATGTAGACAGATAGGTCCTTGAGGCATGAGTGCAAGTTTCTGTAATTGAAACAAAACGAATATTAATATCCTCGTTCAGGGACAAATTAAACTTTTTGAGAGAAGGATTCCGTAATTTCCAATCATGGTAAAATTGCGAAATAATCCGCCGTCTGTTTTCTATATCTTCCGATGAATCCCCCATAGGGACCTCCTCAGGTTTAATCTCTCCACAGTATCCCTTTACATTCTCCAGCCACTCTGAAACAGGCAAATCAAAAACATCCGGCTCATCCACATACCCAACCAACAATCCCAACGGCACATCAAGAACCTCAGCAGCACGTGCTATAATCTCCAGATTATTAGTCTTAAAAAGCACATTCACATTCTGCCTCTGAATCCCCATCCTCCTGGCAAACTCAGACTTCGTAATCCCACACTGCGCCAACAACGCCAAACCCTTTTCTTCAAAGTAAATTCCTTTCATGAAGCAAAGGTAATGTAATATCTCGATATTACAAAC
>JAEIGA010013374.1_pt1 | contig 12492 bp, 10 predicted proteins | sample 9270691 | NCBI WGS metagenome assembly JAEIGA01 (sample SAMN17057246, study PRJNA624740) | gut metagenome | biome: biome; isolation source: fecal sample | host: Bos grunniens | place: China: Xizang | collected 2019
AAGGTGGTCGCCGACACCAGAAGCAAACTGGAAGAACTCAAAGCCAAGGCCGCTCACACCGCCGAACTGTTGGCGACTCTCAAGTAATTTTCAAGTCAATACCCTTCCTGCCGCACTCCGGCAGGAAGCGGCTCTACCGGGGAATATCGACTGATGGAAAACAACGCTCTTGCTCAACGCCTTTCATCCGGGGTGCTGGTCTTTGACGGCGGATTCGGTACCGAATTGTACCGCCGGAATTTTTTCGTCAACACCTCTTATGACAATTTGGTGCTGACCGACCCTGCAACGGTAACGGCGATTCATCAGGCATATATCGATGCCGGTGCCGAAGTGCTGACGACCAACAGTTACAGCGCAAACCGGATCTCGCTTGCCCGTTTCGGTCTGGCAGAGAAAATCCGGGACATCAACTTCGCCGCCGTGGCATTGGCAAAAAAAGCCGCTGCCGGAAAACCCGAAACTCTGATCGCCGGCTCCATCGGTCCGGTGCCGGTCGGTGACCGGATCGATCAGCGGATCGATGCCGTCAAAGAACAAGCCCGGTTGCTGATCGATGGCGGAGCTGATTTTCTGCTCTTTGAATCGATCTCCAATCTTGCCGATCTCAAGGTGATCCTGGAGGTGACTTCAGAAATTTCAGCGCCGTGGATGCCGAGTTTTGTTTTCGACGGCGAAGCCGCTCTTGCCGACGGCACCAGTGCCGCAGAGGTTATGGAAATGCTGAAAGATGCCGCCTTGACCGCCTTCGGAATCAACTGCGGAACCGGCCCTGAAAACACCTTTGAAGCGGTGCAAAAGATCGTCCCGCAATTGACCGTGCCGCTCATCGTCCAGCCCGGAGCCGGAGTTCCTAAAAATGTGGATAACCGCTTCATGCCGATGACCACCCCGGAATACTTCACCACCTACGCCTTGCGTTATGTCAATCTCGGTGCCAAAGGTGTCGGCGGCTGCTGCGGTATTTCCCCGGAACACATCGCAGATCTGGTACGCTCTTTGAAGCCGATGACCAAAATGGAAAATTCCGCCGCGCTGAAAGTCGAAGTGAAAGAGAGCGATCTGCTCCCCCCGCTTGCCACGGCTGAAAAAAGTTCTTTCGGCGCTAAATTGTGTTCGGACAAATTTCTCAAACTCATCGAATTGACTCCGCCGCGGGGTTTTGATCTGAGTTCCACCGTCAACAAAGCCAAACTCTGCAAAGATGCCGGATTCGATGCCATCAATCTGCCGGACGGCCCCCGGGCCAGCTGCCGGATCTCACAGGTCATCACCGCCGCCGAAATCCAGGAAAAAGCCGGTATCGAAACCATCATCCATTGCTGTGCCAGAGACCGCAATCTGATCAGTCTGCAATCAATGATCCTTGGCTGTATGGCCAAGCAGATCAACAATATTCTGTTTATCACCGGAGACCCGCCGAAGCTGGGTAATTATCCGTTCAGTTCCGGTGTATTCGATGTCGATTCGATCGGATTGGTCAAACTGCAGAGCCGCCTCAACTGCGGCATCGATGCCGGTGGTCAACCGCTCGGTGACGGTGTCAAAACTGCCATCGTTTCCGGTGTCGGAGCCGACCCCAATGCCATCGACCCGGAACGCGAATACCGCCGCCTCGCCGAAAAGATCGAAGCCGGTGCCGAATTCATCATCACTCAGCCGGTCTTTGATCCGGAAGCATTGCTCTCGTTCCTGAAAAAGATCGAACATTTCCGCATCCCGGTCATCGCCGGAGTCTGGCCCTTTGCCAGTTACCGCAATGCCCAGTTTATGAAAACGGAAGTTCCCGGCGTCGTGGTCCCGGACTGGATCATGGAGGCAATGAGAAAAGCCGAAACCAAAGAGGCCCAGCGCGCCGAAGGTATCCGGATCGCCCGGATGCTGCTCAATGAAATTCATGATGCCGTGCGGGGTGTCGCCACCAGCGCACCATTCGGCAATGTCAATACTGCAATCGAAGTTTGTGAAGGATTTTAATTATCAATGCGTTACAACCCCAAAAAACACCGTCTGCCCATCTGCCCCGCCGAAGGGGTGCTCACCATCGACAAACCGTTGGGGTGGACCAGTTTTGATGTAGTAAATTTTGTTCGCGCCCGCTTCAATGTGCCTAAAGTCGGCCATTGCGGAACCCTTGACCCGGCGGCGAGCGGACTTCTGGTGCTGGTGTTGGGTAAATTCACCGCCGTCAGCCAGAAATTGAGTGCCGATGATAAAGTTTACACCGGCTCGCTCAAACTCGGAGTGGAAACCGATTCCGGAGATATGGACGGCGAGATCATCAAAGAATCCCCCGTCGAGATCACCCGGGAGCAATTCATCGAAGCATTCAGCAGTTTCCGGGGCAAACAACTGCAGATGCCGCCCATGGTTTCCGCAGTGAAAGTCGGCGGCAAAAAACTTTATGAACTGGCAAGAAAAGGTATCGAAGTCGAACGGGAAGCCCGGGAGATCGAAATCAAAAAACTGGAAATCACCCGTTGCGAATTGCCCGAATGCGACTTTTTGATGGAGTGTTCCAAAGGTACCTACGTCCGCAGTTTCTGCAGTGATCTGGGCAAAAAACTCGGCTGCGGCGGTGTGCTTACCGCATTGCGCCGCATCCGCAGCGGCAATTTTTCGCTGGACGATGCCGTGACCGTGGATTACCTCAAAACCATCGAAGCACCCGAATTCACCTCGCTGATGGCGGAGCGGCTGGTCAAACTTTTAAAGGAAAATAATCTATGAACGAAAAGAATACATTTTCCTCTGCTGATATCGAAGCGCAGATCGCTGCCGCCGGTGATAAATTCACTCTGGCGTCGATCGCCAAAGCTCTCGGCGCCGCCCGCTCCGACACTTTGCGCCGGAGACTGGAACGTTTTATTGAAAGCGACGTGACCTTTTTCCACGACCGCAAATGGAACTGCATCAAGCGCAATGCATTCTTCAATAACAAGCAGTTTATCATAACCCCGGATGAGTGGGAAATCCAAGAGGGTGTCCTCTTTCCCGGACACCGTTTCATCCCCTTTGTCTCCGAAGATGTCTTCCCCTCGGAGATCGATCTGAAGTTGGATAATGACGCGGCAGCCAAACGCAAACTCACTTTGCCGCTGGGAAAAATTTTTCATTACCACTTGCTTCTGGGTTCGGAACAGATCTTTGATTTTCTGATTGCCGAAGATCCCGCCAATGCGCATCTTGCCAATCACCACTCCTCCAACGAACCGGTTTCGCTGGAGGTATTCGATCTTTCCAAATTTTACCATGAACATGATTTTGCCCTGGGCGATGCCATTTGCTGTCAGGTCAAAGATTATGATCAGGGCGTGGTCGAATGCACCTTTCTGGCGGCAGGTGACCGGCAGTTCAGCGCCAGAAAAGAGCGGATCTCTGCACTCGATGAAGCGATCAAACTGGTTTGGGAGGAGTTCAAAGATTACCCCGACATCCCGGAACAGTTGGCTTGGGCGGAGTATTACTGCGACCGCAATGTTTCCTCTGCCGGAGCCTCCATTGACGAATTCATCACCTCGTCGACCATGGTCGAACTCCGGGCCGACGGCGACCACGCCGTCTTGAGCATCCGGGAGGAAAATAATGAGACTTCCGATGTCGTCCTCCCCGAAGGATTGAGTATTTCCAACTCTTCTCTGGACGACCCCATCAAACTGCTCTCGGGCAACGGCATCCCGCTTACCGAAGCCGAACTCGACGGCTTTATGCTCGACGCCATCAGCCGCCGCGAAAGCGATATCGACGGTGTCTATTCCCGGATCTTCGCCCATCGCGAACTGGATATGGCCGACGAAGCCCAGCAGGCGGTTCTGCTCAACTATCTGGAAGAACGCTTTGAAGAGCTTATGGAAAACTACAACCGCGCCGACGATGAACCCAAAGCCGAACTGCGAGCCGACTTGCTCGAAGCCGTTCAGCAGCGTATGGAATATCTCGCTTATCTGGGTTCCCTCGACCGCGATGTCAACGATCAGGAATCCGCCAAACTCAAAAAACTGGCGGGGATCTCCACCAAACTAAACGAAGCGATCAAATTGCTCAACAATCCGGCATTCACACCGGATGAAACCGAACTTGAACATCTTTCCACTCTGGTCGATGCCGGATTGGATGAACAGGAGGAGTTGCTGGGAACACTTCACTCCTCCGATGAAAATGATAATCAATAAATCAAATCAGGAGAATAATATTATGAAGTTCTTTGCCAGCGGTAATGAAGCTGTCGCTATGGCAGCATTCGACTGCGGGGTAAACCTCGGATGCGGTTATCCGGGTACGCCTTCGTCAGAAATCCTCGATGAATTGAGCAAACTCGGCGGCGCCGCCGAATGGGCTCCTAACGAAAAATGCGCTCTGGAAGTCGCCATCGGCTGTGCTTATGCCGGAGGCCTGGCGCTCGCCACCATGAAGCACGTCGGCCTCAATGTCGCCGCCGACCCCTTCTTTACCATCGCCTACTCCGGTACCCCCGGAGCGCTGGTCGTCATCACCGCCGATGATCCCGGTATGGCGAGCAGTCAGAATGAACAGGACAACCGCCGCTACGCCGTCGCCGCCGGAGTTCCGATGTTTGAACCGTCGGATTCTCAGGAATGCTACGACTACCTCTGCGCCGCCTTTGAACTGGCAGAGAAATTCCGTTCCCCGGTTCTTTTCCGCATGACCACCCGCGTCTGCCACTCCAAGTGCGTTCTGGAACGGCGCAAAGCTGTCCCCGATGCCAAAAAGAGCGGCTCCTTCACCAAAGATCCCCAGAGCAATGTGATGGTTCCGGCATTTGCAAAACTGGCACACCGCCGTTTGCGCGCCGACCTCAAAGCGATGGCTGAAATCAATGAACAGGGTGCTTACACCACCGTTGTCGAAAAGAATTCCGACCTCGGCATCATCACCAGCGGCGTGTCTTACCACCACGTCCTCGATGCCGCTCCGGAAGCTTCCGTGCTCAAACTGGGTATGACCTACCCGCTCCCAATGGAAACTGTCCGCAGTTTTGCCGCCAAAGTCAAACGCTGTCTGATCGTCGACGAAGGCGATCCGGTGCTCTTTGAACAGCTCAAAGCCGCCGACATCAATGTGGAAAACAAACCCGAAGAGTTCCGCTTCGGCGAACTCAATGTCGCCCGGGTCCGCAAACTCATCGCCGGTGATACTACCCCCGATGCCCCCGGCAAACCCGGCAAGCCGCCCCAGCTCTGCATCGGCTGCCCCCACCGCAAAACTTTTGAAGTCATCCGCGATCTGGGATGTATCGTTTCCGGAGATATCGGTTGCTACACCCTCGGCGTCATGCCGCCGTTCCATGCGATCGACACCTGCGTCTGCATGGGCGCCAGCGTCACCGTCGGTCTGGGTATGCGCCACCAGCTTCCCGAAGCCGAAGCCCGCAAGGTGGTCAGCGTCATCGGTGACAGCACCTTTTTGCACACCGGTATCAACGGCATCGTGGAAATGGTTTACAACCGTCCTGCGACCGGCCACGTTGTGATCATTCTGGACAACCGCATCACCGGCATGACCGGATGTCAGGAAAACCCCGCCACCGGATATCACCTTGACCTCACCCCCGCATTTGCGGTGGATTTTGAAAAGATCGTCAAAGGTATCGGCGTCGACAATTGTGATGTCATCGACACCACCGCTGAACCGGAAAAATTTGCCGAATTGCTCAAAACCCGCTTGCAGTCCAACGATTGCAGCGTCATCATCGCCCGCCGTCCCTGTATCCTGGCTCTGGCGAAACGCAGTAAAATGGAGAAAAAATAATCATGAGTGTCACCAATGTTGTTGTTTCCGGACTGGGCGGTCAGGGTGTGCTGAAAATCACCGACATCCTCGCTGAAGTCATTTTCAATCAGAATCTCGATGTCAAAAAGAGTGAAGTCCACGGTATGAGCCAGCGGGGCGGATCGGTTTCCAGCGAAGTGCGCTTCGGGGAAAAGATCAACAGCCCGATGGTCCCCGCAGGTGAAGCTGATCTCCTGGCGGTTCTCGATGTCACCCAGATCGAAGTTGCGCTCCCGGTACTCAAAGCCGGCGGCGTGCTGATCACCCCGGATGATGTTCCCGTCAGCGAATTGAAAAATCCCAAAGCTCTCAACACCATGATCCTCGGAGCGATTTCGGCTCATTTGCCCTCCCTCCCGGAAGAAGCGTTTGTTGAAGCGATCAATAATGCTTTCCCGGAAAAACTCCGTGCGCTCAACGTGGAAATGTTCCTCGTCGGCCGTAACAGCGCGAAGTAATCATCACCATGAACTCCCGGCAATGCAATTTTCAGCGTCTCATCCCGGCGCTGATCTTTATTGCCGGGACGATTTTTATCTCCGGCAAACTTCTGCCGGAGCTGCCGCTTTTCATCACCGATAACGGCAACAAATATATGGTCATGCGCAACTTTGCCGAACACGGCTCGTTGGCAATGGCGCATGAACTGCCGCTGCTCTTTCCCAAAGGCGGATTTCATTTCCAATCTCTCGGCAATGGAGAGATCCACTCATTCCACTCCGGCGTCCTGCCGGTAATATCTGCTCCGTTTTATCTGATTTTCGGAAAATACGGCGCCCTGCTCCCGGTCTGGCTCGCCGGCTTGGGCATCGTGTTACTGATGATTAACGGCGATAAAAGAGTCCGTTTCGCGCTGTGGGGGCTGCTGCTTACGACGCCATTCTGGCTCTATTCGGTAATGCTGTGGGAGATGATCCCGAGTATGCTGGCGGCTCTGGGCGGATTCATGCTGCTGAAACGGCAGAAATTTCTGCTCTCCGGGATCGTATTCGCCCTCGGGATATGGATGCGTGAAGAGTTGTATATTCTGGGATTTATCGTCGGAGTTCACCTGCTCTGCCAGCGCCGCTGGCGCGATTCATTGCAATTGGCTGCCGGAGCAGTTGCGGCAATAGTGCCGCTGTGGCTGATCAACTATGCGCTCTACGGTCATATTCTGGGACTGCACGGTGCGACCTACGCAATGAACAATCGTACCGGCGGCTTCTCGCTGACCGATGAGTTATCCGGAATCGTCTTCAATTACTATCAGCACTTACTCCGTTTTGAAACACTTCCGGCGGCAGTTTCGCTGACCATCTCCATCGTGGGAGCGGCGGCACTGATCGTGCCGGGATTTTTCAAAAATGCCAAGCTGAAACTTGCCGGAGTGGCTGTATTTGCATTGATCGATGCTATTTTCATCTGGAATCTTTTCAAATCCCCGTCGCCTTTGTTCAGCTGCGGGGTTACTATGAGTTTACTCTTTTCTCTGCCGCTGGCAGCGGGATACTTCATCAATCTGCGCCAATTGCTCACCGACCGGAATCGCCACTATCGCCTGATGGCGCAGATCACGACAATATATATCATCACAGTTCCACCGCTGTTGACCCGCTTTGATATCGGACTCACCTTTGGCGCACGACATTATATGTGCATCATGCCGTTGTTGATGCTGTTGAGTTTCCGGGGATTTGCCAAAATGCAATGCGGTATAAAATCGAAACAACTGTTTTTGATTGTCTTGACGGCAATGGGGATCGCATTGCAGTTCTACGGCTTCAAGACGCTGTATTTGAGCAGTCACGCCAGCGCCGGATTTGAAAAAGCCATCCGACAGCATCCGGCAAAAGTGGTGATAAGTGATGTTTTCTTTTTGCCGGAACAAACTCCGGAGATTTATTTCGACAAACTCTGTCTGGAGGTGATTTCACCGGAACAGGCCACGGCGGCGCTCGATCATCTGGAAAAGAATCAAATCACCGAATTCATCCTCATCCTCGGGCAGAACAATAATTTCCGGCGCATGGACAATGCCGTATTGAAAATCTTATTGGAGAAATATCCCCTCTGCGCCGCTCCGGCAGCACTCGATGCCGCCCCCGGGATGCCATTGTTTATTGCGCATTGCCGGAAAGCAATTCCTTCAACGGAGCGATAACCTTTTCCACGTCTCCGGCACCCAGCACGGCGACAACTCCGCCGGAGGCAGGAAGCATCTGCAAAAGTTTTTCCGCACACTCCTGCCAGGGCAGTTCAAGATAAGTTCCTTTGACCGCATCGGCAAGCTCTCTGCCGCCGACTTTACCGCTTTCGCACCATGCGGCGAAAACCGGCGCAACTGCCACCATATCCGCTTCGGGCAGAACTTGGACAAAATCATCAAAATAACGCTCCAGCCGGGCGTAGCGATGCGGCTGAAAAAAGACCAGCAAAGGTCGGGCAGGATAATTCAAACGAAGTAATTCGATACTTCTGGCAACTTCGGTCGGATGGTGGGCGTAATCTTCGATCAAAGTATATTTCTCATCGGTAAAGTGAACCGTCATCCGTCGTTTGACCTGCGGATAATCAGCCGCCGCCGCCACCGCAGAAGCTTCATCGCATCCGGCGAGCAATGCCGCCTGCACGGCGATAAACGCATTCGCCGCCTGAAATCCGTGAAGTCCGGCAAATTCCGTCGGCATCTCCGGCAATCTCACGGCATGGGGATGGTCGGCAAAAAGCCGGTCGCACATCGGAGAAGCATAATAAAGCAATATGTCGGAATTGGCGGCGAAGGTACGGAAATTCCGTTCCAGCACCTCTTTGCCGCCCAGACTCCAGGCGTGGTCATCCTCGACGTTGGGAACCACGCCGATAAAATTTTTCAATGCAGTATGAGTACCGTCGGATTCATCGGCTTCGGTGACAAAGAGATCATCTCCCGTTCCATTTGCACAGGAATTCATCCCGGCGACTGCAGCTCCGATCATAAATCCGGGTGCTTTGCCGCACCGGGTCAAAATGGATGAAATCGCCGCCGAAATCGAACTTTTTCCGTGAGTTCCGGAAACGGAGATCGTCCGGCGGTAGCGTTTGGCAAACTCCGCCAGATATTCGCCCCGGCGCAGACAGGGGATATTCAACGCTTTTGCCCGGAGCAATTCCGGATTATCCGCCGCCGCCGCTGAAGTATAGACCAGCATAGCGACATCGGGATCGACGTTTGATCCCTGATGTCCGATGCAAATCGAGGCTCCGAGTTGTTTCAACGCAGCACACTTGGCATTGAATTCAATATCTGAACCCGATACCGTTTCACCGCGCTCCAGGAGCAATTCTGCCAGCGGAGCCATCCCCGCCCCGCCGATGCCGACAAAGTGTATACGCATAAAGACAAATTGACCGGGAAAAAATCCCGGTCATATTTACGGCAGAATGCCGATTACTTGTTGGCAAAAGCCTTGATGGTGTCGACGACATAAGCGAGCTGATCAGCGGTGAGTTCACCGTAGATCGGCAACGCGAGGACTTCACCGGAGGCCTTTTCGGATTCCGGATAGTCGCCGAGTTTGCCGCCGAGTTCCTTAAAGCATTCCTGCAAGTGCAGCGACAGGGGATAGTAGACGGCGCAGCCGACACCGTTGTCCAACAGATACTGTTTCAGCGCATCGCGTTTGCCGCCGGCGACCCGGATGCAGAACTGATTGTAAATGTGACGGACGGAATAAGCGGCTTCCTGCGGCAGACTGATGAGGTTGTCCAACTTGGCATCAGCGAAAAGCTGACGGTAGATCGCGGCATTGCGCTGACGGGCTTCGCTCCAGGAATCCAGACTGCGGAGTTTGATGGAGAGAATGGCCGCCTGCAGCGCATCCAGACGGAAGTTGCCGCCGACATATTCGTGGATGTAGGTCTTGCTCTGACCGTGGTTGCGGTAGATTTTGAGCAGAGCTTCACGTTCCGGGGTGTCGCAGCTGACCGCACCGCCGTCGCCGAAGCAGCCGAGGTTTTTGCTCGGGAAGAAGCTGAAAGCACCGTATTCGGCAAAGGAACCGACCCGTTTGCCTTTGTATTCAGCGCCGATCGCCTGGCAGGCATCTTCGATGATGAACAGATTGTTTTCTTTGGCGATCTTGACGATGGGATCCATATCAGCGGCCTGACCGAACAAATGCACCGGAATGATCGCACGGGTGCGCGGAGTGATCTTTTCCGCAATTTTGGCAGGATCGATGTTGAAGGTCACCGGGTCGATATCCGCAAAGACCGGAATAGCTCCGGCACGGACGATCGCACCGACGGTGGCAAAAAAGGTAAACGGAGTGGTGATGATTTCGTCACCGGGTTTGATTTTCTCCGCCATCAGAGCGATGAGCAGAGCATCGGAGCCGCTGGTAACACCGACTGCACCGCCGCTCTGGCAATAAGCCGCGAGTTCTTTTTCGAGGGCTTCGACTTTGGGGCCGAGGATGAAGCGCTGGCTGTCGCAGATTTCAGAAACGACAGACAGGATCTCTTCTTTCATCGGGGCATACTGCATACTCAAATCAAGCAACGGAACATTCATTTTTTAATCTCCAGAATTTTAAGAATGTGTTTGTTGAAAATTTCCATCTCAATAAAAGAACTTCTTTCGCTCAAGAGTTTATTTCATTGATTTTAAATCTATATAATATAGCTCCAAAATCCCATTTTTACAAACTCTATTTTGTTTATTTCAATGAAATTACCAAATCGCTGCCGCATCAGGAAGAAAAACACCAAATTTCAAGAAATTCAATTTGACAAAAGTAAAATGGCGAAGTATATTATCTTTCATCGAAAGATGTTTTTACCAAAAAAGGATTTTTTTATGAACAGTTACCCGTATATGAACAAACTGATGGAGCGCGGAAGCCGCTTCCTCAATGTCCGCTACCCCATCATCTGCGGCGCCATGACCTGGGTCAGCGAACCCAATCTGGTCGCGGCAGTCTGCAACAACGGCGCCTTCGGCTGTCTGGCCGGCGGAAACACTCCTCCGGAGATCCTCAAAGCGCAGATCACTGAACTGCGTAAACTTACCGACAAACCTTTTGCCGTGAATCTGATCACCATCGCTCCGGCTTATCACGAACACATCGCCATGCTCAAAACTCTGGACGAGCCGGTTCCTTACATCGTCTTTGCCGGAAGCATCCCCAAAGAGCAGGAGATCGCCTCGATCAAAGAAACCGGTGCCAAAGTCATCTGCTTTGCCTCCACCATCTCCATTGCCGAACGGATGATCCGCTTCGGAGCCGATGCGCTGGTCCTCGAAGGCGCTGAAGCAGGCGGTCACATCGGTCATGTTTCGACCACGGTACTCATCCAGCAGCTGCTCTTCCGTTTCGGTGAAACTCTGCCGATCTTCGTCGCCGGCGGTATCGCCACCGGACGCATGGCTGCCCATTTGCTGCTCTGCGGAGCTGCCGGAGTCCAGATGGGAACCCGCTTCGTGATGACCCACGAATGTCAGGCTCATCCCAAATTCAAAGAATATTTCGCCCGCGCCAACGCCCGGGATGCCATGTCCACGGCGCAATTCGACCCCAAACTTCCGGTGGTGTCGGTGCGGGTGATCCGCAACCACGGCACGGAAGAATTCACCAAACTGCAGCTTGAACTCGTCCGCAAAGTCAACGAGGGCACGATGCACCGGCAGGAAGCACAGGCGGAACTGGAACGCTTCTGGGTCGGTTCTCTGCGCAAAGCGGTCGTCGACGGCGATGTGGATTACGGTTCAGTCATGGCCGGGCAATCGGTCGGATTGATGAAAGAGGTGACCTCCGTCAGCGAACTTCTGGAAGAAATCATGCGGGACGGTGAAGCCGAACTGCTGAAAATGAAAAACTTTTTTGCCTGATTTCTGCTGAAAACAGCTTCCGCATAAAATATTGCCGTCATTCGATGCGTTAGTTTATGCGGATATGAAAATTCAGAAAAATGGTTGCGCAGGAGGCTCTATGCTTGCACAAATAGCGATTTCAACGGCGATCTCTATTATCACCGGTACGCTGATCATGTATGGGATGGTGGCGTTTTTCCGGCATAAAGTAAAGTTTTTCAATGTTGTGCTCATCAACATTGCTGCGGATATCGCCGCCGGAATACTGGAGGTCTACACCGAACCGCTGATCGCCCGGGGAATTTGTATTCTGCTGATGGTCATCCTGCTCAAGCATTTTACGGAAATGAAAAGCTGGGTGTCGGTCTTCCTGATCTCCGGATTCACAAATGTCTGTACGTCGGTGATCGTTTTCGGAATGATGGAAATGGCAATTCTCCCCTTGCACAATCAGATTTGAACGATGGAGAAATCCGACCGCCGATCTCCGGAAATAAGGCAGTTTTTCAGCGATATAGCGATTTCGATGCAAGAAAAATCACAAAACGGCTTGCTTTTTCCGGAATGTGTGGTATATTACACAAATGTATAATGAATTATTCATAAAATTTCAATAAGAGGAACTTAATCATGGCTCATACCAAATCCGCCATCAAACGTCTGGGCACCAGCAAAAAGGCCAACCTGCGCAACCGTGCCCGCATCAGCGAACTCAAGACCATCGAGAAAAAACTGCGCGCCGCTGTCGCCGCCGGAGATGCCTCCGCCGCCGAACTCGCCCGCAAATTCTGCAGCCGTCTGGACAAAGCGGTCAAGGCCGGAACCATCCACGCCAACCGCGCTGCCAACAAAAAATCTCAGGCTGACAA
>JAEIGA010013375.1_pt1 | contig 12492 bp, 6 predicted proteins | sample 9270691 | NCBI WGS metagenome assembly JAEIGA01 (sample SAMN17057246, study PRJNA624740) | gut metagenome | biome: biome; isolation source: fecal sample | host: Bos grunniens | place: China: Xizang | collected 2019
AAATATTTATAAAATGAAGTTTATTTCTAAATTTGGAAACGAACCCAATAGGGAATTAAACGATGGTATTTCAACATTCTTGTGGGCAACAAATGACTATTTTATATTTGCTAAAAAAGGAAGTGGAATATATTTTTATAATTTAAACACAGGAAAAGTTCAAAGAATTATAACAGGAAGTTCTATGGATGAATTTAATTTAAAGAGTTATAAAAATGGAGTTTTAGAATATGATGATGAAAAACGTCAACTTCAATTCTAGAAAGGAGTAATGTATGAGATTAGTAAAAGACTTATTAAAAAGAACTGTAATGATAATTATATTAATATCTTTATTAATAACTTTTTTGGCTACTCCAGCTTCATATGCAAAGCTAGAGTTAGAAGAAGACGAATTTTATTATGCAGGTACAACTGAAGGCTCATATGCTCCGTCGTTTAATATATTCGCTTGGCTGTTAAATAACATAGGTGATATTGCAGACTGGTTATTGGGTATAATAACCATGGGATTTAGAATGGTATTTGTTGGATGGACAGCTTTGTTAGAGAAAATATTAACGTGGGCATTAGAGTCAACAACAGGAGTAGCAGCAGATGGTTCTTTAGTAGGAAGTTCAACAGACATGACGGGACTTACAGATTCATCAAACAATATTACTGTAGAGGCAATTGTATATAATAAAGTTGCTGGATTAAACATTGATTTTTTTGATTTAGAGTTTGATGAAACTTTATCTGGAACAGGTAAAAAACTTATTTGCGATAAGTGTAATAAAGCTGTTAATGAATGCATAACAGATGATAAAATTCAACCAGTAGTTGATGCAGGTCAAGCATATATAGATGCAGAAAAAGAATATAATGAAGTAGGAAAATCTCTTTTACCAGGAGATATTGCTGGTAGACAAGCGGCAAAAGATAAATTAGAACAAGCAGCTATTGCAAAAAAAGATGCAATTGACGATGTTCTTAAAAATTCTAATTGCGGATGTAATAGTTGCGATGATTGTACAAAATATTTAAATCAATTGGCATCAAAAGAACCAATGATAATTAGATTAAGAATTTTAGTTGCAACATGGTATTCAATAATTAGATTTTTAGCAATGGCAGCAATGTTAGTTGTACTTATTGCTATTGGTATTAAAATGGCTTTATCAACAATAGCATCTGATAAAGCAGTATATAAAAGAATGTTAGTAGATTGGGTAGTTGGTGTTATTATATTATTTGCAATCCACTATTTTATGATTTTCTGTATACATATGAATGGTGTTGTTGTAAAAACAATAGAAGAATCTGCACAATCAATAAATAAAGTTCAAATGCAACAGTTATCAAATAGTGATACAGAAATATCAAATGCAGAACTTGAAATAAAAGTTTATGAAGAAGTTAGAACAAGAGCTTATGATGCAAGATTGATTAATGGTCTTACAGGTATGGTAATGTACATGACATTAGTATTCTTTGCATTTAAATATACAATAATTTATTTAAAAAGATATTTAACAATTTTAGTATTAACATTAATGGGACCTGGAGTAGGTGTAGCATATGCTTTACAAAAAGCACTATCTGGTAAGAGTAGCGCTTTAAAGACATGGATGACAGAATATATTATGAACGTAATTATTCAAATTGTTCATGCTTTAATGTATGCAATATTTATTTCACAAGCTATGGTGTTATCATTACAATCTGTTGCTGGAATGATAATAGCGTTAATATTAATGAATTATACAACAAAAGCAGATGCGTTATTTAAGAAAATATTTAGATTTGGTGGAGGAGATAGCTTAGTTGGTCATACAGGTAATGCTATGGAATCTGCAATTCAAACTGCAAAATCAGTACACGAAGTAGGAACAGGTGCCAAAATGTTAGCGAATACACCTTATGCAAAAGCTGTTAAAGGTGTTGGAAAAGCAGCGTTAGCTGGAGCTGTGGGAGTTGGTGCTGGAGTAGGCGCTGGAATAGGTGCTGGAATAAATGCCATCAATAGAGCTAGAGGTGGAGATGCAGATGAAAGATATGGAGCAGCGATGGCTGATGCTTTAGGTGGTGAAGTTGATCAAAAACAAGGTGAAAGTGATGAAGCATATAAAGCAAGACTTCAAGCTGCTAGAGAAAAAGTAGGAAAAGATGGAAAATTCAAAAAACAAATTGCTTTAGATATGGGAAAAGAAGCTTTAAGTGAACAACTAGCTAAAGCAAGAAAAGATTTAGAAGATAATACAGATCCAAGTCAAACAAAAGATAAAGAAGCTGCACTTAAGGCTGCATCTAAACGTATGAGAAAATATGATAAGAAAACAGCTCCATCAACAGGAAAAATTGCATTAGGACATGCAAAAAGAATTTTTGAAGTTAGAAACGAATTTAACATTAAAAAGGGTGCTGGTCTTGGGAATAATCTAATGGCAATACATGATGGTGTATTTGGTTCATTACATTTTGATAGAAATACATGGAAATTTACTAGAGAGAAAAATGCAGTATTTAATCAATTTAGTGCAGAAAATTTATTTGGAATGAATGAAAAAGATAGAAAAATGTTTAAAGAACATGTTATATCACCTATGTTACAAGGTTTTGCAGGAATGGGAAGTTTATTTGTAGGAATGGCTACTGTTGTTGCAAATCCGAAAATGGGAATGGGATTATTAGCAATAGGTGTTACAAATACAGGAAGAACATTTAAAAAACCTACAAATATTAATTCATATAAAGGCTCTTATACATTTTCTAGATTTGGACTTTCTACAATGAATTCAATTAAAAATTCTGCGATAGCTAAGGCTAGAAGTGAAAGAAGAGGATTAATAGCTGCAAGATTAAAAAATACAAATCCAACATTTACAGAAAGATTAAAAAATGGGGATTTAAAAGCAATTTCTTTAGGTGCAGTAACAGCTGCTATTGTTCCTGGAGCGTTACCAGCATATTTAGCACTACATCCAATAACGACAGCTAAAGTTACAGGTAAGACATTGGCAACTGGCGCAAAAGCAACATTTGGAGCAGTTGCTCATCCAGTAAAAACTTTCCATAAAGCCAAAGCGTCTGCAGGAAGAACATGGAAAAGAACTGTTAACTATGTTAAACATCCAGTAGAACCAACTGTAACTGCTGTTAAAGGTGTTGCGAAAGGTGCAGGAAATATTGCAAAAAGTGGAGCATTCGCTGTAGCAAATGTGGCAGTATCAGCAGCAAAAGCTCCAAAAGGCATAGTAGATGGATTTATAGCCAACACAGGATTTGCTGAACATGAAGAAGCAATGAATAGATATAATGCTCTAGAGCAAGAAAAAAGAATAAAAGAATTTAGAAAAGAAACTGACGAATTAATAAGTATTCAAGCTGCAGCAGAAGTTCTTGCATTAAATAAAGAAGCTGAAGATAAGATGATGGAAGAATTATGCAGAGATGCTGGTTTCCATTATGATAAAAAGACTGGAACAATAACTTCACTTTCTCAAAATAGTGATAATAAGGAAAATGCTAAAAAGAAAGATGCTGACATTGAACAAACTGAAATAGTAGATAGAATTAATAATACAAAAGTAACTGAATCAGATGTAAATATGATTGATAGAGAAATTGAATTAATTATTCAACAATTATCATCTGGTAGAGAAATTGATGTTAACTCAGAAAAAGTTCAAGCAGAAATTACAAGATTATTAGATAATAGATTGATAAGTTCTGGATTATTAGAAAATGGTCAAACAGTTAGTGATATATTTAAACATGGAGAAAGAGGACTAAAACAAGCTATTAAGAAAAAAGCTAAAAAATCTAATGCAAGTGTAAAAGAAGCAAATAAAAAATTAGAAAGCTTTTTATCAAAAGAAGAAATTAGTCAAGTATCAAGTATTGTTTCAGAAGAAATTAAAAAACAAAAAGGACAATCAACAGTTTCAGTATCAGTAGATGATGTTTTATCAAAATTAAATCCTACTAGAAGTCAAGATGGTAGTTCAAGAGTTAATGAGTCAGATGGAACAAGAAATGTAAAAGGAAATAAAGATGGAAGTAGAAAAGTTGCAGAAGTAACAGATGAGCAAAGAAAATCAGCGATTACTCAATTTATACAAGCTGTTACTCCATCAACTACACCAGAACCAAAATCAACAGCTTCTGATAGGGATGCTATAAAAGAAATAACTAGAGAAGCAAGTCAAAGAAAGAAAAAGCTTCAACAAGTTATGGCAATGGCTATGGATGTGCAACTTGATAGTGAACCAGTTACAGCAAAAGCTAAAGGAATTGAATCTACAGATTCAGTAATTGTACAAGTATTACAAGGTTCTAAAGAAATAACTGATGGTCAAAAAACAGTAAGTTTATCAGAATCAGATGCAGATTCAGCATCAAAAATGTTAAGAAAATTATTAGAGATAAAAGAAGCAAATCAAGAAGCTGTACAGGTACTAGATATTAAAAAAGGAACAAAAGGTTATGCCAAAGCTAAAAAGAAAAAGAGTGAGCTTTCTGTAGAATTACATAAACTAGGATTTGAAGCGAGTGAACTTGAGGCTGGTAGAACTGTAACAAGAGAAGATGGAACTACAATAACTCCAGATCAAAAAGATGTAGTTAGAAGAGATATTAAAAAGACTTCTGAAAAATTAGGACAAGCCAAATTAGACGAAAATATGGCGGGACCTATATATGATATAACAGATTTAATTAAAAATCAGATGGGAAGAAGGTGAGACAAGTGAAAAAAACTCTAAAGAAATTACTTATATGTATACTAATAATTTTAATAATAAATAATTTCTTTATCAGTAATATTAGTTTTGCAGCTGATTCTTTTGAAGATTGGCTTGTAGACCTATTAGGTTCTGTTGTTGGGTTGTTAACCTATCCAATAAGAATTGTTGCTATTGGTTGTGGTTACGCTATTGATACTCTGACGAAGAGTGTTGCAGAATCCCAAGGAGCAGTTGATGCAAACGGAAACATTGTTGAAGGTACTTTTATTAATAATGGAATGATAACTCCATTTGATATATTCTTTAATAAAATTGCTTTGATTGATGTTAACTTTTTTAACATTATAAATGATGGATCTATTATTAGTAATATAAGAAATTCGATTGCTGGTTGGTACTATGTAATGAGAATGATAGCAGCATCAATCTTGCTTTGTATTCTTATTTATGTTGGTATAAGAATGGCAATTTCTACAGTTGCTTCAGATAAAGCTGCATATAAGAAAATGTTAGTAGATTGGGTTTGTAGCTTGGCTCTAATTTTCTTATTACAATATATTATATTATTTACCTTTGCAGTTAATGATGCATTTATAAAAGCATTATCTGGAATAAATGATGGTAAAGCTTTAAGTGATGCAATGGTTAATATAAAAGAGCTTGCAATGAAAGTGTTTGAAGTTAATTCAATTGCAGCAACAATCGTATTCTGTATGCTTGTTGCACAAACATTAGCACTATTAATTTCTTATTTTAATCGTATGTTAAAATTAGCATTCTTAGTTATAATTGCTCCATTAATTACTTTAACATATTCAATTGATAAAATGGGAGATGGTAAAGCTCAAGCATTAGGAACATGGCTTAAAGAATTTGTTTATACAGTTTTATTACAAACATTCCATTGTATAATATATATGGCATTTGTTAGTATGGCACTTTCAATTTTTACAAAAACTGGTGCTTCAGAGTCAAACAACTTAGCTGGTTCTGTATTAGCAGTATTATGCGTTAAATTCACTAAAGAAGGTGAGAAAATATTAGGTAAAATTTTCAGTTTTAGTGATTCAACATCAGATTCATCTATTGGAGCTGGTATGATGTTATCTGCTGCTGCTTTAAGCAAAGCTGGAAGTATAGGAAAAGGTGCAAGATCAGCATTTAATGGTGCAAAAGGCTTTGTTGGAAATGCAAAAACATTTGCAAGAACAGCTAAGGTAGAGGCTTTAGCCATTGGAGCTATGATGCATGGAGCAAAAAGGGACGATGGAAGTAAAATGTCTTTTGCAGAAGCAAAAGATCAAGCAGAAACAGCATTAACAGAAAAAGAAGCAGCGAAGGAAGAATTAAAAAATTCAAAAAAATATGGTGTAAAAACATCATCTTCGGAATATGCAAAGAAAGTTGAAGCTGCTCAAAAAGCTAATATGGCTGCAGGAATGTCAGCAGGGCTAGCAGCCGCTAAAGCGAGAGCTCAAGTTGCAAAAGAAACAAGAGCTGATAATATTAAAAATAATCCGAAAGGAATGAAAGATAAAGCGGCTCATTTATGGAAACATAATAAAGTAAGAGGTACAATAAATAAAGTAAAGAATGTTGCATCTCAATCAGAAACATTAAAACAGTTAGGACAAATGGGAAAAAATTCAATGGCTGCTGGTATGGGACTTTTCCTTGGTGGAGCAATGTATGGAACAGGAAGCAATGTATTTAATGCAGTTTCTTCTGGTACAGCAATGTATAAAGGTGCTCAAGAATTTATGAAAAATAGTACAAAAACTTTATCTAACGATGTGAGTCAACTTATGCAAGGTACTGGAATTACAGATATATCAAGAGCAGGTCAACATATAAATGAAATTATGCAAGATAGTGATAAATATGAAAATGCAGATAAAGAAATAGAAGATCTTTTTAAAGAAATAGAAAAATCCTTAGATGGACTTTCTGACAGAGATAAAAAAGAGTTAAGAAATTCAATTAAAAATGTTGTAAATAGTGAAATGACAAAAAATCCATCTGCAACTAATGCAGATATTATGGGTAAAATTGGTGAAAATGAAAAAATACAAGGTTTACTTAATGGTCATGTAAAACCTGGAAATGAGAAAGCTCTTACAGGTAGTATGGGTGAATTTATGAACTTCAAAAGAAACCAAAATATATATAATACAGTTAAGAATGCGGGAAATATAGGTGTTTCACCAGATGCATTTATTGCTAGTTCATTAAAACAATTTGAAAGAGATATGTCTGCTTCTGGATATATGTCATCTAGAGAAGAAAAACGAGAAAATGGCCAAATTATTGATGCTGCCAAAGAAGTTACTTTATCAGATGCACAAGTACAAGAAATTATTGATGAAAGAGAACCAGAAGTAGTAAAAAGATTAGAAAAACAAATGGAATCAGAAATAAGTTCTCTAAATGCACAAAAAGCTACTTTAGCAGAAGCTGGAATATATGATACTCCTGAAATAGATGAACAAATTAAACATTTGGAAGAATCAATGAGAGCTATATCTGATAAAGCAACAGAAGATCATAGAACAGCTATAAAAGAAGAATTTGATAAATTAGAAAAAGAAGCTAGAACTTTATTAGATCAAGAAAACAAAAAAATTGAAGCTGCAAATCAAAAGATGGAAGAAGCAAGAACTCAAATTGGTCAAGCTAGAAGAGAAACTGAAGAGCAAATTAGACAATTAGAAACTGAAAAAGCTGAATTAGAAGCTCAAAGAAGAGAACTAGAAGCGTTAATGCAACATGCTCAATCAGAATATAAAGCAACAATTTCTGAATCTAAGAGATTTGGATCTGAAGATGTAGCAAGTAGTGCTTCTGAAAGTTTTGATGCAGACATAAATGCAGCAATGAAGAAATATAAAGAAGATAAAAAGAAGTAGGAGATGAACCATGAAAAAAATTATAAGTAAAATACTAATAATTTTTATAATAATGGTAATATTGTTTGAATTTATATATTCAAGCAATATTTCCTATGCTTTCGATTCGGAAGATATTAATAGTATCACAAATTTAATAGGTGGAATCGTTTCAATACTCCTATGGATTCCAAGGATTTTAACAATAGGTATGGCATGGCTTACTGGAAAAATTATGACAGTAAGTTTAGCAGAAAGTTGTGGAGTAAATGATACAGTTCCAATATTTCAAGGTACTGCTGGAAAAGTTGCAACTCCATTTGATATATTTTTCAATAAATATAAATTATTTGATGTAAACTTCTTTGATATAACTACTGAAGATAATATAATTAATACTATAAGAATACAAGTTGCTCAATGGTTTTATATTTTTAGAACACTTGCAGCAGCAATATTACTTATTGTACTTGTTTATGTAGGAATTAGAATGGCATTATCAACAATTGCCGAAGATAAAGCTAAATATAAAAAGATGTTATTTGATTGGTGTTCTAGTTTAGCTTTAGTATTTGTTTTACAATATATAGCAATATTTACAATATATGCTAATAATGCAATTGTTAATTTCCTTAGAGATTTTATAACTCAAAATGGAGGAAAAGATACTTACAATCAAGTAAATGCTGCGATAGATAGTATAGTAGATTTAGGTATGGGTGGAATGGGAATAGGATCAATAGTTGCTACTTTTGCATACTGTATGATAGTATTCCAAACTATATCATTTATGCTTATGTATATACAACGTATGCTTAAAGTTGGATTTTTATTGATAATAGCTCCATTAATATCTATTACTTATTCAATTGATAAAATGGGAGATGGTAAAGCACAAGCTTTAAATTCATGGCTAAAAGAATATGTATACACCATTTTAATACAACCATTTCATTGTATAATGTATTTGGCTTTTGTTAATACTGCTATGAAATTACTAGCTTCAGGAGCTGACATTTCAGGTGTAAGTTCAGCAGGAGAACTTTGGGATGCAATTGGTAATATGAATCAGTTAGCAAATGGATTTTTAGCGATACTTTGCTTGAAATTTATAAACGATGGTGAAAAAGCCATCAGAAAAATATTTAATTTCCAAGATGATAATAGTTCTACTTCAATGGCCGCAGGAGCACTTGTTGCTGTTGCAGCTGTAAAAAATGCTAAGAAAATTGGGTCTAGTACAGCAAAAGGTATAAATATGGCAAAAGGTGGAGCTGCAAAATTTGGACAAGCACTTAAGAATGATAAATCAAAATTTGCACAATCTAAACTTGGAAAGAGTATTAACAGTAAACTTGGTAAAGCCGGAGAAGGTCTTCAAAAAGGAATGGGAAAAGTAGGAGATAAACTTGGAGCATTATCAGATGGATTTAAAAAGAGTGGAATGGGTCAAGCTTTAGGAAAAGCAAATAATTGGATTGGAGAAAAAGGTAAAAATATTTCTAATAGAATAGATAAATTTAAAAAAGGACATCCAAACTTTATAAAAGGCGCAAAAACAATCGGAAGCGGTATAGGTAAAGGTGCTAAATTTGTTGGAAAACACGGTGTAAAAGCGGCACAATTCGCTCAAAGAAATGGAAGAAAAATTTTAAGAAGATCTATGCCAATAGCTTTAGGTATGATGGGAGCGGCAATGACTTATGCAACTGGAGCGGATAGTGCTATGACTGCACTTAATGTTGGATCAGCACTAAATAAAGGTACAGAGCAATTTTTTGAATCAACAACTGGAACTATTGCTACTGAAAAGGCTGAACTTGCAGAATTTTCTGCAGATGCAGCTTATGAAGAAGAACAATTTGCAATGGATAGTGCAGATGATGCAATAAGAGATAAAGAAGATGAGATGGCTAGAAAATCCGGAGAAGAACCTTCTAGATTATCAGGAAATGCTATTCAAGAGAATGCAATGGACGAATTAAAACAAGCACAATGGAAGGCAAAATTAGAAGAACCAGATTTAGGTCCAGATGCATCAGATGAAGAAAGAGAAAGACAACAAGATGAAAAAGCCTTAGCAGGTTTATATTTACAAAGGGCTTCTTTAGGTGAACGTAGTGAAAGTAAAGAAGCATTTAGACAAGCTTACTTAAATAAAGATAATATAGATGGATTAAGTAGAACAGCAAGCCATAAAACAGAAGATATAATGGCTAAAAAGAATGCTTTATTACAAAAGATTTTAGAATTAAAAGCATCAAGATCAAGAGAAGATGGTCAAGTTGATGGTGATTCAACTAACATGTTATCTGATAAAGATGTTTCAAGTGCCGATAGAGCAATGAAATCAATAACAGATTCTATAGATAGAAGTGTTGTTGGTGCTGGAGGTACTAGAGATTTAAGCAAGATATTACAAAGAAACTTAGGATTAGAAGACGATGGTTCAGCAGAATATCAAGCTATAATGGGAGCAGCTCTAGATTATAGAAGAGCAAGTATTGCTGCTTCAGCAGAAAAAATTGATGGTAAAGCAGGAAGTGTTGGTATAGAAGATGATGCATTAACAGATGCAACTTACAGAAGAATATATGGTGCAAAAAGCTAGAATAAAAAGGAGTGAAATTAGTATATGAAAACAAAACAAGATAATAAGTTCATTATACTAGGAGTAGTTATCGTAGTGGTATTAGGAATTTATGCGATAGGAACTATTCCCAAAAAAGAAGTAATAAACTACGAAGAATTATCTGAAGATGAAATTGATACTGTTGTCGAAGAGAGTATTGATGAAATGGAAAAAAATGAATTAGCAGGAATGGGCGAAAGAGACAGAATGGAATTTTATGTTTCAAAATTTATTACTGCTGTAGAAAATAAATCTTATGAAGAAGCATATGAGATGTTATATGAAGATTTTAGAGCAAATTATTTTCCAACATTAGCAAAATTCGAAGAATATGCAAAAAATAAATTCCCATCAATGTTTTCATTAGAACATACTAATTTCGAAAGAAATGGAGATATATATGTCTTATGGGTAACAATGACAAACCCATTAGGAAGTAAAGATTCGGGAATAGAAATGAATTTTATAGTTAAAGAAAATGCTTTGAATGATTTTGTTATGTCATTTTCAGTTATTTAGAAAGGAAGAAAAATGAGTTTTACAGAATTTAGATTAAAATTTAGACGTTTCTTTAGAGCAAACAAAAGATTATTTTTAATAATAATTATTATATGGGCAATTATATTTTTTATAAATATGATTTTTACTAATAAACCAAAAGAATATATACCAACAACTACATATGAAGCACATACATCAGTAATTAATTCTTCAAATTCAACACCAACATCGTTACAAGATCCAATTGAAGTTTTAATTGATGAATATGTTGGATACTGTAATGAAGGAAATTATCAAAAAGCATTTGATATGTTATCAAAAGATTGTAGAAAATATGAATTTAATGATGACGTAATGGAATTTATGGAACACGTATTAATAAAAATGCCAACTCCAAAAAAACATGCTGTTCAAAGTTATTCAAATGTTACATATAATAACAGAAAAATGTATGTTTATGAAGTAAAATATTTAGATGATATATTAGCAACTGGATTAACAAATTCAGAATATAAATATACACAAGAAAACATGACATTCTATGAAGGTGAAAATGGATTAGAAATGAATGTTGGAAATTATATATATCATACAGATATAAAAAGTATTTCAGAAAATGAATATTTGAAAATAGATGTTATTGACAAAGTTGTAAACTATAGTATAGAAACTTATGAAGTTAAATTTACAAATAGATCAAATTATACTGTTGTTGTTGCTGATGGTCAAGAAACAGATGAAGTTCTTTTAGTTTTAGGTAATGAAACAAGACAAAGCTCAGCTCTTGATAATATAGTTTTAAAACCAAATGAAAGTCTAACTGTAAAATTTGTATTTCCAAAATTTGTTGATGACGGAGATCCTTCACAAAGTTTAACATTCCCATCAATAAGAGTAATGGAACAATATTCTGGAACTGGAGAAGAAATTCCAAAGGAAACAATTCAAGCGGAAATCGACAATGCTATTGCAAAATTTAGCATGGAAGTTATTGTTACAGAATAGTAAATATAAATAAAAAGAAGTATTAACCATTGGTTAATACTTCTTTTTTATATTTTAAATTAAATCTAAATAACTAGTAATAAAATAACAATTAGAAATTAATTGTCATTATTTTTTTTCATCATTTTTTCTTCTTTTTTTCTAGCGCGTCTATTTCTCCACCATTCTTTTATAACTCCACCATCTTTAAAAACACCAGATGTTTTTCCCCAGTACCAAAAGAATCCTATAACAACAATTAAACCTATACAAATGTTTATAATTAAAGTTTCCATACGCTTTACCTCACTTATTTTCTACTTATATTATAATTTTAAAATTAACAAAAATCAAGATAAATTCGTGATATGAAAGAAATTATTAAAATTAATTAATTTTAATTTAAATTTGCCATAAAAAACTATTGATTAGATAAATTAAATAATATAAAATATAGTTGTACAAATAGATGAAAAAATAATTGGAAAGGAGGAAGTAAATATATGAGTAAATACGATAGAGATTATTTAGAAGAAGCAAAAAAACTTCCAGGCCTTTTCAAGGAAATACAAGACATTAGATATGGACGAGCAGTAGCAAAAGAGTTAGAAAGTGATAAAGAAGAAATAAAATTCAATAGAGTTTATGTAGTTGATCATAGATTTAATGCAGCTGGAGCGATAATTGGCATTTTATTTTTAATAATATTTGTTACTTCAATCCAAGGAAATTATATTTTTGCAAATACTGAAGAGGAAAAAAT
>JAEIGA010013376.1_pt1 | contig 12492 bp, 8 predicted proteins | sample 9270691 | NCBI WGS metagenome assembly JAEIGA01 (sample SAMN17057246, study PRJNA624740) | gut metagenome | biome: biome; isolation source: fecal sample | host: Bos grunniens | place: China: Xizang | collected 2019
CATCTGGGCGGAAGCGCATGTTATCGCTGCTCCGAAGTTCCTCGGCACCTCTGTTCCCCATTATAAGTTCTGCGCAACTATGCGTCAGTACCTTCCACTCGGAACTCCGAAGCTAGTGTTCGCATACCGTCTCGCCTATCAGGGATTCTTCGGTAACGCACCATGGTACGCAATGCCGGTTTATACAACAATGGGTCCTAAACCAGACTATGATGGACTTGGTGGTTACAGAACAGTCCGTGGTATCATGCTTAATCGCGTTCAGGGTCTTCACACAGGATTCTACAATGCTGAGCTCCGTTACAGATTCATCGACTTCAAGCTCTTCAAGCAGAACATCGCATTTGCGGTCAGCGGATTTACCGACGGAACTCATGTATTCAAGCCATACGACATGACTATGAGTGATGCAACACGCGCAAACCTCGCAATTGCAGCGCCTCAGAAACTCGCTCTCTACGATCAGTTCGTTGACGCAAGCAAGAAGGACGGATTCCACGGATCAGCTGGCGCAGGTCTCCGTTTCATCATGAACGAGAACTTCATCGTAGCATTTGAGTACGCCCGCTGCTTCAACAAGCAGGATGGTGACGGTGCATTCTACATCAACATCGGCTTCCTCTTCTAATAAAATATTGTTAAATATCAATATTGTTTATCTCCGCAGAAATTCGCATTTTTGCGGAGATAATCTTTTTAATATGCACATAGGAATCGCTGGAAATATAGGTTGTTGCAAGACAACCCTTACAAAGATGCTTGCAGAGCACTATGGATGGACTCCGAAATTCGAGTCTGTCACTTATAATCCATATCTTGAAGATTACTATAAGGACATCGAGAGATGGTCTTATAATCTCGAGACATACTTCCTTGCTCAGCGTTTCCAGGACCTGGTTGAGATTTCCAAGTCAGAGGACGTAATCATTCAGGATAGAACCATCCTTGAAGGCGTGCATATCTTCGTGGCCAACAACAAGGCCATGGGCAACCTTTCTGACCGCGATTTCGACACTTACATGCATCTTTTCAACCTTATGATGTCGATGGTCAGCGAGCCTGATCTTCTTATCTACCTTAAGTCATCAGTTCCAACGCTTGTTTCACAGATTCAGAAGCGTGGACGTGACTATGAAAAGAGTATCAGCATCGAGTACCTTAGCAATCTCAACGACCGTTACGAGAAATGGATTGCCGACTATAAAGGCAAGGTTCTCATCATTGAGGCAGACGACCTCGACTATGAGCATCGTCCAGAGGACTTCGCCTTTATCACTGACAAAATCGACGCACAGCTATTCGGCTTGTTCTAACCCCGAACAACACCAGAGGCACCCTAGTGTATACAGTCGATTAGCTCCCGCAAGCACGAAATACATCACCCTGATTACCAACACATTACGCAAAGTGCGTGCTCCCCATTGGCGGCACGCACTTTGCGTATCTCGCTTATAGTCAACACAATACACTCCACGCTAAACTCAATCATACGCTACCATAAAACCTAGCAGCAAGACATTTCGAACAGAATCATAAAATTTTTTCACCACATTTTTCTTTTTTTTATCATCACTCTCTGATATGTCAAATAGATTTAAGCCCAAATTATAAAACATATCAATATGAGGAAAAGAAGGAAATTTTTTAGTGGGGTCGTAAATCACATCTATCAAAGAACCATTGATGGTTCACATCTCTTTTATTGCGTAGAAGACTGTCTTGTTTTCTATACCACGTTTTCTGTTTGCGCAAAAACAGCAGAAATAGAACCTATGCTACTATGTATTATGCACAATCATTTTCATTGTCTAGCTAAAACCAAAAGTCGGGATGAGCTCAGTAATTTCTTTGATCATTTTACAGCATGGTATGTCAGAGAATACAATAAGCACGTCGGTAGAAAAGGAAAGTTACTCAAGAAGAACTTTGGAAGCGCTCCCAAATGGGAGGAGAAGCGATTAAGGAGTTGTATTATATACATTGGCAACAACCCTGTGGAAAAACAATTCTGCAAAAGAGCTCAAGATTATAGATGGAACTTCATCGCATATGCACAAAGCGCCAATCCATTCTCAAAAAAAATCATCAAAAGTCAAATATCATACAAACTATCAAAGGCGTTAAAAGAGGTCGATATCATGCAATCATTAAATCTGCCATTAAAGTATGCTCAAATAATACGTCTCACAGAGAAATTGAATGACACTGAATTCGAACAATTCACTGACTACGTCATTAATAAATACTTGCCATTTGATTACAATGAACTAATCTCACATTTCAAATCATATGAATCCATGCTACTAGCTATGGAATCAACCACAGGAGAGGAATTTGATATCCAAGAATCCAGAGACTCTTTCTCTCTAAAATCATTTAAGGAAATGGTGAAACATATGGAAAAGAAAATGCCCAGACATAAAATTAGAAGAATCACGACCCTCTCTATTGACGAAAAAATAGAGATATACAAAGAACTACAAAAGCACACATCTGCCACAGGTCAACAGATATGCAATTTTCTGCACATCAAGACTGAAAAGCCTGAGAAGAATGAAAAGCATGAAAAAGAGCGCTGAAAGTATGTATAAGAGCGCGAAAAACGTAAAATGCATCATGCTGATTAGCAGCATATTACAAGAAGTGCGTGCCGCCAATGGGGAGCACGCACTTCTTATAAGCTATTGATTTACAATCGTTTGCATTTCACATTTTTCAACCCTTAAAGTCTAAAACCTTGCTGTTTTAAAGCTTTGAGGCTTTATAGTTTAGGAGCCCTAAGTTAAAAATCACGGAAGTTTAGAATCCAGGTAGTGTAAACAATGCTGTTGGAAGGAGAAGGAGGAAGCCGACTACGAGAAGCAGAAGGATGAACTTCCACACAAACTTGAACCACTGCGCATAAGGAATCTTTGCAACAGAAAGCACCGCCATCAACACTCCTGAGCATGGAGTAACCATATTGGTAAATCCATCACCGAACTGGAAGGCCAGCACTGTAGCCTGACGTGAAAGGCCGATCATATCCGAGAACGGAGCCATGATAGGCATAGTCACTGCCGCTTTGGCAGAGGCTGACGGGATAAAGAGATTCAGGAAAGTCTGGATTCCGTACATCATTCCGAGAGCACCGGTCTTCCCTGCCCCTTCGAGCGACTCAGCCATAGAATTCAGCATCGGATCGATTGCATTTCCATTCTTTAGGATGAAGATGATTCCTGCAGCAAAACCGATTACAAGAGCTGCAGAGAAGATATCCTTTGCTCCTGCAATAAACTCCTTTGCTACAGAATCAGCAGAACCGCCTGCTGAAACTCCGGCAGCAATACCCAATGCAAGGAAGAGTGCGCATATCTCAGAGAGATACCATCCATAGCCCATCACACCGATTACCATGAAAACAATGGTAAACATAAGCATATTCAGAATGAACATCTGGGCAGAACTACGGATTGCAAATACAGACGATGCCACGAAGAGGCCGCTCACAACCCACAAAAGCCATGGAGCAGCAAACTCTCCCTGTCCTATCTTAACCACGCAGTCAGCAGCATAGAAAGAGCTGAACAGAGCAAGGACAATAGTAATGATTCCGAAACTTACCCATGCTCCAAGACCAGCCTTTGTCTCTTTCACCGCCTCAATCTCTGGAGCAGCAGACACATTATCTAATCTTGACTTCTTGACTCTGGAAGCATACAGAAGTACGCAAACAATTGCAAGAAGCATCAGGACTGCCCAGCAGATGGTTCTGTATTCTATTCCGGAGAACAGTGGCAATCCTGACATATCCTGAGCAATACCGATTGTGAATGGATTGAGCATAGCGCCAGCAAATCCCACATGGGCCGCCACATACACCATGCACACACCCACAATCTCATCATAACCTAAAGACTTAGCCAGAGGAATCACAACAGCCACAAAAGCTATTGTCTCCTCACTCATTCCAAACACAGCCCCAAAAACGCCAAAAAGCAGCATTATAAGGACGATTACGATATTACCTATACCCAGCTTACGGATAACAGGGAAGCGTTCCAATTGACGTGCTTTCTCGATAAATCTGACAATACCGGCATCCACAGCCTTCGTACTATTTACAATCCAGAACGCGCCACCGATAATCAGCACGAATGTAATGATACCGGCCTGCTGACTGAATCCCTCAAAAAGAGCAGCAAAAACCTGCCAGGTCTGTGGTATACCCCCTGGTATAAACCAAGTGGCTACTGCACAGAGCAGTAGCACACTAAAAATGATTACGTATGTGTTTGGAACTTTCATTCTTTACTTTGAAGTTTCTTCTTCTGGAGTCTCCTCAACGAGAGGCTGGTCGTAAACCAATTCGAATTCATCGACAACAAGTTTAGAACCCTCACCTCCTGTGAAATAGTCTCCAAGATACGATGCACAGCAAGAAATCACAATATACTTAGGAGTTCTTGTCTTATCTCGATACTCGAGGTCAATCTGGAACTCGCGGAAGTCAGTGACTGTCTCATCAGACTCAAGTTTTCCGAATGCAATGATATGCTCATCATTCTCGAAATCCACAAATACTCCTGCAGTTGTATTAACTGTAAATGGAGCATCCCAGTCTGTCAAGAACACAAGGATCTGACATCTGTCTGTTGCCTTGCCGATAAGGTCGAGATATGGTTCCTTCGCGTGAGTGATAGTCATTGGAGAATACTTATAATATCCCTTCAATGCCATCGGCTTCTCAGTGAACTCTGTACCCCAATCTAGGATAGCTCCGATTCCCTGAACACGCCCGAACTTACCTACATACAGGTTACCAGCGGCAAATGCAACTGCTGCATTGCGGCTCACCATCTCTGCAGCCTTGCGAACCTTTCCGTCCTGAACATCAGCATTCACAATGTCGTCAGTAGGATAAGTAGATGAACCAATGAACTTCGCGGCACCTGGGTTTGCTGAATCCCATACTGATGGAGAAGCCCCCTTAGCATATGGATACCAAACCTTATCATCCTGCCACCACTCATCGAATGATGAGTTGTAAAGCTGAGTAGATACACCTGTGCGGAACGCAACCTCAGGCAGAATCTCGTCGTTAGCAATAATTCTTACAAGGTAGTCAGTTGACATCTCCAATCCATAGATCATTGCAGAAATATTGATTCCGTCAACAGTAATATTCTCCTCTGGAATCACTATCCACTCCTGAGCATCAGCCTGCTTGTACTCGAATACTGGAACCGGATTATCTCCACCACCGAAGGCAGCGATTACCTCAGCATAGTAGCAACGAGCGTCAATTCCCTTAATCTCAGCAGCAACCTCTACAGGTACAGCTGTGAGTGTCCATGTATATGTATTTCCCTGAAAGTCCACATCAAAAGTTCGTGGAGAATTGCAATCCAATGTCATCGGAAATTCGCAATCTCTTGTCACTTTCTCTACCAATCCAGACTTTGGATCCACGAGCTCATAACCAGTGGTCTTAGCAACGACAGATCCGACTCTTTCAAGCTTGATATCATTAATCACCAATGTATTAAGACGCTGTGACTGTGAGACATACACTTCAACGGTTCTCCTCTCTGCATTTACAACAGCATCTCCGATCTGATTTGCACAATAGAGATAGCGTTCAACAGGCTGAGTAGCACTGAGTGTCCAGTCATAATCCTGATACATACTCAGCATCACTTCCATTGGGGAGCTTAGATTTATCACTTGCGGGAACTCTCCATCTTTAAAGTAGGCTTTATCGTTAAGTTCTACTCCAGTCACCTTTAAAGAAGATAATTCCGAAACCTCGTCCACTACAATTGACACGGTCCTGTTTTCAGTATCTATGACAGTCTCAATACCACCTTCCACCTCCAGTTTATTAAACTGAGCCAGAATACGTGGCAGTGACATATCATTACTGAAACACGAAGCAACAAGTAACAACACCAATGAAAATGATAATATATTTCTAAATATTCTCATTTTAATTACTTATTAACTTTACTTGCTTGCTTTCTCCGCCTTAGGTGCCTTCTCCTCCTTTACCTTTGGAGCCTTCTCTGCCTTAGGTGCCTTCTCCTCCTTTACCTTTGGAGCTTTCTCCGCCTTAGGTGCCTTCTCCTCCTTTACCTTCGGAGCCTTCTCTGCCTTAGGGGCCTTCTCCTCCTTTACCTTTGGAGCTTTCTCTGCTCTAGCTGCTTTAACCAATGTCTCTGCCTCTACAGCCTCAGGAGTCAATGATGAAGCTCCAGCAGACACTGCCTTCTGAGCCTTCTTGCTATTATTTCCTGTAGGAATATAGAATGACAACCCCAGATTAAGTGCAAGTGGATTAACCTTGAAATTAGCTCCACTAGTCTCCATCACACTGAAATCAACCTGATTTGTTGTCTGAACGACCTTCTGGTAATCAAATCCAACAAGACCAACAGACACCTCAAGAGCTATATTATTTGTAAAGAATGCAGTAAGTCCCGGTATGATTCCGACATTGAATTTGTAAATATCCCGATAAGTTCCAAGCTTGTCAATTGACACACCTGACGCATCTGAGCCCTCTGAAAGATTATAATTTTGTGACTGAGCATATCCACCGGTTCCACGAAGTTCAGCAAACATCGCGAATCTCTTGCTCTGACCGAACGGAATATAATATCTTGCACCAAGTGAGCCACTATAAGAGTTTTTAAGATAGTAGAACTCCTTGATACCAAGTCCAAGATCCATGATGTCAATTCCAAGATTGTTCAATCCAATTGACGTCTTATCGTAATCGAATCTAACACCGATTGAAAGGTTATCAGCAACAAAATATGAAATAAAAGGAGCTATACCTACTGTGGTACCTGTACCCTGAATGTCACTAAGCAAACCAAAGAGCACCTTAGAGCCAGCATCATTTACAGCATTTCCAAGGTCATAAGCATTATATGAAACAGCCGCTCCGAAACCGATAGTTCCCTTCGGGATGAATGTAGATGTAGAAATTCCGATATTTCTGTTGAACGGCTCAAACGCCGCTGTATCCTTAACTTCTTTCTTCGCTGCGAATGCGCTGATTGAAAGGCAAGCAGTCAATATGATAAATAGAATCTTTTTCATTGTATTCAATTCTTTATAGGTTAAAAATCTTAATCATTAAAATAGGTTGAAGAACTCTCTTCTCTGCTGATCGGTCATAGCAGGATCAGATGGGTCATAAATAAACTCAAATTCATCTGCCCACAATGTCGAGCCATCACCACCTGTAAAGTAGTCACCAAGATAACTTGAACAACATGTAACCATTATATAGGTTGGGATGGTATCGACTCTGCGATATCCGAAAGGCAATGTAAATGCTTTGTATTCTGTCAATGACTCTGAAGACTCCAGCTTATTATATGCTATCAGCGTCTTATTCTTATCTGAGAAATCAACAAATCCATTATTACCGGTATCTATATAGAAGTAATAATTAGAGTTGTTTTTTGAGTGAGTGGTACCATCAGCCAAGGCAACCTGAATCTGACATTTATCCATCTGTCCCTTCAAGCCTGAATGTGAGCTATCATAATTATCGATAGCCTTTGGAGCATATTTATAATAACCTTTCATAGCGACAGGTCTTCCAGTGAATTTAATACCCCAATCCAGAAGAGCACCTTGAGAGCCGACATCTACATTCACAAAGTCTCCTGTATAAATATTTCCAGCAGCAAACTTTGTGATAATCAAGATAGTTGCCTTCTTACTCACCATCTTCACGGCACTTCCTTTAACCACATTAGCAGTCTCCTCTGTTGTCGTATTGATACCTCCCATGCTCAATCCCTCATTTGCAGTATCCCAAATGCGATTGTTTTTACCGCCCTCGTAAGGGTATACGACATCACCGTTCGACCACAAATCAAAGTTAAGATTCGGAATTGTCTCAACGCCTTCCGTCATTACAGTTCTGACATCATCAAGAGCGCCATCCTTGGTTGTCAGGATGCGGAATGAGTATGAAGTTCCAGCTGCAAGCTTGCAGATCATGGTCTTGAATGTCTTCGCTGATTGATCAACATCCTGAAGAAGTACATATCCGTCAGTCCAGTCATCACTGGATTTATGTTGGATTGCAAAACCTGCCGGTAACTCAGATGTATGATATTTACCCTTGATTACCGCAAAATTAGCCCATGCCACAACTGAAGTAACTTCAACAGGGCTGACAACCTCAACATTTGCCGTAAAGCTTGAAGTAAGATCAAGTTCATTGAGAGCAGTCATGCTGATGCTGTATTTTCCAATCGGAAGTTTTGCAAACAACTCGGTCATATCCAATTCGACATCAGTTGTTTCTTCAGTCAAAAGACCTGTATCAACACCATTAGCATCGTATGAAACTCCTACGCCAGCAGACTTAAGTGCCTGAATATCCTGTTCAGCAGCACCACACAACTCAATAGATGTAGGAATACCCATAGATGCAAGCAAGTCATCATTATGCGAAATAACAACTGACTTATACTTCTTGGTAGAAACGATTGTATAGTAGCTGTCAGAAGGAATATTTCCAGAAGCAAATGAAACATTCTCTGCACCGACAATGATCGGAATATCTGGATAGATAATAATTGGCATATCATACTCCTTGACAGTCAAGGAATTGTCCACTACTATACTGAACTCCGATGCACCGAATGCATCATTTTCAACTTTTTCTAAATCGAAGCTAAGAGCATAGTGCTGACGGGCAGCAACTTCAGTATACGTGTCATCAAGAGAAAAAGTCTCACCTTTTGTATTTGTCACCTCCAAAGTCCACGAAAGCTGATCCGTTACATGGAAATATGCCTCTTTGCCAAGTGTGCCGGCTTCTTCTGAGAACTCAAGAGATGCCACGCCATTGGAAACCGTGAGTCTATAGTCAAATGCTGCAGCAAATGCAGAAGAGAAAGATGCTGTGACCTTGGCAGATGCCAGAGTACATACAATTTCCTTTGTAACCATCTGCATATTTCTCACGGTAAATTCTGTCTGGCCAAAATAGTAAGGTGCGTCAAATGCAGCACTTCCCTTATCTTCACCCGAAGTGGCTACTGCTTTGTAGTCACCGGTCTTGAGCTTTATCGGCTCCTCTATCTGATTGATATCTTCAATGTAAATTGGTTCTCCCCCATTTTCTGGTGTGATCGTAACTGAAATCACATCTTCTGAGGAACTTTTGACCACAGGGACAATATCCACATTTACATCTCGAGAAACCCTAAGATCGAGGTAACCGGTCCCCTGCTCCAACTGTCCGCGATTCTCGCAGGAAACCAGTCCAAGCATCAGGAACAAGCTCGAAATTATGATTAATCTTGAATTCATCTCTTATTATACCGCTGGGTTATAGAAAGTAAGAGAAACCTCATACTTCTGACCAAAGTTATCCTCAAGCTTAAGTGTAAACACATAATCTCCCTCAGGGAAACCAACCTGCTGGATCAGAGTTACCAAATCAGTAAGGTAGAAAGGAACCTCGGTCTTATCCTTAACCTGATCAAGCATAGGAAGTGAAGTAACTCCGAAAGTCACGAGCTGCTCCTTCAGATAAGCATTGTTGACAAGGTCCATGTAAGGAACATTCTTATCCGGGCTAGTCAATCCCATAATGATCTCCTGGAAATTCTCGCTTACATAAACATCGAGAGCCTTGATTCCACCGGCAGCATATATAGTAAGGTTTGCATCTTTCTTACCAGCTACGATATCAGCAATATTTATAACCTCAAACGATGGATTTGAAGCCCATGACATATATGGTTTTTCAGGTTTTTGCTCACCAGGCTGTTCTTCCTCCTCATCAGGGACCGGAACCTCTGGAATTCCACCGAACTCGACATCCTGATATCTGTCATTTACTGTTGCATCTACTTGAAGCTGCAGGATTGACGCAGTACCGGTTACGACTGCATCAATATTGATTATATGATGGTCTCTTGCTGCTACATCCTTGATATCATAAGTCACAGGAAGTGGTGCAGAGCCATCCACCGCACGGTGTCCGGTAATTTTTACAGTAAGTTTCGCAACATCGAAGTATCCAGCCTTGCTGCACTCTTTTGAAGTCACGAAATCCGACTCTGTCCACTGAAGTGTCTGACGACCTGACTCATAATCCGCAGTCACAGTGATGACATAATCACTCATTTCGCCTACAAAATTGTCTGTCAAGTGGATTGAGACCTTCATGTTTGCAAGCGAGCAGATCAACTCAACAGGAGTAACAACCCCCTCTACAATTGTAAACTCTGCCTCACCATAGTATTTTGGCATATCCCAGCCCACAACAGCTTCTTCCGGATTCCTTGCACTGATAATGAATTTTCCAGGAGCAAGTTCAAGAGACTCAGGGAACTCTGAATAAGCCCATGACTTTGTCCACTCTGACTCCTGTCCAAGCTCATCCTGCAGTTTATTGATAGTGACGATGAAATCACTCATATCTACTGACTGATCGTCAGATTTGACTACATACTCATTCTCTCCACAAGAAAGGTCAAGAGTAAGCGTACCATTCTCGGATGGTCGCTCCGGAAAGACAGTCTGCTTACAGCCGGTAAGAACTGCAGCTAGTGCCACAAAGGTTAAAAGAATCTTTTTCATATATTTTTTCGTTTTATTCATAATTTAAAATAACCTCATCAAACCATACGATGTTTCCAGCATGAACGTTATCAGTAGTCTTGGATTTTCCATTCGTATCCAATACATTAAATTTAATTGTTCTCCACTCTATACTATTCGTAGATGATGATATAAATGATATGTAAATCTTAGTTGCTGCGAGGTTGGTAACCGTATATGTCAAAGGAACATCCACCCTTGTCCAATCAGCAACATCTACAGCTTCACTGGTGTAGGATCCAGAAGCAATGACAGTTGAACCATTATACAAAATGATTTCTGCTTTGAATGGGCTGTCATGACAATCAAACCTATGATAGAAGGACATAGATTTTGGACGCGACGAGAAAGCATGTCCATCAGAGATATGTGCATTCTTGTGCTCTCCGCTGTTATCAGCCTTACCGATATAAAGTTCTCCTGACTCACAATCACCCGCTGCACCCATCAAATCCCAATCAGAAGCAGCATCGGCTACTGCAACAGATGCAATGAGTATTGATCTGTTACCGGAATACACATTATCACATGTCATGTTTACAGTAGGGAAACATTTATAATACAGATACTCTCTAGTAACATTAGCATCCAAAGTTGTCGTACTGTTTACTGCCCACCATGGATCTATTTCGCCAGACTTAAATGGCTGATACCACGTTCTGTATGCTGTAGTTGTAGCACTTCCGACAATATACGTTTTATATTTGAATGCAAAACTTTCATAAGTATGTTCCTCAAATCCATTATTACCGACCTGCGCAGGAGCCTCGGTTGTCGCATTCATATACACCGCAGTCGCAGGATTTCCATTATATGAAAGTCGGAAATTATATGTTGTTGCTGGTGTCGTATTCAAAAGTTCATAATGTTTCGACACACTGCCGGAAGCAGATGAAGTCTGTAGAGCAGTCCATGCAGAGTCACCATCTGTTGACTTTTTGTACTCAAGAACAAGCTTATCTGGATTTCCTTTGATCATCTGGGCTGTAATATTCTTGATCTGCCATGCCCAACAATCATAATCGTGAACATTATTGAGAATAAACTCTGGTGCACCATGAGTAAATGACACGGCATCCGAAGTCACTTCTCCGACAGCCTGACGAGAATCTATTACATTCAATGTGAAGACTGAATTAAATGGCTCAGATGCATTATACTCCAACTGATCCAGCCACTTGGTAATTCCTGAGAAATCCACATAGCCCAATCTCTGGCCTGACATGCCTTTCATCCACTTCAAGCCGACAGACTTCAATGTCTGCTCAACAGATGAATCCATATCAGCTGCAAGATCAACCCTTTCCGGAACACCTAACTTATTAAGGTATTCGGATGTAACCTCAAGCCAGCACTCCTTGATACGTCCTGGAGCATTAATATCTGCTTGGAGATCATTTCTGACAGCATTTTCAGCTTCTACAATCGAGAAACCAGTTCCTCCGAAGTTGTTGCCATCAGCATCCAGCATCATGATTGTAGGAGCATCCTTTGGAAGCCATTCAGACGAAAGTGCATAATCCTTTTCCAGGATTTCACCATCACGATCCACGCGGGCAGATAATGAAAAATCACCTGACGCTCTCTCGGTGTCTACCTTGAAAGTTATGAAATCATTGGGAGCAACAGTCATCGGCTCAGAGTGATAATATTTCCACTCGCCCTGAATGTTAATGTACAATTCCACCACGAATTCACCTGACGGCATATATCCGGCACGCTTCTCGGTCTGAGAGAACTGAAGAGATCTCTTGCGACCACCCTTTGTAGTACACTTCACTTTTGCGTAATACTCCGGCCAGTCATACTTAAGATCATCTCCATACACTACCGCCACCTTGGCATTGGCCATTTTGGCCTCAAGGCGTA
>JAEIGA010013377.1_pt1 | contig 12492 bp, 9 predicted proteins | sample 9270691 | NCBI WGS metagenome assembly JAEIGA01 (sample SAMN17057246, study PRJNA624740) | gut metagenome | biome: biome; isolation source: fecal sample | host: Bos grunniens | place: China: Xizang | collected 2019
CGTCAAGAAAATCCCTATCATGGGAAACAATTACAAGTGTGCCGTCGTATGCTTGAAGAGCCTGTTTGAGAATATCCTTGGAGATGAGATCCATATGGTTTGTCGGCTCATCAAGTGCAAGGAGATTGTGCGGTTTTAACATCAGTTTAGCCATTGCAAGCCTTACCCTTTCTCCACCGCTCAATACAGCAACTTTCTTGTCAATATCTTCTCCTTTGAAGAGGAATGCTGCAAGAATATCCCTAAGTTTGGTACGTATGTCACCAACCGCAATTCGGTCAAGAGTGTCAAATACAGTTGAATTCTTATCAAGTACATCCTCTTGATTCTGGGCATAATAACCCATATCTACATTATATCCCAAAGAGGCCTCTCCATCAATAGGATAGAGTTCTTTGGTTATTATCTTCATCAGTGTTGTCTTTCCCTCTCCGTTTCTTCCTACAAAAGCAATTTTTTCGCCCCTCTCTATATTAATGTTGACATTATCAATAATCACTTTGCTTCCGTAACCTATTGTGGCATTAACTGACTTGAAAACTATCTGTCCGGCGCGTGGTGCTGGTGGAAACTTTACACTAAGTACCGATTTATCCTCTTCATCAATCTCAATCCGGTCAAGTTTGTCAAGCTGCTTAATACGGCTTTGAACCTGATTGCTCTTTGTTGCCTTATACCTGAAACGCTCAATGAATTCCTCTGTTTTTTCAATCATCCTCTGCTGGTTTTCGTATGCAGCTTTCTGTTGCTCCATACGCTCCTTTCTCAGAACTTTATACTTGGAGTATGGCACTTTGTAGTCGTGTATCTTGCCAAGCATTATCTCTACCGTACGATTGGTAATGTTATCGAGGAATTTCCTGTCATGGGAAATTAGCACAATCGAGCCTGAAAATGATTTAAGGTAATTTTCAAACCATTCAATTGACTCAATATCCAGATGGTTGGTAGGCTCATCAAGTAAAAGTACATCCGGTTTCCGCAAAAGGATTTTGGCAAGTTCAATACGCATATTCCAGCCCTGGCTGAATGTGGATGTCTGACGGGAGAGATCCTCTCTTTTGAAGCCCAATCCTACAAGAATCCTTTCAGTTTGTGATTCAGGAGACTCACTCTCCAATATTGCCACGCGGTCATTCAGTTCATTGAGCTTTACTATAAGATTGTGATATTCTTTGCTCTCGTAGTCGGTTCTCTCTGCAAGTTGCGCAGATATGGCATCAATTTGCGCATGTATATCATACAACTCAGAAAAAGCGGTAAGAGCTTCGTCCATTACACTTTTATCTTTTGCATGTTCCATCTGCTGTGGAAGATAACCGATGTTAAGCCCTTGAGGCACCATCACTTTGCCCGATGTCGGCTGGTTTATGCCAAGAATTATTTTAAGCAGTGTAGATTTACCTGCACCATTCTTCCCGACAAGACCAATTCTGTCATTGTCGCTAATATGGAAGTTAACATCACTGAAAAGGGTGAATCCTCCAAATGAAACAGTCAAGTTGTTAATTGATATCACGGCAAACAAATATGCTTAATTCATACAATGCGTATAGCGGCAGTCCAACTGCCATTAGTGTAAATGGATCTCCGCTTGGTGTAATGAAAGCAGCAAGTATCATCAGAAGAACAAATGCATGTCTCCTATATTTCTTGAGAAAACTGCGTGTTAGTACACCAAGTCTTGATAGGATTGCAGCAAGTGATGGAAGCTCAAAAACCACCCCCATAATAAGAATCATCCATGTAAACATGGATATATATGACTGTAATGAAATTTGATTTGCAACATCACCGCTTACCTGATAAGTTCCCAAAAATCTGAGTGTCAGAGGAAATATCAGATAATACCCTGCAAGTACACCAATAAAGAAGAGTATGGCTGCAAATGAGAATGCTCCCATTACCAATTTTTCCTCATTTTTGTATAGTGCAGGCTTGATAAAGAGCCATAACTGGTACAGAACAAAGGGAGTGGCCAGCACAAGGGCAAAATAGAATGTGGTACTGATATGAATAAAGAATTGGGCAGAGAGCTCAATGTTTATCAGTTCCAGCTTGAATGGTTCAAGTGGAGGCATACCCATCATTTCCAACACTTTGTCGACAAACCTGTACAGTGGAAAATCAGAACTGATTGGGGCAAATACAATTGTATCAAATACAAAATCTTTGGCAGCAAAAATAACAGCCATAAGTGCCACAATAAGTATGGCACTCCTAAAGAGCACTTTTCTCAATTCGTCCAAGTGCTCCCAAAAAGTCATATCCTGCTGGGTGTTATTCTCCTTTTTTTGGCTCATCGCTGTTAATGTCTTCCTCTATCCCTTTCACACCATCCTTAAAACTTTTCACTCCTTTTCCAATTCCTTTCATAAGTTCAGGAATCTTTTTACCGCCAAAAAGAAGAAGAACAATAAGTGCTATAATAATTATTTCACCAGCACCAAAGTTTCCAAAAAGCAATAATTGTTTCATTGTAGAATGTATAATTAATAATTTATAATTTAGTCCATGAAATATTTTTCAGCAATGTCAGTGAAGATTTTTGGGGCTCTTGTAGGCCTTCTTGTATCAGAATGGATAAATCCTATGGCTACAGTTCCGTCACAAACCATTTCATTATTCTGATTATATATCTCATTTTTTATAATCATCTTTGCCATTGGCATTCTCTCTACTTTTGATATGATTTTCAGCCTGTCTCCCATTTTCGTAGGGATCCTGTACCTGCACTCAACTGAAATTACCGGAAGCATAATTCCTGACTCCTCAATTTTGTGGATTGGAATTCCCATCTCTTCAAGCATAGCTATTCTTCCACACTCAAAATATCTGACATAATTGGAGTGATGGACAATACCCATAAGGTCTGTTTCGTAATATCTTACATCAAGGTATGTCTCATGTATAATCATCTTCTCCTCTCCTTTAATCTTTTAAAGAATCTTACTATTTCTCCAGCCCAAAGAACAACTGATGTTGATGATACTATCATTACCCAGTCATGCATAGAGAGAGGTGAAGTCCTGAAGAAATTCCCACCAAACTCTATAATTATAATCTGGAGTACAAAAATTACAATTGCAATGAATATGAATGATCTGTTTTCACGCAATTTGTAGAAAGCAGAGTTGTTTCCACCCAATGTTCTTGCATTGAACATGTTCCAGAACTGGAGCATTACAAATATTGTAAAGAACTTAGACAGTTCGTATATTGAAATATCTCCGTCGGCTTTATAATTGAACAGCAGTACAAGCAATACAGCAAGGAATAACACTCCCTGATCTATAATGTTGAACAACATTGGTCTGGACACAATAAATGACTTGACTCTTCTTGGTCTCTTTTTCATAACCTCCCTGTAGGATGGTTCAGTGGCCAAGGCCAAAGCTGCAAAGGTGTCCATTATTAGGTTTACCCACAACATCTGAGTAACTGTCAAAGGGAACTCTATACCTATAAATGGTCCTGTGAGAGCTGTTAAGAGTGCCACAACATTTATGGTAAGCTGGAACTGGATAAATTTCTGGATATTCAAATATATAGACCTGCCCCACTGCACAGCATTTACAACACTTGCAAAAGAGTCATCCAACAATATTATGTCACTGGCCTCCTTTGCTACAGCTGTTCCACTACCCATAGCCAAACCTACATCAGCATAATTGAGTGCCGGAGCATCATTTGTTCCATCTCCGGTAACTGCTACAACCTCACCACTCTCCTGAAGAAGCCTTACAAGACGCATTTTATCAGATGGCCTTGCCCTCGACATAACTTTTATCCTTAATGCTGCCTCTTTAGCTGCCTCTTCATCAAGTGACTCAAATTCTGATCCTGTTATGAAATTTTCATCGGTATCATATTCATTCCACAATCCTGCCTGACGGGCAATTTCTATTGCTGTCAATGAGGTATCGCCAGTCACAATCTTTACCTTGATGCCTGCCTCTGTGCATTGCTGCATTGCTTGTGGAACATCGTCCCTTATAGGATCAGCTATTGCCACAAATCCCCTAAATTCAAAATCTGCAGAGGCAATGATCTGTTCAATATCATTTTGTGCAGAAGATTTGTCTATTACAGCATAGGCAAAGCCCAATGCACGCATTCCTTTTGCCTGATATATCTTTACCTCTTCTGCACCCCTCTGTACGTTACCGCGTTTGCATTTTGCAAAGATTATTTCAGGAGCACCTTTTATGAACAGATAGTACTTCTCTGAACCTTCATCAAGATGCGCACATTCGCAAAGAGTAGCCATATACTTCCTTTGTGTATTGAAAAGAAGTCTCTGGACTATTCTGCATTTGCTTCTGTACTCCTGATAGTCATATCCATTTTTAAACAAAAATGCCAATAATGCACCCTCTGTTGGATTGCCGATAGTATTTACCTTTCCCTCCCTCTCTTCAATGAAAGCAGTTGTATTTCCAGCAATTTCCGAAGCAAATAGAGAATCTACATTAAGGGAGATGTACTGGACCTCCATTTTGTTCTGGGTCAGTGTGCCAGTCTTGTCTGTGCATATCACAGTGGCGGCACCCATAGTTTCACATGCATGCATTTTCCTGACAAGAGCATTCTCAGCTGTCATTTTTCGCATGCTGTAGGCCAAACTCAATGTAACACTCATTGCCAATCCCTCAGGCACAGCAACAACTATAAGTGTTACAGCAATCATAAAGAAGCTTAGAAGCAATTCAAGATTATCAAGAGTGGCCTCAAATGTAAGTTTGCCAATTACAGCATCCCTGACGACCAATGCAATGAAGGTCAATGCTGCAACTGCAAATCCTACTTTGCCTATAACTCCACTCAGTGAGTTCAACTGTTTGTTCAGAGGAGTCTCTGCTCCTGTGAGTTCACTTGCCTGTCTTGCAGTCTTGCCAATTTCTGTATTGTCTCCAACCTGAGTTGTCTCAAAGATTCCGTCACCTTCGGATACAGTGGTTCCCCTGTATACATAATTGGGAGAGTATGCTCCAGTATAGCTCTCGACGGGAAGATGAGTTTTTATTGAGTCTTTGCTCTCACCGTTCAAACTTGATTCATTTACGGCAAGATCCATAGATTCAAGCAGTTTTCCATCTGCCGGAATTTCGTCGCCTTGTGCCAGTACAACAATGTCTCCGACCACTATCTCATTTTTAGGTATTTCACATACCGCCCCATCCCGATACACTTTCACAGGAACTGTATCATTGACTTTATTCAAAATGTCAAACTCTTTTCCAGCTTTGTATTCATTGATGAAAGAGAGGAATGTAGCCAAAAATACAGCCAGAATAATTCCGAAACTCTCCACCATCGAACCATGAAAATATCCGGTAATAAGGGATAGAAGAGTGGCAAACAATAATAATTTTATTATTGGATCATTGAATTTTCCTAAAAGCATTTTGACCCAACTCTCCCTGTCGGGAGGAGTCAGGTCATTACTTCCATATTTTGCCCTGTTTTCAACAACTTGGGCATAGGTCAATCCTTTATACTTATGCATATTTGTTATTTGCTCAATAATGCTGCTATGCTCTTCTGTAGATTCTCAATTTTTGCAGTTGCATCTGACTGCTTTTTCCTTTCAATTGCAACTACCTTTTCAGGTGCATTGTTTACAAATTTTTCATTTGAAAGTTTTGCATTAACCTGTTTTAGGAACTTTTCATAATACTCAATCTCAGCCTTCATCTTTGCAACCTCTTCCTCTACATTAATATGCTCATTAAGAGGAACAAAGAAGCTATTGGTCCTGATCATGAAGTTTACGCCCTGGGCATTTGAATCAAAACTTTCTACAACATTTATTGATGATACATTTGCCAGTTTAGCTATTACGGCATCCATTGAATCATTGTATGGTGACTGTGCAAGAATTTCAAGAGGCTCCTTAGGTGAAATTCCTTTTGTCTGCCTTATGTTGCGAAGGTTCATGATAATCTGAACTGCATCTTCAAACTGACTGATTATCTCTTGATTATATTCAGAGCAGAATGTAACTTTTTCAAACATGATGGTATCCCCATCTTTTCTTGGAGCAAGATTCTGCCACAACTCCTCTGTAATGAAAGGCATGAACGGATGAAGCAGTTTCAAAAGAGAGTCAAAGAACCCAATTGTTGCCTTGTAAGTAGCCTGATCAATACCATCTCCATACGCAGGTTTTACCATTTCAAGATACCATGCGCAGAAATCATCCCAGAACAATTTGTACACCGCCATCAAGGCCTCTGACAAACGGTATTTTGACATAAGGTCTGATATTTCGGCACCAGCCTTGCCCAACATTGCTTCAAACCAATTTACAGCAATTTTAGCACTTTCATGCTGGTTGGCACCTGCATCAACATTCCAACCATTCACAAGACGGAAGGCATTCCATATCTTGTTGTTGAAATTTCTGCCTTGTTCACATAATGCCTCATCAAATAGAATGTCGTTTCCAGCAGGAGCTGAAAGCATCATACCCATACGTACTGCATCTGCACCATATTTTGCAATCAGTTCAAGCGGATCAGGTGAGTTTCCGAGAGATTTTGACATCTTTCTGCCAAGTTTGTCACGTACAATACCTGTGAAATAGACATTCTTGAATGGCATTTCACCCCTGTATTCGTATCCGGCCATAATCATTCTGGCAACCCAGAAGAATATAATGTCCGGACCAGTTACAAGATCACAGGTAGGATAGTAATATTTGATCTCCTCGTTATCCTTGTCGCTGAAGTGTCTGAACAATGAAAGTGGCCACAACCATGATGAAAACCATGTGTCAAGGGCATCATCATCCTGACGCAACTCCTCAGCTTTTATATTCTCATAACCTGGGATTGCTTGAGCAAGTTCAAGAGCATTTTCGATATTTTCAGCAACTACAAACTTCTCTTCACCCTCATTAGCTGAAGGCAAGAAATAAGCAGGTATTCTGTGGCCCCACCACAATTGACGGCTGATACACCAGTCCTGGATATTCTCAAGCCAGTTGTTGTATGTAGTCTTGTATTTTGGAGGATAGAATTTTAATTCATCGTTCATTACAGGAGGAAGCGCTATATCAGCAAAATGTCTCATTTTAAGGAACCATTGCATACAAAGTCTTGGCTCAACTGCAGTATCAGAGTTGCGCTCCGAGTATCCGACCTTGTTCTCATAGTTCTCGACCTTCTCCATAAGTCCAGCATTCTTGAGGTCAATGACAATCTGCTTGCGTACATCCATCCTGTCCATACCGACATACATGCCTGCCGCCTCACTTAAAGTGGCATCTGCATTGAAAATGTCAATTGTCTCAAGGTTATGGGTCTTGCCCAACATATAGTCATTTGTATCATGTGCAGGAGTAACTTTAAGACAACCGGTACCGAATTCTATCTCAACATATCTGTCTTCAATTACAGGAATTGAACGTCCTACAAGGGGAACTATCACCCTTTTCCCTTTCAACCATGTATTCTTAGGGTCTTTAGGGTTAATACACATTGCTGTATCACCCATTATTGTCTCCGGACGGGTAGTTGCTACAACCGCATACCTCCTGCCCTGCTCATCCCTGTGAAGTATCTGATGTTTTACTGCAGGATCAAACGGATCTTCAGGACTCAATGTCACCGCATCTTGCTCCTCACCGTCGGTAGAGCCTGCAGGCTCATCAACGTAGTATCTCAAATAGTACAGTTTGCTCTTTTCATCCTTGTAGATAACCTCCTCATTACTCAATGCAGTCTGCGCTTTAGGATCCCAGTTCACCATACGCAAGCCTCTATAAATGAGTCCTTTATTATATAGGTCAACAAATACCTTTATAACGCTGTTGCTCCTCTCCTCATCCATGGTAAATGCTGTTCTGTCCCAATCACAGCTGGCACCAAGTTTACGCAGCTGTTTAAGGATTATGCCGCCATGCTCATCAGTCCACTCCCAAGCATGTTTCAAGAATTGGTCTCGTGTCAGATCGCTCTTTTTAATACCTTGCTCCGACAGCCTCTTTACCACCTTTGCTTCAGTAGCAATTGAAGCATGGTCTGTGCCGGGTACCCAACATGCATTCTTTCCCTCCATACGAGCCCTTCGCACAAGAATATCCTGAATTGTGTTGTTCAACATGTGTCCCATATGAAGTACACCAGTCACATTAGGTGGTGGGATAACTATTGTATAAGCCTCTCTCTCATCAGGTTCAGAATGAAAGAATTTTTTGTCAAGCCAATAAGAATACCATTTGTCCTCTACTGAGACCGGATTGTATTTTGCAGGAATTTCCATAAAATTATTACACTTTAATGATGGTACATAAATTTTGAACGTACAAAGTTAATTATTTTAAAAATGCTACAAAATTCTATTTGGATTAAAACCTAAATTATTACGTAAGATACAAGTTTGTCAATAATTTTTTATTTAAAGTTGAATGTATTTAATAAGTAATAGAGTAAAAAATTCTATATTTGCACTTTTGATATATACAGTTTGTTCTACATTTACAAACCATCAAGTATGGAAAACGAAAAAAAGCTTAACATTGAGCTTAGTAACGAGGTTGCGCAAGGCTCATATTCTAACCTTGCAATTGTTACACACTCTCCTAATGAGTTTGTCATAGATTTTGTACGTGTTCTTCCAGGAATGCCTAAAGCACAGGTAGGAAGCAGAATAATCATGACACCTGGAAATATAAAGAGACTTGTAAACGCTCTCCAGGATAATATCAAAAAATTCGAGAGTGAGTTCGGTACAATAGAGCTAAATGAACCTATTAATAATATTCCAATGGGCTTTGGCACTCCAAAGGCCAAGGCGTAGAGAAATTAAATTATTATGAACAAAAAGATTAAAATCGTTGTATTGGCAAAACAAGTGCCTGATACAAGACATGTAGGTAAAGATGCAATGACTCCGGAAGGAACAGTTAACAGAGCCGCGCTACCGGCTATCTTCAATCCGGAAGATATGAATGCCCTTGAGCAGGCATTGCGCATCAAAGACAAGACAGGAAATGCAGAAGTTCTTCTTTTGACCATGGGCCCAGGTAGAGCCGCTGATATCATTCGTGAGGGATTGTTTAGAGGTGCAGATGGCGGAGTTCTTCTTACTGACAGAAAATTCGCAGGTGCCGATACACTTGCTACATCTTATGCAATTTCACAGGCAGTAAAAAAAATCAACCCCGATCTTATTATTGCAGGAAGACAGGCTATTGACGGCGATACTGCCCAGGTTGGACCTCAGGTAGCTGAAAAGTTAAATATTCCTCAAGTTACATACGCAGAGGAAATTCTTGACATTACAGATGAGAAACTAGTAATCAAGAGAAGATTGGAAAGAGGTGTTGAGACCGTTTCTGCCCCTATGCCGCTTTTGGTTACAGTACATGCAACTGCGGCTCCATGCCGTCCCCGCAATGCAAAACAGGTTATGAAATACAAATCTGCAAGGACTGCATCTGAGGATGCTCTTCCTGAAACATGCTACTTCTTGCCTCTTGAGGGCAATGACCAGCTTAAAATTGTTGAGTGGGGAGTAAATGATATAGGCGGTGATGAGAACAGTTTCGGTTCTGCCGGTTCACCTACAAAGGTCAAGAAGGTCGAAAATATAGTGTTCCAGGCCAAAGAGGCAAAGAAACTTACAGCATCAGAAGAGGATATTGACTCTTTGATCGTTGAACTTCTTACAAACCATACAATTGGTTAATGACACCTTTAAATAATTAATTAAAAGAGACAAATATGAATAACATTATAGTATTTTGTGAAACTGACAACGGCAAGTTGTGTGATGTAAGCCTTGAACTGCTTACTAAAGGCCGTGTGTTGGCTGAGACTTTGAATTGTGATTTGGAGGCGTTATTGATTGGCCATAACGTTGCAAATCTTGCAGAGGAGTTGTATCAATATGGTGCAAAGACTGTACACTTGGCTGATGATCCGAGATTGGAGTTCTTCAGGACACTTCCTTACGCTGCAATTACTATTTCACTGTTTAAAGAGGAGCAACCTCAGATTGCACTTTTTGGTGCAACTAGCATTGGAAGAGATTTGGCTCCACGTGTATCAAGCGCATTGCATAGCGGTCTTACTGCAGATTGTACATCACTGGAAATTGGTGACCATAAGGATCCTAAGGGAAATGAGTGGAAGAATCTTCTATACCAGATCCGTCCGGCATTTGGCGGTAATATCATTGCAACAATCGTAAATCCCGAGCATCGTCCGCAAATGGCTACAGTACGCGAAGGTGTTATGAAGAAAGAGGCTTTGGCAACTCCGGTAGCAGGCACTGTTAAAGCAATAAACGTGAACAATGTCTTGATGGACACCGATTTTGTTGTTGAGATTATCGAGCGTCAGATTGAGGAGAAGAAGATTGACATAAAGAACTCACAAATTATTGGTGCCGGCGGTTACGGAGTAGGAAGCAAGGAGAATTTCAAACTTGTCTTTGACTTGGCTAAAGTGCTCGGTGCAGAGGTAGGTGCTTCGCGTGCCGCAGTAGACGCAGGATTTACCGACCATGAGAGACAGATTGGCCAGACAGGTGTTACCGTAAGACCAAAATTGTTCATTTCTGTAGGTATTTCTGGACAAATCCAGCATACTGCAGGTATGGACCAGTCTGCAATGATCATCTCAATCAACAATGATCCGGCAGCTCCTATTCACCAGATTGCTGATTACTCAATCATTGGTGATCTAAATGAAGTTTTACCTAAGATGATTGCATCTTACAAAAAACACAGCAAATAGTTATGGCAAATTTTTATAAAGACAATACAGATTTGAAATTCCAGTTCTCTCATCCTTTGATGGGTAAGATTGTAGAACTGAAAGAGCAGAATTTTAAGGATTTTGGCAAATTTGACTATGCTCCGCAAAATGTAGAGGATGCAATTGACTCTTACGATAAAGTAATGGAGATTATGGGTGACATTTGCGGTAATGTAATTGCGCAGAACGCTGAGCAGGTTGACCATGATGGTCCTGTCTGCAAAGATGGCAGAATTACATATGCTGCAGGTACACAACAGAACCACGATGTTCTTACACAGGCAGGTGTGTATGGCTTGAACCTTCCACGTGAGTATGGTGGTTTGAACTTCAGCATGGTTCCTTATGTAATGGCAGCTGAGCTGGTATCACGTGCCGATGCAGGTTTTGCAAACATTTGGGGTCTGCAGGACTGTGCTGAAACAATCTATGAGTTTGCATCAAAAGAGATCAAGGATGAGTTCCTTCCAAGAATAAACAAAGGTGATACATGTTCAATGGACCTTACAGAGCCTGATGCTGGATCTGACCTGCAGTCTGTAATGCTCAAGGCTACCTGGGATGAGGAGAAACAGATGTGGTTCCTTAACGGTGTAAAACGCTTCATTACAAATGGTGATGCACAGATCAAACTTGTTCTTGCACGTTCTGAGGAGGGTACAACCGATGGCCGTGGCCTTTCATATTTTGTTTACGACAAAGCATGGGGTGGTGTAACTGTAAGACGTATTGAGAACAAACTTGGTATCAAGGGCTCCCCTACCGCTGAGCTTGTATTCAAGAATGCTCCAGCAAAATTGGTTGGTGAGAGAAAATTGGGCCTTATCAAATATGTGATGTCACTTATGAACGGTGCGCGTCTTGGCGTGGGTGCCCAGTCAGTAGGTCTTTCAGAGGCCGCTTATCGTGAGGCATTGAAATATGCAAATGAGCGTGTACAGTACAAGAAGGCAATCATCAACTTCCCTGCTGTAGTTGAGCTTCTTGCAGTAATGAAGGCAAAACTTCAGGCTTCTCGTGCTGTCCTATATGAAACAACAAGATTCGTTGACATTTACAAAGCCTACAATGCAATTGCTGAGGAGAGAAAACTAACTCCAGAAGAGCGTCAGGAGTTCAAAAAATACAGCAAATATGCTGATATGTTCACTCCTGTATTAAAGATGATGTCAAGTGAGTATGCTAACCAGAATGCATACGATGCAATTCAGGTTCATGGCGGTTCAGGCTTTATGAAAGAGTATCCGGTTGAGAGACTTTACAGAGACGCCCGTATCCTTACCATTTACGAGGGTACATCGCAATTGCAGACCGTTGCTGCTATCCGTTATGTAACTAACGGTTCATATCTTGCCAAGATCAGAGAGTATGAGCAGATGGAGTTCAAACCTGAGTTTGCTGCGCTTAAAGCAAAATTGGTTGCAATGACCGACCAGTTTGAGAAGGCTTGTGAGCTTGTAGCAGGAAAGGGTGATGAGTATGTAGATTTCCATGCAAGACGTCTTGTTGAGATGGCTGCACACATCATCATGTCTTATTTGTTGATAATTGATTCACAAACATCAGATTCATTTGTAAATTCAGCCAAGATTTACACCAACAAGTCTGAAGCATGGAATAATGAGAGATTCTCATATATCCAGAATTTCTCACCTGTGGATTTGAATGAGTTCAACGCAGTAAAGAGCGAGGAACTTCCTGAAGTTGAGTAATATTTATAACA
>JAEIGA010013378.1_pt1 | contig 12492 bp, 13 predicted proteins | sample 9270691 | NCBI WGS metagenome assembly JAEIGA01 (sample SAMN17057246, study PRJNA624740) | gut metagenome | biome: biome; isolation source: fecal sample | host: Bos grunniens | place: China: Xizang | collected 2019
TTCATTATTTGCATGATGACCTAGGTTCCACGGTCAAGCCGTGGAATGACAGAGTTTTTAAGTTTTTTTACAAAAAAATTTTAAAATTATATATGGAAGTTCTTTCTTTTGTCATCCTGGGGCTTGACCCCAGGACCCAGGTTGTTTATGCAAATAAGAATTATTTACCTAGGTTCCACGGTCAAGCCGTGGAATGACCACAGGCCCCAGGTAATATTTCAATCAATTTGTCATCCTGTGGCTTGACTTTCATACCCAGGTAATATTTCATTATTTGCATGATGACCTGGGTTCTGGGGTCAAGCCCCAGAATGACACTACTTCGACACTACTTCGCCAAGGCTTTGAAGTGCGGGCGGGGAAAAAGAAAAAATCGTAAAAAATTATAAAAAATAAATTTGGCTATTGACCTGATTGTGCATTTTTTGATATTATTATATCAGTAGAGATTTAGAGAGAAATTAGTAATGAAGAAAATTGCAATTATTTCTTTGTTTTTAGCGGTTTTTTCAACTGTATCGCATGCTGCAATGACCAGCAAGGGTTATGTCGATGCCGGATTGAATACAAGACAGGAAAAAATTGTTAACTCTGATACAATTGTTGTTGATGAAAATGATAAGACCAAGTTAAAGGCTGTGGCTGCAACGCGCGATACCGCCGGGGTTGTAAAGTTTGGTGAAATTCCTGTTGGACAGACCGGTGATACGGTTGCAACAATTTGGGTTGAATAATTTTTATTACGGTTTGAAAAAATCCTGCGGTCGCAGGATTTTTGTTTAAAACAAACCAATCAGGCATATTCCCAGTACTGCGGCAATAATTGCGCCAATTGTTAATGGCCAGAAATATTTCTTTACAATTGCGTTCGCTTGTTCTTGGAAAAAGTACAGTAATGTTGCAATTATCGCAAAGCGGCCTGTGCGGAATATCGCAGATACTGCCAAAAATAACAGCATCGGATATCCAATAAAGCCCAACCATATTGCCAATAACTTGTACGGTATTGGTGTGACCGCAGTTAATACGATAATTAATATACCGTATTTTGAAAACATTGGTTTTATCGTAGATTCAATTAACGCAGGGTTTGAAAATGTTTCAATTAACCAAACACCAACCGAATCGTATAACCATAATCCAATCATATATGCAATGGCGCCACCAACAATTGACCCCAGTGATGCTGCAACTGTAATAGGCAGGGCGCGACGCTTGTTCGCGATAATTGGTGGGGTCATGAAAACTTCGGGTGGAATAAATAAAAATATAGATTCGCATATGGTCAGAAAAAATACCAACCATGAATATCCGCGTGATTCTGATTTTTTTAATATAAATTCTGAAAATTTCATATTTTCCCCTGTGAAAAATTTACTTGATTGTAATTTAAAATTTTATACTTTACAATACAATAAAATAACAAAAACAAAGATATATAAAAATGCAAAAAAAACATGTGAATTCAAATCGTGGTGAACGGGTCGCGGCCAAGGTGCAAACACTGGTCGCAGAAATTCTGCGTGATAATTATGGGGACGATGCAATTATTGCTGGCGTATCATTGGTGGGGGCTGTGGCGCATGGTGGGCTGCAATTTGTGCGCTTGTTTTTCTATACTCGTAATGAAAATATCAATGCTGTGCAGAAAAGACTGGATGAAATTACACGGTCGGTGCGGTTCGAATTGGCTGCGCGTATGAATCAAAAATATGTGCCTGATATTAAATTCCAATACGATGATACTTTGGAAAAGGCTGCGCGTATCGATGAACTGCTGAATAATTTAAAATAATTTTTTAAAAAACGCCTTGCGATTGTGCAAATACTGGTTTATCATTGCCGCATGAAAGCATAGGTGTTTTTATATGAAGCAATCTAATATTCGTAATTTTTCAATTGTTGCACATATCGATCATGGTAAATCAACGCTGTCAGACAGGTTGATTGAATTTACAGGTGGTCTGCAATCGCGCGAAATGAAGGCCCAGGTCTTGGATTCTATGGATATCGAACGCGAACGCGGAATTACGATTAAGGCGCAAACTGTGCGCTTGAATTACAAGGCAAAAAATGGCGAAACTTATCAACTGAATTTGATGGACACGCCGGGACATGTGGACTTTTCGTACGAAGTGTCGCGTTCGTTGGCCGCGTGTGAGGGGGCGCTGGTTTTGGTTGATGCAACCCAGGGGGTTCAGGCACAAACGCTGGCAAATGCGTACTTGGCGTTGGATAACGATTTGGAAATGCTGCCTGTGCTGAATAAAATCGATTTGCCATCCAGTGATGTTGCCGCTGCGCGTGAACAAATTGCAGATGTTATTGGGCTGGATGCGGGCGAAGCGTTGGCTGTGTCTGGGAAAACAGGCGATGGTGTGCCGGAACTGTTGGAAGAGATTGTTAATAAACTGCCGCCACCACATGGCGATGAAAATGCGCCTGCACGTGCGCTGTTGGTGGATTCTTGGTATGATTCTTATCTTGGTGTTGTGATTCTGGTGCGTGTGGTTGATGGTGTGTTAAACCGTGGTCAGAAAATTAAATTTATGGCAACTGGTGCGGAATATGTTGTTGATAAAATTGGGTACTTTACACCAAAAATGGTTAATGTAGATAAACTGCATACCGGTGAAATTGGGTTTATTATTACTGGTATGAAAACAATTCATGATTGCAAGGTTGGCGATACAATTATCGATGCAAGGGCCGAAAATGCAAATGCGTTGCCTGGGTTTAAACCGTCTGTGCCGGTGGTGTTTTCTTCTTTCTTTCCGGTCGAAGCTGACGATTATCCGACTTTCCGTGAAAGCGCAGAAAAATTGGCGTTAAATGATGCTTCTTTTATGTTTACGGTTGAAAAGTCTTCGGCGTTGGGGTTTGGGCTGCGCTGTGGTTTCTTGGGGTTGTTGCATATGGAAATTATCAGCGAAAGATTATCGCGCGAATTTAATCTGAACTTGATTAATACTGTGCCCAGCGTGTTGTATAAAATTCATTTGCGAAATGGCGAAGTGGTTGATTTGGAAAATCCTGCAGATATGCCAGAACCAACCAGAATCGCATCTATCGAAGAACCGTGGGTGCGCGCTACGATTATGATGCCTGATAAGTATATGGGCGGAATTATGTCTTTGTGTGCAGAGCGCCGTGGGGTTCAAGAAAATATATCTTATGTTGGGAACAGGGCAGTTTTGGTTTATCAATTGCCTTTGGCGGAAATTGTGTTCGATTTTTATGACAGGGTAAAATCTATTTCTTCGGGATATGCGTCGTTTGACTATGTTGTGTATGGTTATCAGGCGTCTGATTTGGTAAAGGTAAATATCTTGGTTAACGAAGAAAATGTAGAACCGTTGTCTTTTATGTGCCATCGGTCTTTTGCAGAAAAACGCGGTCGTCAGATTGTTGAAAAACTGAAAGATTTAATCCCAAGACACCAATTTAAAATACCGTTGCAGGCCGCAATCGGTGGAAAAATTATTGCACGAGAGACTATTGCTGCATATCGAAAAGATGTGACTGCAAAATGCTATGGGGGGGATATCACGCGTAAACGCAAGTTGCTGGAAAAACAAAAAGAAGGTAAAAAGCGTTTGCGTTCGTTCGGTAATGTAGAAATCCCACAATCTGCATTTATAAATGCGTTAAAGGTTTCTTAGGGCAAAAAGGCGTAAAAAAATGAGCTGGTTAAGTTATGTTTTTAAAACTTCGTTAAAACAAAAAAAACAAGATTGGGCAGATTATAAATCTGCAGAAGAAGAATGGTTTGATGCGATGCAGGCATTGTGTGCCGCGCGGTCTGGTGTTGAAAAATTGTTTGAAGAAGAAGTCGAATCTACGGAATATAATGCGTGCATTAAACGAAAAATTTTGTTTTCTCATTTGGAAAAAAGTCTGACAGGTCGTTTGACCGGGCGTGAAATATGTACGACAGTGACTTCGCGTTGTTTGGAATTTGCGCCGATTGGTAACGAGAAGCAGTGTTCTAGATATATGTGTGAGGCTTATTATAAAAACAAGCAATATGTTGAGGCTTTGCAAAAATATAAAAAATATGAACAAGAATATAAAAATTTTTGGAAACAAAAAGTAAACCAAAAATAATAAAATCAAAAGGGGGCCAAAATGGCGCACCAATTTTATTTTAATTCGTATATTTTGGACAATTTACCTGCACCAACGCGTGGGTTCGATGTCGTTCAAGATATAGAAGAACCAAGATTGCGTATGTATATTACCAGTCGTGGGGTTAAGACTTTCTTTGTTCGTAAGCGTGTTCATGGTAAAGACAAACGAATTATTATCGGAAATTATCCTGATATAGATATCGATGCAGCGCGCGCAGCTGTTGCAAATGTTTTGGATGCGGCAAATAAAAAGATTGTGGCGCGCAGAAAAAAAATTACCTTTAAAGAATTTTTAGATTTATATTTGAAAAATAAAGTTCGCAGATCAGAAGATTCTTTTATGAAATTGGTGCGTGCAATTAATCTGCATTTGTCCGAATTGTTTGATACAAATATCGATGCAATTTCAGAAAAAGATGTTAAAGATGTGGTCGCAAAAATTTCTGGGACTGCGATTGCGTCGCGTATGCAAGATTTAATGCAGAGTGTTTTTAATTACGCTGTTGAAATGGGATATTTAAAAAATAATCCAATTGTTGCGCTGGAAAAAATAAAACAAAATAGACGCGTGCGGCCGTTGAATAAAGATGGCTTGAAACGTTTGGTGCGCGTGATTAATGAACAAACAGACATTGTTTTGCGTGCGGCGTTTTTAATGCTGGTTTATGGGTTTGCACCGCGTTCAAAAATATTTTCTATGTCGTGGGAAGAGTTGGATTTTAATGGATATATGTGGCGTGGTATGCCTTTGACGGACAGGGCTGTTGTGTTGTTGCAGGATTTGCCCCAAGATGATGCGTGGGTGTTCCCCAGTCATGGTGGTATGCACATAATGGATCCGCGGACTTCGTGGAAACGGGTGGTGACCCAGGCAGGAATCCCCAATTTAACAATGGATGATGTACATAAATTTTTAATGCGGCAATTAGTTTGGGCGGCGGATAAAGAGGACTTGCGCAGAAATTTTAATGCTGTATTAGATGATATTTTTTCAGAAGATTTTTAATGTGTGATTTTTGTCAATTGTTATCGTTTGTTATAATTGCTTGACAGTATTATTCGAAAATGATAGGCTGTACCATAATGACGGTCATGGTATGGACCAGACAAATTAACTAAAACAAAGGAAAAAAAATGACAACTTTTGAACAAGTAAAAAAAATCGTAGCTGATAAACTGGGCGTGCCAGAAGAAAAAGTTACAGAATCTGCAGCATTTGTTAATGATTTGGGTGCAGACAGCTTGGATGTTGTAGAATTCGTTATGGAAGTAGAAAAAGAATTTAACATCACTATTCCAGATGATGCAGCTGCAAAATTGGAAACAGTTGGTGATGCTGTTAAATATATTGAAGCAAACAAAAAATAATATTTTTTGCTTTTGAATTTTTATGTCCGTCGGTATGGTTTTGACCGGCGGATTTTTTTACTGCAATTTTAAACAAAAACAGTTATGATATTGCTGTGTGTTAATTTTATAAAGGAATATACATAATGAGAAAAGTTGTTATTACAGGTATGGGAATTGTATCGCCTGTGGGAACGGGTGTTGAATATGCCTGGAAAAATGTTGTCGCAGGGAAATCTGGTGTTCGCAAAATTGATGCGTTTCAGGTTGATGATTTGGCCGCGCAAATTGCGGGTGTTCCACAAATGGGGACAGAACCAGGACAGTATAATCCTGATGCGGCTGTTGAACCACGCGAACAACGCAAGTTGGATAAGTCTATTATATACGGCTTGGTTGCAGCAGACGAAGCAATAAAAGATGCCGGTTTGGATTCTTTTGAAGGGGATAAAGACCGTATCGGCGTGTCTGTGGGCAGTGGCATTGGTGGACTGAATACGATTTATGATAATTGTATTGAATTACATACAGGTGGACCACGCAGGGTCAGCCCTTTCTTTATTCCAAAGGGTATTATAAATATGACTGCGGGTAATATTTCTATTAAATATGGATTCCGGGGGCCAAATATTTCTGTTGTGACGGCGTGTGCGACTGGCGCTCACTCTATTGGTGAGGCTGCGCGCATAATTCAGCATGGTGACGCAGATGTTATGATTTGTGGTGGTGCAGAAGGTGCAGTTGGCCGTATTGGGTTGGCAGGCTTTTCTGCTATGCGTGCGTTAAGTACCCGTAATGATGAACCAGAAAAAGCATCGCGCCCATGGGATAAAAATCGTGATGGTTTTATTATGTCCGAAGGTGCCGGTATCTTGGTTCTGGAAGAATACGAACACGCTGTCGCGCGTGGTGCAAAAATTTATGCCGAAGTTGCAGGATATGGAATGTCTGGTGATGCGTATCATATTACAGCGCCTGCCGAAGGTGGCGAAGGTGGTATGCGCGCAATGAAAGCGGCGTTAAAAGATGCGGGCTTGCAACCAAGCGATGTTGATTATATCAACGCGCATGGTACATCGACTGGTCTGGGTGATGTTGGCGAATTGGCAGCGGTTCAAAATCTGTTTGGTGATCTGCCTGTATCGATGTCATCGACAAAGTCTGTGACGGGACATTTGTTGGGTGCGGCCGGTGCGGTTGAAGCAATATTCTGTGTTTGTGCAATTCGTGACGGTGTTGTTCCGCCAACAATTAATTTGGATGACCCAGAAGATGCTGTTGGTACAACAGACTTGGTTCCACATGTTGCAAAACAACGCAAAGTTGATGTTGCAATCAGTAATTCTTTTGGATTCGGTGGAACAAACGCATCCTTGGTTTTGAAAAAGATTCAATAAAAAACGCCCAGACGGGCGTTTTTTTATTTTGTTTTATGATATATGCATTGTTTGCATTTTTCCAAACCAAACAACAAGGCGTCGTATGCAGATGCATGTGTGCCAGCAAATTGTGTGTCGCCAATTTTTACCAGATTTGAAAAGTTTGGATTATATGAAATTTGACATTTTTTATCACAGCCGTTGCAGTGAATATCTTGTTTCAGATAAAATTTGTTATTTGTTGAATCTGTTTCAGACTGTTTGTTATAGTGTGTGCACAATTTTTTGCAAATTTTTTGAGTGTTTGCAATTTGTTCGTGTGTGCAGTTGTGTTTTTTTGTTTTGATTTCTTTGTCTTTTACCAGGCTGCATGTGCAAGATTTGATTTCAATTTTGCAATATGCTGCGCAGCCGTTGCAATGTGGGCCATATTCAAACATACCTAGTCCTTTTATTGTTTTTTTTATAATGGTCGGAGTAGCGGGGTTCGAACCCACGACCTCTACGTCCCGAACGTAGCGCTCTACCAGGCTGAGCTATACTCCGATGGCTTTGGACTTGATTATGCAAGGATTTGTTGGGGTTTGCAATATTTTTTTAATTTTTTTCTTGTAATTTTTCATATTTGCCCCATATTTATTTAGACTTATAGAAAAGGAAGTAAATATGTTCGCGACGCGATTTTTGAAAAAAGAAAAATTTGACGATTATAATGATTATGTTCAAAATGCGGTGCCGGTTGTTCCAGAAAACTTTAATTTTGCGTATGATGTTGTTGATGTTATTGCACGTGAAACTCCTGACAAATTGGCCGTTTTGTGGGTGAATGATAGTGGCGACAGAAAAGAAATAACGTTTAAAATGTTGTCTGATATGTCTGGTTCTGTTGCGAACTTTTTGCGTGCGCGGGGTGTGGTGCGTGGAGATACGGTTTTATTATTTATGCGTCGCAGATGGGAATATTGGGTGCTGATGATGGCGATGCATAAATTAGGGGCAATTCCAATCCCGTCAACAAATCAATTAAAGTCAGAAGATATTAAATTTCGTATCAAGGCGGCAGAATCTAAAACGATAATCGCGTTTGATGATGGTGTAATTATGGCCGAAATAAAAAGCGCGATTGGTGATGCGGGGGTGCAATTAATTGATTGTGCCGATGTGTCCAGTGCATGTGATGCATATCCAGCTGAATTTGAGCGCGTGGAAAATAAAAATACTGATACGATGGTGGTTTATTTTACCAGCGGAACAACAGATATGCCAAAGATGGTTGCGCATAATTTTGTTTATCCGTTGGGGCATATTAATACCGCTGTATTTTGGCAGCGCTTGTGTGATGGCGATATTCATTTTACGTTGTCCGAATCTGGCTGGGCAAAATGTTCGTGGGGCAAGATGTATGGTCAATGGTTGGCTGGTGCGACTGTATTTGTATTTGATTTTTCGCGTGTGTTTACTGCAAATGATTTGTTGCGGGCGATTTCGGAAAATAAAGTGACTTCGTTTTGTGCGCCACCGACTGCGTATAAAATGATGATTCATGCAAATATGAAAAAGTTTGATTTGTCGTCTTTGGTCAAAGCGGATGTTGCAGGTGAAGCATTGAACCCAGAAGTTTATGAACAGTTCTTGGCAAAAACAGGTGTGAAATTGCGTGAGGGTTTTGGGCAAACGGAAACATCTGTTTTGTTATTTAACAATCAATGGATTGAACCAAAGCCCGGTTCTATGGGTGTGCCGGCAGCAGGTTGGGATATTCAACTGTTGGATGAACGTGGTCGCAGAATAACAGATGCAAATGTTGTTGGTGAAATTTGTGTCAATGTAAAAGATGGCAAACCTTTGGGGTTGTTCCAAGGTTATCATAAAAATGAAAAACAAACCCAGAACGCGTATCGTGACGATTTTTATCGGACTGGCGACATGGCGTATCTGGATGCAGATGGTTATTTTTGGTTTGTGGGTCGTAACGATGATTTGATAAAGACCAGCGGCTATCGTGTCAGCCCATTTGAGGTTGAGTCTGTATTGTTGGAACATCCAGCTGTTCGTGAAGTCGCAGTGACGGGTGTGCCTGATGCGTCACGTGGTCAGGCGGTCAAGGCGACTATTGTTTTAAACAAATACTTTCAGGCAAACGATGTCTTGCTTCGTCAATTGCAAGATCATGTGAAAACAAATACTGCGCACTATAAAAGTCCGCGTATTATTGAATTTGTAGATACTTTGCCAATGACAATCAGTGGAAAGATTCGTCGTGCGCTTATTCGCACATTGGATAGCGCCAAAGAAACGATTGTCGAGCCGATTAAAAATACAATCGGTCTTGGTAAAGAAGACGAAGAAAAATAAACCGCCCGTTTCGGGTGGTTTTTTAGTTGTGTTGTGTTATAATGTTAATAATATGGATAAGCCGGTAACAAATTTTGAAATTATAAAATCTGATTCCAAAGAAGATGTTTTTTCTGGACATGGAACCAGTGTGCGCGTTTTTAAAAGTTTGACTGGGGATGTGGTTGAAAAAAATGTTAGTAATGTTGGGATGTTTGCAAAATCGCCAGATGTGTGGTTAAAAAATCAGACTAAATCAAAAAAGATATCAGATAGATTGCGTGAAAAAAATAATCCTGCATATAATGTGCCAAAAACATTTGTTGCGCACGGTAAAGTGCGTGAAGATTTTGTGTATGGGCAATTGTTGCGCAATGTGCCCAAGGATTTGTTGCAGGAAAACAAGTCTTGGACATATCGTGCGATTTCAGAATTTATTAATGATATGTCAGAACTGGAACCTGTGCAGCACACAAAAATATTGACACAGTCTGTTGGTAGTCTGCCTGTGAAAAATTTAGGGGATTTTTTATATTTGTTGGATAGTCGTGGAAAAAATGTTTTAAAGGAAGAGGTAAAAAGGTTCTTGGGCGACTGCTTTGTCTTTTTGCGTAATTTACCAGAAAATCAGATTTTTGTTTTTGGGCATAATGATTTGCATCCAGATAATATAATTGTTGATATGGCAAATAAAAAGTTGTCGATTATTGATTTCGAAATGGCTGGTTATCGTACACAGTTCAGCGCAATGTACAATCAGTTTAGGTCGCCTGAAATATGGCGTATGGTAAACGCTTTGCCGCGCACAAAAAATTCGAATTTAAAGTGGCATTATGATTCCAAGATATCTGAGTTGTATGTATATTTGCGCTGGGTTGTGGCAGAAGTGAACAATGAAAAAGATGTTAAACGCTTGGCAAAAAAAATAAATGACAGTTTTAAGAAGGGGTGTTTTTTGTATGCGGATGCGCGTGCCAATTATAAGAAGCGAGAACAGGGCGGACTGTCGGTTGCTTTGGTGCCTGTGTCGCATTATGAAAAGGATTAATTGTTTGATGGTCGCTTGAAAATATATTTTATTGTGTCATAATTTAATTCATGTCAAAGCGCAGGAAGTTTTTCAAAAAAAATATATTGTTGTGGTTTGTGCTGACGCCAGTTGTTGTGGTGGCGGCTGTCTTTTTTTATGTGGTGTGCGTTCGTTCGACTGTGTTGCGACCAACGGTTTTTAATGTTGTGCGTGGCGATTCGGTGACGGGTGTTGCGAATCGTTTGGTGCAAAATAATTTGATTTATTCCAAAGACGCATTTGTTGCGTCGGTCAGGTTTCATGGTGGAAAAATTCAAAGTGGGCAATATGATATTCCGCGTGGGGCCAGTTTGTGGCGAATTACAAAAATGTTGGTTTCAGGTGATGTTGCAACAACAACTGTCGTGGTGCCCGAAGGTTTGACTGTTAAGCAGATAAAAAACTTGTTGCTGCAACATTCTGGCTTAACGGGGGAGGTAGAGTGTGATAGCGATAAGTCAAGACCTGTATGTAATTTGCAAGATGGGCAAATTTTCCCTGATACATATCGGGTTGCGCGTGGCGCCAGTCGGTTGTCTGTTTTGGAATTAATGCGAAAAAAGATGCTGGATGTGCGGACTCATTTGAGCAAAGCGAATAGTAATTTGCCAAAGCCGTTAAAAAATTGGGACCAGGTTTTGACTTTGGCTTCTATTGTACAAAAAGAAACGCCTGTGGCGCGTGAAATGCCAATTGTCGCCAGTGTTTACTTAAATCGTTTGAACAAGGGAATGCGGTTGCAGGCGGACCCAACAGTTGTTTATGTTTTGACGGATGGTTTGGGGGATATGCAGGGACAGCCACTGTTGCGCGGGCATTTAAAGATAGATAGCCCTTATAATACATACAGAAATTCTGGGCTGCCGCCTGCGCCAATTGCGAATGTTGGGTTGGCGGCGTTGCGCGCTGTGTTGCGACCGGCCAAGACAAAGTTCTTGTTCTTTGTTGCAGACGGGCAGGGTGGACACAGGTTTTCAATTGATTATGCTGAACATCAAAAAAATCATAATGCGTGGCGTAAAATAAAAGAGAACAAATAAGTTATTTTGCGTTTTTTGTTGTGGAAAAGGTTCCTGTTTATATACGTTTTTATATCTCTTAAAATATCAATACGAAAGGAGAGATATATGAAAAAAATGTTTTTTATTTCTGGTGCTGTTTTGATAGCGGCTGGGTCTGCAAATGCACAAAATATAATTAATGGAAATCCGTTTTATAGTCCTGCGGCGGGGCGTTTCTATAATGTTTTAACCCCGATTGAATTAAATACCAAATTTGAACAATTTTATATGCGTGATGAATTTGGGTATGGGATAACAGATGCTTTGACTGTGTCGTTATCGACCAGTGGGTCATATGATTCTTCTGATAATCCGCAGTTTGGAAAATGGGCCTGGAACGATTTGGAACTGGGGCTTGATTGGTCTATTTTAACCCAAGGTGAAAAGCAGGCCGATGTCTATGCGTCTGTTAAACAGATTTATAACACCAAAGACGGGTTAGAGACGGTTGCCTATAATTGGACGGCGGGTGCGCGTGTTGGACGCGTGACGGATACTTGGACCCTGGCCGGGATTGTTGAATTGGATTATCAAAAGGACGATTTGCCCCATCGTGAGCACGATGCATGGGCGATGACAGTCGGGATGCAGGGACAGTATGTAATTGATTCTGCCTGGAATTTGGTTGGGGGTGTCTTGTTTGATTTTGACTTGTTTGATGAATATTATGATGGGGAACGGCTGCGTATTGAATTGGGTGCGAACTATAATATCAGTCCAACAAAGTATGTGGGGCTGTTAATGTCGAAAGATGTTGTTCATGGTTTTGAAGATGCGCCGATGTCTTTCAAGTTTCAATTTGGTGCTGATTTTTGATTTTTTAAGTCCGCCGCATGGCGGATTTTTATGCTTTATACAGAATGTGTTTTTGTCATTTTTGTTAAATCTTTAAATTCCTGCTTTTTCGGGCATTTCAAGCGAAAATCTTATGATTTTTTCCCATAATTTTCTTGACAATTGGGGGGATGCTGTTTATAGTATGTTCGCTTTCTGTGTAAACAAGGAAAGCAATAAACACATGAAACCGCTTTTGTTTTCAGAATTATAATCCGGCGTTAAGTCGTTGAAATAAGTCTGATAAGCGGGTTTTGTGCAGACTAAAAACAGGTAGAAAAAAGAAAGAGAATTTTGAATGCCAACAGTAAACCAACTGATTCGGAAACCTCGTAAAA
>JAEIGA010013379.1_pt1 | contig 12491 bp, 8 predicted proteins | sample 9270691 | NCBI WGS metagenome assembly JAEIGA01 (sample SAMN17057246, study PRJNA624740) | gut metagenome | biome: biome; isolation source: fecal sample | host: Bos grunniens | place: China: Xizang | collected 2019
CGAAGAAACCACAACCGAGCCCGAGGTTACCACCACCGAGCCCGAAGAAACCACTACCGAGCCCGAAGTTGCCACCACCGAGCCCGAAGAAACCACTACCGAGCCCGAAGTTACCACCCCCGAGCCCGAAGTTACCACCACCGAGCCCGAAGAAACCACTACCGAGCCCGAGGTTACCACCACCGAGCCCGAAGAAACCACTACCGAGCCCGAAGTTACCACCACCGAGCCCGAGGATACCACCACCGAGCCCGAAGTTACCACCCCCGAGCCCGAGGATACCGCCACCCAGCCCGAAACAAGCGCCCCCCCGAAATCCGCAAGCTGCTCCTCCGCCGTTTCGGGGGCGACAGCCATCGCTGCCATGACCGTCGCGGCAGGCGCGGCCATGCTTGCAAAAAAAAGAAGGATTGACGGGGCAGGGAAATGACGGTGAAATCCGTGCAAAACCCATACCGCGACCAAATTATCCCTTGACAAGATTTTCTTGCCGTGCTATAATGACCTTATCCGCACTGCGAAAACGCCACCGTTCCCCCAAGTGCGGGAACAGAAAGGACATCCCATGAACACAACCAAGTCGGTCAGACTGCTGACATCCGCCCTTCTGATGGCGCTGACACTTGCTATGATCCTCTCCGCACTCCCTGTTGTTTCAGCGTCCGCCGCCCCCGCCGATGATGGCAAGATCATCATCACCCTTGATCCCGGCCATGGAGGCCGCAAGTCGGATGACGGCTCTACGGGCACGGGTGCCGAACCCCCCGCCGAGTTTGGCGGCGTCAACGAATTGTTCTACACCCTCTCGATCTCCCTCTATACCAAGGAGCGTCTCGAGCAGTACGAGAACGTCGAGGTGTACCTGACCCGCGATAATAACGAAGACTGCCCCGGACTCAAGGAAAGAGCCGACATTGCCACGTCGCATAATTCCGATGCCCTCATCAGCATCCATAATAATGCCGCCACCAACCGTGACGCCAAGGGTGCGGAGGTGATCGTTCCCAATAAGAATTACAAGAGCCAGATCGGTGTTCAGTCTACGCTCTGTGCGCGTGAGATTCTGGATACGCTGGTGGAGCAGACGGGTGTTGTCAAGAGAAAAGTTTATACCAAGGACAGTACCAGCGTTACCTATCCCAACGGAACCACGGCTGACCATTTTCAGGTTATTCGCAACGGTAAACTCCAGGAGATCCCCGTCGTTATGATCGTGGAGTGCGCCTTCCTCACGAATCAGGAGGATTTCACCAACCATTTTGCCACCGAGGAAGGTCTTAAGAGAATGGGCTACGCCGTTGCTGATGGACTGGCCAAGTATTACGAACTTTCCCTTGCCCCCGAAACCGAAGCTCCCACCGAAGCTCCCACCGAAGCTCCCACCGAAGCTCCCACCGAGGCTCCCACCGAGGCTCCCACCGAAGCTCCCACCGAGGCTCCCACCGAAGCTCCCACCGAAGCTCCCACCGAGGCTCCCACCGAGGCTCCTACCGAGGCTCCTACCGAAGCTCCTACCGAGGCCCCCGTTGCCCCCACCGAGCCCGTGACCGAGCCTGCGAACGATGGCGGCTGTGCCTCCTTCGTGCCGAGCGCCGTTGCCACCGTCACACTCACCGCTATGGCAGGCGCACTCTGCCTTGCTCGCAAGAAAAAGGATTGAATACATACCGCCAAAAAGGCCGATGCTACGCAGCATCGGCCTTTGCCTTGATGACCGTTGACCGTTGACCGTAGACCGTAGACCGTGGAACGTCGGATGATTGTCCAAAAAGGGTAAATGGATTTTTATATAGACGATTGATATGATATAGTTCGATAATTATTGACAAGCATATTCTCGTATGGTATAATAATTATGTTAATTTATGCAAGCTAAAAAAGGAGAAGAATATGGATACACGCTCGGCATACGACAAAATTTTATCACAAAACGGCTTTCCGGAATTCAAGCAGTTGATTCAAAAGTGGGAGAAGCTATCCCAAAATCTATCGGAAAAGCCGCAGGGTGTTCCGATTATTTTGCCGGATTTGTTCCTCGTTTCGCAGTCGGGAACGGGAAGAACGCAATTTCTGAAATTGCTGTCCGAATACTTGATGGGAAAGCCGAATCTGATGAGCTTCTACGGTGACGTCGCGTATTTTGAATTCATGCTGAATTATTGCGGGCCGAGAGAAAGCTTTTCCGAGCTGCTAAGGCTCATGGACGGCGTGGATCATGCCAAGGGCTTCAGAAGTGAATTCCGAGGAATTCTGTTCATTGATATCGATGATTGGCGCGATCATTTTGAGGAAAAGCATTTTCTGGATTTCATGGAATATCTGTCGGATAACAGTGATAATTGGCTGATCGTGTTCTCGGTATCGGAGGGCCGATCCGAGCAGATTCAGAATCTTGAGGCCATCATTTCCTCCTTTTTGCGTATTGAGCGGATCCATATCGCCGCACCCGACACGGATGCGCTTGTGAATTACGCGAAGGAAACCCTGAATGCTTACGGGATCGCGCTTGCGGCAGATGCGGAAAAGGTGATCTTCGGGAGCATTGCGCGGTTGCGTGAAAATAAGTATTTTGATTGGTACAAGACGGTCAGAATGCTTTGTGAGGATATTGCTTACCGAACATACGCAACAGGATGTTACGATCAGCAATGCCTGACCGCTGAGGACGTATCAGATTTTTCATCCGACAGCGAGTACATCCGAAGAATGAACATCAATATTGAAAAATCAAGAAAAATCGGTTTTTGTTGAGGTGATATATATGCAGGATAATCAGTATAAATACGGTCGGTATGTCAATTTGAATCAGGAAACGAGATGGGCAACGACCGAGGAAATTCAAAGAGCGGGAACCTACATCGATTTGCAGCAGGAGCATTATCCGGGCGCGGGCCTGCCGCTGCTCTCCAACGGTCGGGAAGCGTACGTGGATAATAAAGACACTCATTCCCTGATATTCGGCGCTACGGGCTCGAAGAAGACTCGCCTTTTCTGTATGCCCATGCTGAATCTGTTTGCCAAGGCAGGAGAGTCCTTTGTGGCAACCGATCCGAAGGGCGAGTTATATGCCAAAACCTCGGGTATTATGAAAGCGAACGGATATGATATCGTGGTGTTGAACTATCGGGATATCGGTCACGGTGATATGTGGAACCCGTTGGCACTCCCCTATGAATTGTACCATTCGGGCAGGCAGGAGGAGGCGATTTCGCTGCTCAACGATTTCGTGGCGTCCATTGCCGAGCCCCAGATGAAGAATACCAAGGATATTTTCTGGCCCGAAACGGCATCGTCGTATGCGCTTGCCAATTTGCTGCTTCTGATGGAGTGCGGCAAGCCCGAGGAGATCAATATGGCCAGCCTGGCAACGCTGTGCTCGATCGACAAGGACAAGCCGCTTCAAATGCTCTGTGAGAAGATGGCGGCGGATTCTCTCGCGGGAATGAATTACCGAGGCGTTCTGTCCTCGGCGGAAAATACGAAGAGAAGTATTTTCGTTTCGCTGTTCGGTATGGTCCGTATTTTCAACACGCAGAAGAATCTGACCATGATGCTCGCGGGGAATACCATTGATATACGGACGTTTGGCAAGAAGAAAACCGCGGTTTATATTATCGTTCCCGACGAAAAAACGACCTACCATTTCCTTGTTACGACCTTTATTAAGCAGGTGTATGAGATTCTCATTGGGGAGGCGCAGAAAGCCGAGGAGAGAAAATTGCCCGTGAGAGTGAATTTCCTGCTGGATGAATTTTGCAACATTCCGAGGATATCGGATATGCCGTCCATGATCTCAGCCGCCCGAAGCCGTAATATGCGATTCTACCTGGTGGCGCAGAGTCTCCATCAGCTGCGCGGACTGTACGGTGAGGATGCGGATACGATTAAGGGTAACTGCGATAACTGGGTGTTCCTTACGTCCAAGGAATTGGCGCTCCTTAACGAGATCAGCGAGCTGTGCGGAAGTGTCTATGCATCGGATCATCGCTACCGCCGACTCATCTCGGTATCCGAATTGCAAAGATTCGATAAGGAAAAGGGAGAGGCACTGATCATGCACGCGCGTCAGTACCCCATCATCACCGAGATGGCGGATATTGATATGTACGATATGTTCAAGGGCTACCCCACGGTTGCACTGCCCGAATTTTCCCTCCGGTCGTTGAGCGTGTTCTCGGTGGAGAATCTTTGCCGTGAGATCCTGAGCGGCGAGCGTGACTATCCGTTTGCCAAGCCCGCTACGGACGAGGAGATTGAAGACGATTTGGAGAGTATCCGTCAGAGAGTCATGAAAAAGTGTGGTTTCTGATACGACGGATATCTATCGCCACAACATGTGTGGACAAGAATGAATGGGAGATGGATTATGAGTTGGTATCTATGGTTTGGGTTTGCTCTCGCGCTTCTGATCGTGGCTATCGTAGGCGCGCTTGCAGACGGTCGGCTGGCGTATAAAAGAAAGAGAATCCTGACACCGCACAGAATATTGATTCTGGGGACGTTTTTGTCGGCAACCTTGCTTTTCTGTCCGCTGTATCTGGCGCTGTTCACCGATTCTGTCGGATGTGTGAGGGCAATCAAATCGCTTCTGGTTTCGGTACAGCATGCTATCCGCCTCTTTGCGTTTGATGGCGGCTATTGGGAATTCTTTCAGGACATTGGGGACATAGAAGGGCAGACGCCCGTGTCGCAGATGATGTATACGGGGTTGGGGGCGGTGCTCTATTTTTTCGCGCCGATGCTCACCTTTACCTTTATCCTGTCTCTTTTCAAAAATCTTTGGGCATACATTAAATACATACTGTTCTTCTGGAAGGATGCCCACGTTTTTTCTGAACTGAATGAGAAGTCCATCGCTCTTGCAAGAAGCATTGACGAGGCGAACAACAAGGACAAGGAAGGAAAATACAGGACGTTCCGCAGGGCTACAATCGTCTTTACCGACGTTCTGAGAAAAGATGATGAGGCAAGCCTTGATCTGTTGGAGGATGCCAAGGAGATCGGCGCCGTTCTCTTCACCAAGGACTTGGAATCGATCCGATACAGGAATCAAAGATTCTCATGCCGAAAGGTGAGCTTTTATTTGATTTCGGAGGACGAAAAGGAAAAGATCCGTCATGCTGAGAGTATCATTGCGGAATATAAGGACATACCGCAAACCAAGCTGTATCTTTTTTCGGATCATATCGAGAGCAAATGCTTCCTTGATTCCTATACGAAGGAAGACAGGAAGAATATGTCCCTTGTCGTAATGCGTGTCAACGATATTCGCGCGCTCGTATACCAAAATCTGCTTGTCAACGGCATCAGGCTGTTTGAAAACGCGAATCCCATGCCTGACGGTACGAGAGAAATTTCCGCCGTTGTTGTAGGACTTGGCCGATACGGAATGGAAATGGTAAAGGCGTTGCTTTGGTATACGCAGATACCCGGGTACCGAGTCAAAATCACCGCCTTTGATGAGAAATCGGATGCGGCCTCGGCGTTCAAGGCAAGTTGCCCCGAAATTCAGGTGAATACCGCGGAGGTAACGGACATCGCGGGCGATATGCGCTATACGGTTTGCATCAAGGAAGGGAAATTCGGTACGGAATCCTTCTACTCGGAGATTGAAAAGATCGGGGATATGACGTATCTGTTCGTTTGCTTGGGCGATGACAGACAGAATATTTCCGCAACCCTCGGGATCTCAAATTGGCTTGCAAAGTATCAACGTAAGCCCTATACCGAAACGGTTGTGTACGATTCTTCTTTGAAGAAGCGGATTGAAGCGGGCGAGGATTTTGCGAAAAGGGAAATCCACATGATCGGTGATCTGGAAAGCTTTTATTCCGTGGGTACGGTGATCAATTCTAAGCTGATCGCAGAGGGCCTTGAGGTTCATAAGCGCTGGGATACAGAAGATAGACCTGAAAACAGATACTACATGAATGACTATAATTTCTACTCGTCCTTGGCCAGCGGCTTGCACAGAAAATTGCGCAGGGATATTATCGCATATTCTTCAAACAGTGCCGCAGCAACCGTGTTCCCCTTTTATCACGCCGAGCAGGCAAAGGAAACCACGCTCAAAAAGATCCTTTCGAAGTTGAATGACAACAGGAGTATTCGGGAGAAAGCCGACGTGATGAAGATGTTTGCAGACTGTCTTTATGCAAAGCTTGCACACCTGCATTATCAGGCGTTGGCATCGCACGAACGCAAGGAGGTTCTTGAGGGGCTGGCAATGTATTTGGACGCGAAGAAAAAGGATATTAAAATCCCCATGGTAGACGACACGGCGGCATATTTGCGTGGCTATGACGAATGGCTGGAGACGGCTATGGCCAATGAAGCAAGTAAAACCGCGTCGAGAGCCATGTTTGACCGGATCGTTGCGATCAAAACCAAGGGTATAACGGATGAACAGAGGAAGAGAGAGACTCTTCATTCGCTGGAGTATTTTGCGCTTTCGGAGAAGGAGAAGGCGGAAGTGGCAGAGTATGTAAAGCGGGGAATGGGATATGGAGACGATTCGTCGTTCCGTATAGATGACTACCTTGAGGAAGGTCGATGCTTTGCGGAGATCGAGCATGTCCGATGGAACGCTTACATGAGGACAGAGGGATTCCGACGGGCTATCGATACCGACAAACCCCGCAAACTGCATTACGATCTCGTTCCGACAAACCTTCTCACCTTTGCGGATTGCATAAAGGATCTGTAAGCCTGCTGTCAAAGGCAAAGTTCAAAGAATATCGGTTATCAAAAAACAAACAAAGGCACGCCCTCCGCGTCTGCGGGGGTGTGCCTTTCGATTTGTCATACCGGGCACCCATCGTCCTTACGTATCATTTGATCAGGGGCGGATAGGAGTTCTGGGATACCATCCTGAATGCGAATTGTGCCACGAGGGCATCCGCTTGCTCGTCAGACAGAACGCCCATGTATTTGGTCTCTCTCAAAAAGTCGAGAATCACACCGAAAAGCCTTGGGAAATCAATCAAATTGCATTCGTAGCAGGTTCTCTCGTATATGAAGTCAATGAGTTTCTTGGCGTCGTCCGAAAGGGCCAGCTCGGTGGGATCGTAGAGCAGATATAGAAAATCGATTTGCTTTTGCTCAAGCGTACCCTTGAGCAATCCCGTTGCGATCCCGAGCAAATGACAAATCATTTGCTTTATGTCGAAGTGCTGCAACCATTCGCGCTCCGCCCAATAATCGACCTCCATCTGCCGTTCCTTCCCACACGGTTCCATCGCGATCTGAAGGTTATCCCCCATTCGATCGTTGATATATTCGTATAGATCCACGTAGCAGGTGCTGACAACGTTTTGGTGACGGGAATACGGCTCGTGGCATTTGGATTCCACGAATATATACCGTTTTTCGTCTTCATAAAATCCGTCGAGATTGGCCTTGCCGCCTACCGTTGTCGGAAGCTTCTTTTCATAGTGAAAATCGGAGTTTGAGCGGGACAACCGATAGATCAAACGACTGGACGAGCCGTAAGACGCCATCTTCGGAGGGCGTCCGTTTTTTTCGGAAAGCTCGGAACCGCTGCCTGCTCCGTACTCTATGCGCGCCGCCTGCGGCATAGCGTCTAAAAATGCGATCCATTCGTCATTGGTCATATAAGTGTCTTTGGGGAGGGGTTGCCCGTTGTAGGTAACGGTGTATGCCCCGTCGGTCGACTGCGTTTCCGTTAGTTTAATTGCGAGATCTATTTCTCTGACGATATTCATAATTACCTCCCGGTTATATGTGTATGTGCTTCATCTATTGTGCTTGACAGTATTCTGTCTCGAGGCGTCAGTAAGAACACCTGCCGCCCAAGCCGCATGGTTCGATCCATGATGTGATCCACGTTCACCGATTCATCCAGCCGCTCCAAAAAATTCTTGATAAGCAACGGCTTTTTTATGCCGTGCATATTGCGTATTTCCTCAAACCCGTGCCAGAACTCTGCCGTCCGCAGAAAGCATAGGTAGCGAAATAACGTCTTCTCGGTGTCGCTGAGGAAGACGGGCGTATGCTTACCGTTTGCATAGGTAACGTCATACCGCCCGTCTTTACCTAAAACGAGCTCGTACCGTTTACCGTCCCGAATCAGCTCGGGCTTAAAATTTTTTACATACGATAATAGATATGACCGAAATATTTTGAGATCTGAGAGTCCGTTCGTCCGTGTGGATAGCTCACGCGGCGAGAAATATTGGTCCTCAGAAACGTATTTCAAAAACCGTAGAAGACCGTCCTTTGCGTGATTTTCAAATATTTCCGACAGATCGTGCTCGGCACAGTGGGAGGTCAGATATAGATATTCCTCGGTGACGTCGGAGCCGTTATCGTCGCGGATACACAGCATCAGATCTTCCCTCACTGTGTGGGGCGCGGCGGTTACGTGATAGTCCTTTTCGCCTGCGGATATCCGGGCGTGGATTCGGGTGTCCGCCCTTAGCCACGTTGGAGGCAAGGGCGGGAGCTCCCGACTGTTGAGCAGAAGCCGAATCGCGTAGGAAATCGCGTCTGCCTCGCGCGTGCGAATCATATTCACGCCGTCCGTAAGGTCGCACGTGAAATGATGGAATGCACCAAAATTTTCAATGGTTACATTTCTTACAATCATAGCGTGATTTAAAAGCCAATGCGTCGTTTTTCAGGCTTTTTCACATCGGGAATGACGATATCGTCGGCGGTAATGGTGGTGATCTGCTCAGATGTGATGGCGTCAAAATCCATGTCCAGCAGGCGCGTTGCCTGATTCATCTTGGCCTGCTCGAACATATTGCGAACGTATCTTCCGTTTCCGAAATCCACCTCAGCCTTGGCGGCATCGAAAGCCTTTTCGAGCTTGTCAAGGGCGCCCTGCTCGAGGCGCATGCCGTTCTTTTGACTCATCATGGAGGCAATTTGGCAAAGCTCGGCGCTGCTGTAATCCACAAAAGGAACGTGGAAGGCAATGCGCGAGCGAAGACCGGGATTCTTTTGCAGGAAATCCTCCATTTTATCGGGATATCCCGCAAAGATCACTACCACGTCGGCTCGGTGATTTTCCATTTCTTGCACGATGGTGTTGATGGCCTCGTCGCCAAAGGAGCCGCTGTGCCCGTCCACGAGGGAGTACGCCTCGTCGACAAACAGAACGCCGCCCATCGCGGCCTTGAACTTGGCCTGAACAGTCTGCGCCGTCCACCCGACGTACTTTCCAACGAGATCTCCGCGCCCCACCTCCACGAGATGCCCTCGGGAGAGAAGGCCGTTTTCCCGCATGATGCGGGCGAAAAGGCGAGCCACCGTCGTCTTGGCGGTTCCGGGATTGCCCGAGAAGATCATGTGCATGGCGGGGTAGTCTTTTTTGACGCCTTTTTCCTCATACAGCTTTTGCATCTTGTAATAGTTCAGCGCCTTTTTAATGACCTGCTTGGCATCGGTAAGACCGATCATCTCCATCAGCTCGTCATAGGCTGAGCCTCGGGGCTTGGCCTTCACGACCTCTTGGCGGGCGGCGGCTATTTCCTTATATTGAGGGTAAACGGTGGTTTTGAGCTTGGCGTCGTACCATTCGGAAAACATGGTTTCCAGCTCGGCGGAGAGATAGGAGCGGTCAGAATCGAGTCGGGCAAACAGCTTCTTGTCCGTCCGAATATGGTGGTCCTTTGCCCGCGCGGAAAGAAAGGCCTTGGCCGCGACGCTGTCAATAAAGTCCTCCCGTACCTCAACGAAAGCCATATTCCCGAGATATTCAAAGAAGATGGATTTGACCTTTTTGCATTCGCGGGGCAGGCAAATGATGGTAAGCACCTTGTTTCGGTAGAGCCTTGCGGTCTGGCAAATGTGCTCGATCACCTCGTGCTCTGATCCTGCGGAGGCGTCCTCGTCCGCGGAATCGCCGTCGGTCTGATAACGCACCACGACGGCGCCCCCCTCCGATACCTTATACAAGGTTTCAAACGCCATGTGCGAATATTCGCTGCAAGGGCTGAAATTCAGGAAGGTGTAGCGGCCAATGGACAGGCGGTTGTTGGCGTACAGGGCATCCAGTACGATCTTATATACCTCGCGGCGGGTGTCGTGGTCATCGGTTTCCACGATGTAGTGAACGGGGTGACCCGATACGCGGGGCGATTTCGTGCCTTCGTAGATACGCTCCAGTTCGGGGATCAGGGTGTCCGTCATAAAATATCGGCGGGCGGAATCGAACAGATCCTTTTTCTGCGCCTCGTAATTGACGAGATTCTCACCGAATTCGAGGCTCCGCCCCATCCGTCCGCAAATGTTGTCAAGCTCAAAAAGCTCCAGAATCGTGTCGTCGTCACTGATATAGCTCTGACGGTCGGCTGTACTCAGCAGCCGCTGCATACTGCCCAGAGTAATTTCGTCGGCAATCAGTCCGTCCGTCCTCAGCCCAATGAACTCGGCGTATTTCTCCGTGAACTGAAGGGGGTCGACCGCGCAGGCGGCGATCACGCCAAACACGGCGTTGTCGTCCATATCCGACAGAAAGCAGAACGTCCGACTGTCTGCCTCGTTGAATTCCTCAGTTTTCGACGCGATTCGGCGCGAGGCCTCTCTTCGTGCCATCCGATCCTCCTCGTCGAGGACATGCTCGGTCAATCTACCCTGAATTTTATAGAACTGCATAATCCATCCTCCGTTTTTCTCTATTTTTATTCATCATGATCATTATAGCAGATGTCGCGTCCGCAAAATGGGACATGAGCGAGAAAAATCGGAAAGCAATAAAGCGAGAATCGCCGAGAGCGCAGCACGGCTGGTACTCTCGGCGATAAACGGGGTAGGGGAGATTTACTTGTAAACGGTCAGGGCCTTTTCAAGGGACGCCTTGATCCGCTCCCGCAGGTGGGCGGGTTCGGTTACTTCGACGTGATTTGCGTATTGCAAGGCCCAGTGCTCCATGGCGCTGGGACTGGCCAAGAGGGATACCTGCACTTTTTTACCGTCGCCCGGCAGGGGCGTCATGCGGATATCCCCGCCGAACCAATCCACGATCTGGTCAATGATACTTTGGTCGGCGGTAAACACAATGCGCTCGGGCGTGTCGGTATACATATACGGCAGAGCGGACGCGAGTTTTTTGAAATCAATGCCGTCCTCATAGCCTTTTACGCGGGTGACGGGCATGGCGGGCTCGTCGTAGATGCTCATGTTGGTGATGCGATCCAACCGATGGAAGGCCATGTGGTTCCAATAGGCGCTATATCCCATCAGATAGTAGCGTTGATTGTGCAAAATCAGTTGATAGGGGCTGAGGCGCTGGAAAGAGGATTTGTGGAGCTTGGCGTCAATACCGTATTTGTTGTAGTCGTACTGCACCTGCTTGCCGTTCGCGATGGCCTCGTTGATCACGTCAATATTGTAAAACAAGGCTTGATTGTCGGTTTTGCACCAGTCGTTCACCGTGCAAATATTCTTCACGTTGGCGCGGAAATATTTATTGGAAAGGCTGCAAAGCTTTGCGATGAGATCCTTGGAGTGACGGGGGGTAATGTGTCGGCTTTGCAGTACGCTGTCGATCAGAAGCTTCAACTCGGAATCCTCGAACGTACGGCTTTGGATATAACTACCCGCGCGGCGGGTGCCGATATCGATGCCCGCGTCGCGCAGATCGGCGATGTTCTTGCCGATCGCTTTTCGCTCCATCTGAATGCCGTAATCTTTCTCCAGGTGAGCGATAATTTGCTCCTGTGTCAAAGGGTGATCGTAGTCGCTGTGCTCCTGCAAAATCTGCCAGATGCGGATCAATGCTAACTTCTTCGGTTCCATAAGCGTTCCTTTTCATTATCTTAAAGTATGTAAAAACCGGGAATCGGAAAGAGCTGTTTACATTATACCATCTTTTACCGCGAAAATCAATAGCAAAGCGATAAATTCCGTACATAAGCGACAATTTCGGGGCGTTTATCATACCCTCTTACAGCAATCATTCAAATTTGGATTTGTGCCTGCGGCACAGCTTTGGCTCGGGGATGGTTGCCATGCGCTGACCATCTCCCCCGAGGGAAAAGTGGTTTTCAAATTTGGATTTGTCGGGCTGTTTGAATGTCAGTTTTATGTACTTTTCTCTCCGTGGCGAGAGAAAAGTACCAAAAGAGCGCCACTTAAGGACAACCTGCGGTTTTCCTTAAGTATCTTTTCCCTCGATGATGCGCGCACGCGGCACAGCCGCGTTTGATCGCGCCCCATACACACCTATACCCATAGTGCCGAGTTGTCGACAGCTGTCGACCAACTCGGATAGTCACAGCAGGCGTGTAGTGGGCAGGTTTTTTAAGACGGTCGGTTCATCTTGATTTGGCTTTCCCCAAAAGGAAAGTTGCAGTTTTTCTTCCCTTGGTGCGAACACCTGCCCCACTCGCGCGTTCTCTGCGCGACCGAGTTGGTCGGCACGCTTGCCGACAACTCGGCAGTCTTGGTGTAGGTCACTTTGGGCGCAATCAACGCGGTGCATAAGCACCGCGTGCGCCACCATGTAAGGGAAGGGATTTTCA
>JAEIGA010013380.1_pt1 | contig 12491 bp, 16 predicted proteins | sample 9270691 | NCBI WGS metagenome assembly JAEIGA01 (sample SAMN17057246, study PRJNA624740) | gut metagenome | biome: biome; isolation source: fecal sample | host: Bos grunniens | place: China: Xizang | collected 2019
AATACCAAGTGTAAGCGGTAACACCTAAATTAGCTTTATATTCTAGCTTACCTAAAGCTGTTGATAAAGAATCATTACTTGCTATATCTGCTATAGAAGAAGCTTTTGTATAATCAGTTTCTATTGTAATCTAATTAGATGGAAATGTATCTGAAATGTATGCTAAAGTTTTCCAACTATTCCAATTTTCATTACCATCTCTAACTAAAAGTCTTTGTTTACTACTTGATGCTAATTCCCAAGAACAAGGTCCTGTATTATCAGTCCAACCCTTCCATCCTATTAAACTAACATAAGTACCTACCTAATTAGTTGTTAATCCTACAGCAGTAGCATTTTTAATTCCTACAAATTTAAATTTACTTTGATAATCACTAGGCTGTGTTGCAGTACTTCTTGTATCATAAAAAGTTAAATAATCAGGAGTTTTCCAAGTACCGTCTCCACATAAAAACTGTGTATAATTATTTTTAGAAGGCTAAGGAACTAATCCAGAAGCTCCATCTTGTTCAGAAGATGCTCCAGACATTACTGAGTACTAATAATAAGTATCTGGAGGAGTTGCCCATGTACCGTCTGCTCGTAAATATTTTGTATCAGATCCTGTAGTTTCCTAAAAGCTAGGAACTAACCCAATATTAGTTTCCTTGGAAAAAACTCCTCCAGTAGTTACAGATATTACACCATTTTCTTGTTTTATAGATTGTATATAACGATTTGCGCCTCCTTGTTCAGTTAAATTTAATCCTGATAATACAGCATTAGGTATGGCTCTAATTTTATCCGCATAAGTATCTATTAAGTCTGTTTCAGGTATACTTATCTTATTACTACTACTCTCTATAATTGCACTTCTTATTTCACTTTTCGCATCAGATATGCGAGTTATTTGTTCATTAATACTTGCCATAATGCTGTACTATTAAATTATTATATCGAACTCAATTTATCATAGATTATACGTGTGTTTATTTCAAGGCTTTTCATAAGAGTATTAGGCTAAGCTTCAACCGTAAATGTATGATCAGATACTCTCATATCAGCTTCACTCATAGCATACTGTTGATCTTGACCTTCGTATGTTATAACACTGGTACTTACCCATCCTTCTTGTACCGGAACTTTTAAAATATAGTTATTATCAACTGATGGAGTTCCTATGGTTCCTTTTTTAACTTTATATTCTGTAATTTGTCCTTCAGTATAACCTTCTGTACTTACACCGTAAAAAGTAGATGCGGTTATTTCATTAATTTCTTTCATTGAAGTTGTATCTAAGGTCAAATAAAACTTAGATACTCCAAGATCCAAATCTTTGGTTGTTGTAGTTGCTACATAACCTTGAGTTACAGTAGCTGATACGTAGTAAGAATTGGCTGGAACTGTCTAAGTAGCAGTACTTCCATTTCTCTGTACATCAGAAACCTCAAGCGAGCTTACTTGCTGTATACCTCCAATTTCAGTATCTTTAGAAATCCATCCTGCGGCTGTTACTTTAATTTTTCCAGAAACATCTGAAGTACCAAATTCGGCAGTTGGAGGTGTGTATATTGCTGATGTGTTAATACTAGAAATCCAACCAGCGGTAACTTCACCTCCATACATCTTAACTTGTCCAGTGTCTTTATCTCCACTTAATTGTATATCAGCAATAGACCCTTCTTTAATTGTGTAAGAAGCATTAGGAGCAAAGTAATCAAAACCGTCAGGTATAATTAAATTTCCTGACTGTCCTTCTAATGTAGGAACATTGTTAGAAACATTTAATACTTTATTCCCGCCATCTTTTAATACAGCCTAAACATTAAAAGCCCCACTATAATAGCCAGCTTGAAATGTCGCTTGGGAAGTGTCAATGGCGAGTTCCTCCTTATCAGTATGATAGATAGTTATTGGAAGAATTAATAGTTCATCCGCGTAGTTATAAGCAATATTACTTTGTAAAGATTTTCCTCCTTCATATTTACCAGTTTCTGGAATTGTTAGAGCTAAATAATGCTTGCCGTCAGTGTGTTGGTAAGAACTAATACCAGAAGCACCTTGATCCCCAGTTTTATCTAACATAGCACCTGTTACTTGGGCTCCATTTACCCAAGCTGTTTTGCCCCATAAAATATCTAAGGGATTAGCATCACCACCAGTTTGATCTGATAAACCTGAAGCAGTAATAGTATAAGCAACTTTATTATAACCTACTGGAACTGTATAAGATCCACCTGCTCCTAAAGAAGAGGCTGTCTCTGAGGGTGGTGTGTTAACTACTATAGTATCTATTGCCGCTGCGGTATCCAAAAGACTATGTGACTCTATTAAAGTTAAATCAGTAGCACCCTAAGCATTGGAAGTTAATTTCTATCTTGCGGGAATTTTTAAACCTAATTCTATAGCCTTACTTTTAATAACATCACGAGCATCTTCTATTTTATCAATTTGCCCTGAAATTGTACTAGCGTAAGAATTCTATATTAATGTATTATAAACATTAGCCATTATACTTCTTTTAAATTTGTGTATATTACACCTACTACTTCTTCAATTTCAGTATAAACTCCGCCACTTTGAACGCCGTTTGTACTATTTTTTGTAGGTTTTTCATCTAAAGTTAATTTTTGTTCTAAATAATTTTCAAGATTTGTATTATTTATAACAACAGCTTTTGCTATAGTTTTTGGATAAATCACATTGTTATTATTTGTTACTGTAGCAACGTTATCCTCTACTGTTTGTACTATAACCGCTTGTCTTAATGTTGTTTTATCTTGTGAAGACATCAAGCCATGATCAGCATCTGTTGCTAATAAAGACGCCGATCTAAAAGCTTGATTTCCCTCTGCATCTAGAATTAATTCTGCCCTAGTAATAGGCAATATCTCAATTCCGTTGTAATCCTTTAATATTGCCTTTCTTGCCATACAAATATTAAATTATAAGCTATGCCCAAGTTTCTGCATCTGTAGATACAGGAATACCTCCAATAGCTTTTCTTAGTTTTTTATTTCCATATCTATAAGGATCTGCAGGATCACCTGTGGACGCAGTTTTTAAAGAATAATCAATAAATTCAAAAGTTGTAGAAAAAGCATATACAGAACGCAACACAAAATCTGTTGTAGCCAAACCTGGTGTTACTTGCCCACTCTAATCAACATTTCCAATAGTTAAATTAAATATCTTTTTATTTAAATTATCACCCGTTCCATCAGTTACAGATAAATAATTTGCTGAATCAGTATGTACTTGTAAATTAGCTGCAATCTAGATGTCATTACCAGATTTTTTTACTTCGACTCCTTTAATACCCTATAAAGTGATATTTGCAGCATCTACTCCATTTTCAGTAAAGTTTAAAATTGGATTATAAGAAGTACTATTTGGGTTATCTTTTAAACTTAACGTATATAGATCTCGCTGTCCATATAGATTTATAGCAGTATCCCCTGTATTTACACTTCCTATTAAATAACTTCTAGGTGTAGTTTGAGTAATGGTTGGAGTGACTGATATTGATTTAGCAGAATATGTATTAAATTTCTCCCAATCACTATAAGATAAAATACCATCATATTTATTTCCTTGTGCATCTGTACTACCAACATATCGTAATCCTACATTTAAATATTGTGTATTTGAAGACGGCTGTGGTATATCAAAATGATTGGAAAAATTTAATGCTATTTCTCCTACAGCTCTTTGTAAACGTGAAGAAGAATTATTGTAAATTGAGAGCTGTGTTAAGTCATCTCCTGATGGAATATGAACAAATTTTAAAGAACTCTCAGACGATTCTTGCCAAAGAATTAAAGTATCTCCTGGCTTAATTATAGTTGCTGATTCTGCATCATGCAAATAATTTGAAGCCTCTGTACCATTAAGAGTTATATTAGAGGTTACTTTATAGTATTTGTTTATATTTTCATCGTCTAACTTTTCTTCTAAATCAGCAATATTATCTAAGGTTCCTCCAAAGACTAATGATCCAGCCGCAACCTGACTCATTAATTTAATTTGATCATCTACGTATTTTTTATTAACAATAGAAGTATCGGTACTAGGAACTTCAGAAGAAATGCACCCTGTGAAAGTACTATTAGTGATTGTTACACCATCTAAAGCAGGTAAATCATTAGTAGTTAAGGTTCCAACGCTAACATCAGTAACTCGTCCATAAGTATCTACTTTAATGTTTTTAATAACACCAGATTTATCGATAAGAGAGTCGTGTAAAGATCCTAAAGAAAAATTAACCTCATTTCCTTGAGTTGTAATTTGTATAGGATTACTAGCAGTTATTACTATAGGAGTTTGAGTTCCATCAGATTTATAAAATGATAAAACGTTATTTCCAAATTTTAAACCACTATTTATATAAGTTAATTTGTTATACAAATCTGATAAACCCTAACCACCAGAACCATTTAACATGGCTTTTTCAGCCGCTGTCATTAAACCGGCATGTCCAACGATACCATTAGCAGCATCCGGGGCAACAGCAGCAAATAAGTCTGAAAAAAACGCGGGATTACCCATGGCATCTAAAACCAACTCTCCTCTAGTAATAGGAAGCATTTTATTTCCAGACTAATCAATTATAAAACCTTTATTTGTTGCCATATATATAAAACTTAAAATTACATTGTAATCTGTCCAGTTGTTTCAAATCTTAGCATTTCTTGATTCATAGTATCAAGAGTTTGACGAAGATTATCACCATTATTGAATCCTTGTAAAAAAGTAGTAACATCTCCTAAACTTGAGATTTTTGTCAAATTAGAAACCTGAGTTATTTTTAATAACTCTTTTTGTTGATTTGAAATAAGTCTATTTACTTCTTTAAATCGAACATCTAAAGTATTTCCATCAGAATCGTATACGGCCTTAAACTGTGTTAAAGGAGTGAAAAACTAATCACCTTTGCGCATTTGTTTGATAGTAGCGTCTTTCCAGCTTTGTTGACTGGGTAAAGTATCCTCAGCTGTTAATAAAGACATAGCTACAACATCATTTTTATTATACAAACCTAACGAATGTCGGGCGGCAGCTTTTTCTTCTTCGGTAGTAAATTCAGATAAACAATTTTCCTAGTATAAAGGGGTTTTTAATTTAGGCTTTTGACACTAAGAATCAAAATGTAAATCATTATTTTCTCCAAATCCCGTATTAAAATCTTTTGTGGAATCTTCAAGTTTTGGACATGTATTAAATTCTATTTCTGAATTTTGTAGTAAGTCAATAATGGAATCTGTTTTAATAGGAGTTTCCCTAGGTACATCTAGTACCTAGAGATCTCCCTATGAAATAGAATTTAATATACTGTTCATTCTAATACAATTTTTTCTGGATAGCCAGTTGTATAATCATAATTCAAAATCTCATCGACAGTTTGCAAAGAGTTAATTGCGTTTTGATGTTTAGCAGTATTTACATAACATTTATAAGCATAAGCTTCTAATTGTAAAATAAATTGTCTAATAAAATCGGAAGGTAATGGAAGTACCTCATTTCCGACAACTACTTCAATAATGTCTAAACCACTCTCTGCTACGGTACGCATACAAGATCTTTGTTGTTTATCTAACCAATATTTATTTCCTTTATAGATAAATGAATTTACATTATCAGATTGATCATATAGCAAGGCTTGTTTGAGTAATATGTCTTTATAAAGGAACTCAAAATTTCCAAGTCTATTAGATTTATAAATATTGTCTAATTCTTTAATAGAATATTCGCTTAATAATGAACTGTTATTAAGTATACTAGTAGACGAAAAATCAGACCACTAGTATACTTTATTAGATTTACTTACAAACATATCACTTCTTAGTTATAGTTACTTGACAGCAAGGAGAAACTGTTCTAACAACGTCTCTTAAACATGTATCTAAGTAATTTCCTCCATAGACTGCGTTGTCAACATAAGGATAGGTGTTGTACCATCCATAATTAGTTATAACGGGCCAGTTATAAGAAACTTCACCGTAAGCATAGTTTTTATTATCAATACCCGCTTGAGCAGCAACCATGTCTGAATTTAGGAAAGCATTGAACTTTGTGTTTGTGATTGAATCAGAGAAAATAGAATTACCATTACTATATTCAGTTGAATTCCAATAGCTTTTGATATTTGAATCATTTTGCTTAGTAGTACTTAGTATACGATAATAAATTAATAATTCTAGTTCTGAAATAGAAGGAATGTACCACTTACCTTTTGAGTAATTCGTAATCGCAAAATCTCCTTCTAAGTTTTCTGGTTCATATACAGAAGCTTTAAGATAAATTGGATTCAATACCTTAGAATAATCTACTCCTGAAGGAAAATTCTTAGTAACAGACTCATTAAACAATTTGCATATAGTTTCAATATCTTCTGCCGTATTAATGTTTTGAAGAGTATTATTACCATAATATTTCTTACTAGTCATAATACTTTTAAATGAAGTATTGGTATTGATATATTTTTTTAATCTATCCATACCTATTCCTGCAAAATCAGAAGTATACTACAAACCAGAATCTACTAAAAGTGAGGGTACTTCATAAGAACGATCAATACCATCTTCATCGTACTGATAGTCATTACTAACCGTAGCTCCTAAATAGATCTATGCATCTGGTTGTGTCATAGTTAATCCTAATCCTGTAGCATTCTTCATAAATAAGAAAATGGATTCTTGTTCAGAAGAAGAAGTATTAGTAGTAGACCAAGTATTATAAGCAGGATTGAAACAATAGTAATCAGCTCCAAAAACTCCAGAAATACTTGACGTACTTAAAATACACACCTTCCATTCAGTGTTTGGAGTAGATTCTTCTACCTAGTAAATAAGACCAACTAAAGTCTTATTACTATTAAATGCTGTAGAGAAAGTTCCATCCGAATAAGCATAATCACCTACCTAAGGTGCCTTAAATCCTAAATAGATAGATCCAGATATTGTAGCTACTTTTTGTCCGTTTGTTTTTGTTACAATTATGTTAAAAGTAAATGACGTATTAGTATTTTCTGTAACTGTAAATTTACCTGTAGCTCTATCTATACTTGATCCTGATGGTAATTTACCAACTATACTATAATCAATAGCAAGAGAACCATTATCTAAAATCATCACATCATTACCTTCTTGGAAATACAAACCTTCAAATGGGTATACTGTAGTTCCTCCAGCAGGAACATCAATAGCAATTTCTGGAGCAATCATTGGTAAGTTTAATTCTGATTCTTGGAAATCGAAGTATACAGAATTAGTTACATTATCAATTTTACCAAAAGCTTGTGCTAATTTCTTTTTAGTAGAGTAACTAATATCAGTTTTATTTCCCCAAGTATAAGTTACAGAACCATCCTAAGCAACGTGTTCAATTCTATCTTTAATGATAAATTTACCTTTAATTAATTTCTGAATTTTAGAGTTAACCTAAATTTCAGCAAATCTATTGGCAATATCCTCAGTAATTACTAAACCTTCATCAGGAGTATTGTTAATAACAAACGAAGTTAAGTTACCAAAATCAATGTTTGTATTTAAAATTCCAATATAATCAAAGTTACTATTTAAGTTAGAACAATCTAATGAAATAGATGTAAACTTAGTTCCTTCTGGAATTTCAAAAGTACTTAAATTTGGAATTACACCTAAACTAATTTGTTTCAAATCGTTAGGTAGATAAATAGCACTTAGTCTATTGTTTTCTGGGAATATAATATTCTTAATTCCAAAGCAACCTTTAAGATCAATTGTACTTAAACGATGACAATTACGGAAATCTAAGAAACTATCTGAGAATGTAGTATTTGTAATGTGTAAAGTTTCAATGATTGGTAGATATTCACGAACAACAATGTCAATCGTATTAACTGCGTAATTAGCTGTACTTCCGTTAATATTTACATACTTTGCACTAGGCAAAGTAGGTAACGCGTGTGTTTTATCCAATCCTTGTAGCACATCAATAGTTTTAATTTTCTGCGCTGAAGCAATATAACTAGGAATTGTAGTATCCACAGTTAAATTAATTGGATATTCCTTAGCTGGAGTTGCTAATTGCGAAATTGTTGTAGGAATACCTGGAGCATTTTCGATTGATTTAAAGAGTTTATCATAGTTAATAGTGATGTCTGAATCTTTTGATAAGTTAAATAACTTAGTATATTCATCACCATTACTGCGTTTATATGTCAAAATAGGATAAATGTAATCAGTGTATTCAACTGTTCCTAAGAAAGTTGCACCTCCTTCATTGCCTCCTGAACCTTCTGATGATAACGCCCATTCTCTACCATATAATCCATGAGCTGAGTTTGATTGTGTTCCCAAAAGCAATAGTCTATCTTTCATAAACTAATATTCACTCTCAATACAACGTCCATGACTCAATGATAATGGATTAATAACGTTATTGTTAGCAAATCCACTTAAAGTGTTTCCAAAACCACGCAATTGTCCATTTCTATATAAAGTTTGAGGCATTTCATAGTAAATCTCTGCGTGATGGTTGTAAAGAACTTCAGGATATTCTAACTAAGTTTTAAAGAAATAATCATATAGTAAAGTAGTCTTATCTTTAATAGTAGTAGCGTTTCCAACTAAATAACGAATAATTGAACCTACCATTGAATTAATTTCTTTATAGTAACAAACGTCAAATGGATAGAAGAATGAACTGTGGTGATCTCCCCAAAGTTTTTCAGTGTCTTTATTGAATGCGGGTTCTAACAAGTAGTAAGGTTTAACCTGTTGACCATTGTTATCAGTTGCAAAGATTGTATCCATGTCATCCTACATCATACGAATTTTATAATCACCTTTATCAGTCTGTTTCCAGAATAAATCCTCAACCTCTAAATCAGCAGCAGGTAAAGTAAATCCTGTAGGAGTTACAGTATCACCATCAATAGATACTTCTATAAATGTATCAGTATCGTCAATATAACCTTTCTTTTTCTTATAATCACCTTCTGCGATTTTTACTAACTCTACTTCAACACCATCAACCATTGCTTTATTAGTATATACTTTACCAATAATTTGGAAATAAGTGTTTTTAGCTCGGTTATCAGTTCCTGATACAAGGCGTATAAATGCTTGATGGTAAATAATATCTTCTTTATCACAATATTTTTCTACACCTGCTCTGAACATATCTCTAAATGCTGGATAAATATAAAGAGCTACATCATCAGTATCATTAATAGTACGTCCTACCCATTTACTTTTGTCCATTACATTTGTATCATCAGAGTATTCAGCGAATAAATCAGATGTAGTAATATTTGAGAAAATAGTTTTCAAATTAAATTTCTCCCACTTTGAACCGTCGTGGTGTAAACCAGCAGGCACCCATTTATCAATACGAGAATCCCAACGATATGTATCAAATGTTGTGGCAGAGTCAACTTCTATAACTTCACCAGCAGCATTTTTATCATATAGTTTAACAGTTTGACGAGTCATGTAAACACGATGATCATCAACACCGTATTTATTAAACAACTCAAAACGAGTTGGATCAGGATCAGGATTTTGCTTTAAGTTAGTAAAGTCGTAAGTATAACAATTGTTATAGAAAGCAACAAAATGTTCAAGCGATGAACCTTTCGCTTTTACCTCGTCAGTAAATTCCCATAAATCGTTATCCTCATCTAATTCTGTTATACCATAGTCAATATCCCAAGGGTCTGTACAATTAGCGTCAAACTTAATAGTTTCACCCTCAATCAACAATCCAGCTGTAGGATCGTATTTACTACTTGTAGGGTCAGTAATAGATTTAGGTTGTTGAACTATATATTTAGGATCATTTTTATGTCCATCATAAGTAACAGTAGGTGTCCAAGTTTGGAAAGCTGCCCAAGGCTGCTTGAAGTTAGCACCTGTAGAACCATTATCAGCACCCTCTACTAGTAGATATTCAAGAGTATCATCACCATAACCGAAAGTAGGATCATCTGCTTTACCAGAACCCCAAGTTTGGAATCCAAAGTATTTTACATCTTGATCCTGAGGTACTACAATACCATTGATAGTTTCAGTTGTATAAAGATCATCAATAGTAATTGTGTTAATATCCTGACCTGGTTTTAAGTTATAATAGAAATAAACAAAAGCCTCTTCAAGACAAGCTTTCTTACCACCAGTATAAAGTTTTTCAGAATAAGTACTTGGGAATGCGCTTTGTTTATATGCTTTATCAAACAACTTAACAGAACCTAACTTATGTGACTGCATTGAAGAAGCGTAGTTTACTTTACCTACGAATTTCTTTGCGGCAATTTGTTCATCATCAGTAGGCATGGCATAAGTTTTAGACGTTTTTGTAAGACCTGCTTTAATATCGTCTTCACTAATAAATTTACCACTACCATATTGTACATTATGTATTAAATACTTTTTAGCTGATGAGCCTTGTGCTTTGTACTTACCTTCTGTAAATCGCCCGTTATAATCCTTATATTTTTCATCTTTATAATGAACTAATAAAGTAGCTTGAGCTTTTGCGTCAGGATTGTTTGGATCAATACCATCACCATTAGTTTTTCTATTACCAAAATAAAGTGGTTTATCAGTTGGAGGAAGAACTACAACCATAACATTATTATTCTGCATTGTCTTGTAAAAACTTACACGACCATCTGCTCCTAAAATATTATTTCTATCATAAATCTCTTTCTTTTCTAAAGAAGTTTGACGTGATGAAATAAAGTTCTTTTGAATTTCAGAATAATTAAACGCCCAGTTATATGTTCTAAAAATATATAAATTTAAATCACTTGATACTGGATTAATTTGGAACTTAAAACCATCATCTGTAGACAAATCAGTAGTTTTAATTTCAATCTCACGATTAATAGTTCCATTTACATATATCTTAAGAATAGGATATGTATCATTAAAATCAGAGAATTTTGTTCCTCCTTCATCAAATAATTGATCATAAATATTATTATAGGTAGAAGGTTTATACGTAGGATCAAATACAAACATTAAATGAGTCATCTCCTCTTTCTCAAAGTCAGCACGACTATTAACTAAGATTTCTTCGTTAGCACTTTGCACTCTAGTATAGCCAGGGCCAAATAATAAGTTACCAATACTCATTACAGGATCATCTCCATTACAATTATAGTTCTTTAACATTACTTCAATTGTAAAACCTCTACCACTTGAAAGTAGTGAACTAAAGTTTTTAGGAGTTTCAAATAAATTTCTTCCCTAACCAGAAATCTTATACGCAATTAAATTTTCATCAATTGTCCAACCATCAGAAGCTTCAATGTTTGAGCTAATTCCTGTAAATAGAGTTGTAGACTGTCCTTTAATTTGGCTAAAATCTTCGATCGCGCCTGTTACATGATTAAATGCATTATTAATATTGTAAGGATTTTCTTTAATACTCATGGTAAAGACTTTTTTACCACTTAAATAACCATTAACAACATCAAGCGAGTAAAGATTATAATTAACATCATTGATAATTAATGAAAATGCTACAGCCTTTGTTGCATTATTTACATTCTCTAATTCAATATAAGAGTAGTAATCTGAAACAGTCGGATTGTCGTTAGAATCCGTAGATAGCGAAGTTCTATTAAATTCTGGCCATGTAGACATATCATCTTGGAAAACTCCTGGGTCATCGGCAAGATATGATACAATTTCAACATCTCCACCTAAACCTGGTACACTAATAATTTGGAATAATTTTACATTTTCACAGTTATTAATAACAGATGGAATACCTCCAATAATGGCAAGCATATTTGTTTTATTAGACTCATCGTGACTAACTACATTTGCTTGAATCCAATTTGAATAAAACGTTCCATCACTATTACTTATACGCGCTAGTAATTGATGCCCTCCAATAGATAAAGGTAATTCAGCACGCGTATTACTTGTCACTGGAGTTCGTTTTAATTCAATTGAGTTTAAATTATCTGTTCCAAGAGGAACATCATAGTACTCTAAATTCATATTAGCAGCACTATTTAAACCTTTAATATCAAACACAACAGTTTTATCGGCGACGTGAGTTGAAGACGTGCTTATTTCAATTTTATGAATTGTGATTTTTCCAGGAAATTCTACAGTACTCGTTTTGCTGTTAGCAGTGACAGTCGCTTTTAAAGTTGCTCCTTGTCTGTTAGTTTGAAATAAAGGAGTAATATCTATAAATTGTAATGAATCATCTTCTCGTTTATTAGGACTAATATTGTCAACAATTAACTGGTCTGTAGTGCCTTCTATATAAAATGTAATACTAACCTTACTAGATAAATCGTAGAAATTACCAGTAGACTCATAGAAAGTCTTTACATTAATACCTGCTCTAAAAATTAAAGATTCGGTATAGTTAACTTCTACATCACCTTCTTTAGTATTACCGTTAACTATCATCTATGGGAATTGTAATTCGGTAGTATAGTTAGGTGGTACAACAGTGACATTTCCTTGTGCAATAGGATCTCCTTCTGGATTATAGATTGTTAA
>JAEIGA010013381.1_pt1 | contig 12491 bp, 10 predicted proteins | sample 9270691 | NCBI WGS metagenome assembly JAEIGA01 (sample SAMN17057246, study PRJNA624740) | gut metagenome | biome: biome; isolation source: fecal sample | host: Bos grunniens | place: China: Xizang | collected 2019
ACTTCCTTGTCGTGTTCTGTGCGGGATTTATGGATCTCGTCTTTGGCTTCCAGAAGCATTTCCTTCTTGCGGTTTTCACCGGCACGGATGGCTTCGTTGATGAGTCGGGTAGCTTCCATCTCAGCGGAACCGATCTCCTTCTCAGCAACATTCTTGCGGTAGATCATACCGATGACAAAACCAGCGGCCAGACCAACCACTACGCCAGCGACGATGGCAATAATGTTAACCATAAATGTGCAGCACACCTCCTTCTTGTAAAATAAGGCATAGAAGGGGTGAACGTTTCTATATCCATATTCAGTTACTGCATGACAACTAACCGGGCTTTACCCGGCTCATTGTAAAAGCAAAACGTCACATCAGGACGTATAAACGCATACCCCCGGCTATTGCGCCGGTTATCATGAAACACATGCGCCCACAGTACAAACTGAGGCAGTGTACATATACCGTAACCATTTTACCTTTCGATAACCGGAATGTCAAGGGAAAATGAGTAATAATTTGTACAATTTATATCAAAGAGTTTACCACCGAAGGAAAACCTTGTGCGGTTTCGATTGACAAGGCAGATGCTCCGTGATAAAATAATTTTGCGGATTAAGCGACCTGCTCCGCCTCGGGTGCCTCCCCGTGTAAAAATCAGAGGCGTTTCCTTTTGCGGATGTGGTGGAATTGGTAGACTCATTGGATTTAGGTTCCAACGCGCAAGCGTGCAGGTTCGAGTCCTGTCATCCGCACCAATAAAAAAGAGAGGCTTTTTGGCCTCTCTTTTTTATTGATACGGCTGCCATAAGGACTCGAACCCATCTAAATGCAACAATCCGGTGGACTGTTGCTCGGCGGGCAGGGTCCCGCCGACACAATACGATCCATTCCAAAGGAATGGATCGGTAATCGAGTCCTGTCATCCTGCCGGATAACGGGAGCATTTATTTCGCATCAAAAAAGAGTACCCTTAAGGGTGCTCTTTTTTGATGCGGACGATGGAAGATATTGCGTTACTTTTGGAAAAATGATATACTAAAAGGTAGAATACCCAAAATATGCCGATATCACTGTGGATGAGGTTTTTTTATGAAGAATGTACTGGAATTTTTTGAGGCCACTGCGGCCCGTTTTCCCCGGAAGGTGGGTTTTACCGATGATAAGCAGGAGCTGACCTTTGCCCAGGCTCAGGATCAGGCCCGGAAGATCGCCACTGCGCTGGCCCAATACGGCATCCGCAGACCTGTGGCTGTGCTGATCGACCGGAACTGCCGCTGCATCGAGGCTATGCTGGGCGCTCTGTATGCCGGTGACTATTATATTGTAGTGGATGTCCACTCCCCCGCTGACCGGATCGCTCAGATCCTGGATACCCTGGATGATCCCATTGTGCTGACAGATGAAGCAACTCTGACGCTTGCGCAGCAGGTGGGCAATGACCGGACACTGCTGATCTGGGAGGAAGTCTCTTCCGGTGAGGCAGATCTGAAGAAGCTGGAGGGTATCCGCCGGGAGCTGATTGACATGGATATTGCCTATATCCTGTTCACCAGCGGTTCCACCGGCGTACCCAAGGGTACGGTCATCAGCCATCGGGCGCTGATCAGCTACATCAACTGGGTCACGGAGGAATTCGGTTTTGATGAGACCACCTCCTTCGGCGCCCAGACCCCTCTGTATTTCAGCATGTCCGTGACGGACTTCTATTCCACCGTCAAGTGCGGCTGTACTTACAACATCATTCCCAAGCCCTATTTCTCCTTCCCGGTGATGCTCATCGATTACCTGGACAACAGAAAGATCAACACCATTTACTGGGTACCTACCGCCATTTCCATCCTGTCCAACTGGAAGGCCTTCGACGTGAAGAAGCCTCAGTATCTGAAAACAGTACTCTTTGCCGGTGAGGTCATGCCCACCAAACAGCTGAATTACTGGATCCGGAATCTGGATCCTTCCATCCGCTATGCCAACCTCTTCGGCCCCACGGAGACCACGGATATCTGCACATTTTATGTGGTGGACCGGGAATTTGCTGACGATGAGAGCATTCCCATCGGTGTTCACTGCGATAACTGCCATGTGATGATCATCCGGGAGGACGGCACCCAGGCAGCGCCCGGCGAAGAGGGTGAGCTGTTCGTCCGAACCTCCTTCATGGCAGAGGGTTACTACAACAATCCGGAAAAGACTGCCCAGGCCTTTGTCCAGAATCCTCTGAACAAGGCTTATCCCGAGCGGGTCTACCGTACCGGCGATCTGGTGCGCATGAATGACCGCGGTGAGATCCTGTATATCTCCCGGAAGGATTTCCAGATCAAGCGCAGCGGCTACCGCATTGAGCTGGGCGAGATTGAGGCTGCTGCCAACAGCGTGGACAAGGTCAAGAGCTGCGCCTGCGTCTATGTGAAGCGTCTGGACAAGCTGGTGCTGTTCTATGAGGGCGGCCCCAAGGATACCGCTGCCGTGGCGGATGCCGTACGGAACAAGGTACCCTCCTACATGATGCCCGACCAGATCATCAGAACCAGGGATATGCCCAAGAATGCCAACGGAAAAATCGACCGGAAGAAGCTGGAGCAGACCTTCCCGGAGCAGAAGGGTTGACATCGGATTTCGAATTACGTATAATATCTGTTTGAGAAATACAGGAAAAAATGTTCATTACAGGGATTTTTCCTGTTCTTCTCTCTGAAATTCTGCATACAGGCAGGTAACGATATGAACAAAAAGAGCCTTTGGCTAAGAATACTGAAAATCACAGCCCTGCTGCTGCCGGCAGTTCTGCTGGTGACTTGCTTCCCCACTGACGATATGGGTGATACCACCCGTGTCCGGGGCTTTTACCTGGAAGAGCAGGACTCTCTGGATATGGTTCTCATCGGTTCCAGTGAAAACTACGCAGGATACAGTCCGGTGCTGGCCTATGAGGAATACGGTTTTACCAGCTATCCCTACACCTTTTCCGGTGCGGACTTTGATCTGTTTCCCTATGAACTGGCGGAAGTGATGCGTGTTCAGTCGCCCGATATGGTGGTGGTGGACATTGCGGAAGTGCTCCATATCAAGGATGAGGAAGGTGCGGAAGCCCTCCTGCGGCAGTTCCTGGCCAGTATCCCCATGTCTTCCCATAAGGTTCAGATCATCCGGGAACTGGGTGATCCGGAAAATATGCTGAGCTACTATTTCCCCTTCTCCATCAATCACGGATCCAGCGGCCTGGCGCAGGCACTGGACTATATCAAACTGAATATGGCTCAGCGCAGTCGGGGATATACCCTGCTGAAGGGTACCATCACATTCACCGGCAGCGGTGAAAACTGGGACGGCCCATGGGTGGATCCCATCAGCACAGCGGGCGACCGCACCACGGCACCCATTGCCCCGGAGGGCGAGGCTATGTGCCATAAAATGCTGGATGCCTGTGACGCGTATCCTGATGTGCGGTTCCTGTTTATCAACACCCCCCACCGGATCACGACCCAGGACAGCTACACAGAATATCAGCAGATGAATACCCTGGGACAGATCATCGAAAGCCGGGGATATGATTTTCTCAATCTGGAAACCATGACCGATGAAATCGGACTGGTGGTGGAAACAGACTTCTACAACAACCGGCATCTGAATCTCTACGGCCAGTACAAGACCACCCGGTATCTGTGTGATGTGCTGACAGAAGACTACGGTCTCCGGGGCCGCAGCCTGTCCCAGGAAACCAAGGCTGCCTGGGATGACTGTGTGGAGTATCAGAAGCGATACTTTGCCCTCTTTGAAGAGGAATACAGAACCCGGGAAGAATGGGAATTCGGTCTGTGGCTCCAGGAGGATGCCTGGCTGCTGGAAAACCTCAAATAAGAAATCATGGGCCTGCGGCCCGATACAATAGAAAGGTATGGTTATTTATGGAAGAATTACTGGAAATCCTGGAAGGCATTAAGCCCAATGTGGACTTTGCAACCGAAGAGCATCTGGTCACCGGCGGTCATCTGGACTCCTTTGACATCGTCAATCTGGTTACGGAGCTGAACAACGAATACGACATCGAAATCACTGCCAGCGATCTGGTTTTTGAGAATTTCGATTCTGCCGCAGCCATCCTGGCTCTGGTGGAGCGTCTGCAGGACGAATAAAAAAGGATATACTCCTGAAAACTGGGCGGCTGACGGATTCTTCGTCAGCCCCTTTTGAGAGAAACACGGGGGAGTGTGCTGCCCCCGGGGAGGTATGCGATCCATGGCATATACGACACTGAAATTTGCTCTGTTTGTGGCGGTGGTGATGCTGCTCTACTTCGGATTCCCCAGGAAGGAATACCGGTGGACAGTGCTGCTGGCCGCAAGCTACTATTTTTATCTGCTGGCAAGCTTCCGGCTGGTGGCATTCCTGCTGTTTACCACTGCCAGCACCTTCTATGGCGCGCTGGCCATTGACCGGATCTCCACGGAAACCAAACAGCTGCTGGCAGAGCATAAAAAAGACTGGGACCGGGATCAGAAGAAGCAGTGCAAGAGCCAGGCCGGCCGCCGCAAGCGCCGCTATCTTACTGCAATTCTGGTACTGAACTTCGGTATCCTGGTATTTCTGAAATACTACAATCTCTTTGCGGGCAGTCTCAATGACCTGCTGGGTGTGTTCAGCATCCCCCTGTCCGCCCCTACACTGAATCTGATGCTGCCTCTGGGCATTTCCTTCTACACCTTCCAGTCGATGGGTTATCTCATTGACGTTTACTGGGAAAAGGTGGAACCCCAGAAGAATATTGCCCGGTTCGCCCTGTTTGTATCGTTCTTCCCCCAGATCGTTCAGGGTCCCATCAGTATGTACGATCAGCTGGCCCACCAGCTGTATGAACCCCATGACTTTGATTTCACCCGGTTCAAGCACGCTCTGGAGCTGATCCTGTGGGGCTGCTTCAAGAAGATGGTGGTGGCAGACCGGGCGGTGATGGCGCTGAATGCGGCCATTGACGACTACAGCGCCTGGAACGGCACAGCGCTGGTCTTTGTGATGCTGATCTACGCGGTGCAGATCTACGGCGACTTCTCCGGCGGCATCGACATCTCCCGGGGTGTTTCCCAGATCTTCGGCATCCATATGACAGACAACTTCCGCCAGCCCTATTTTGCCCGTTCCCTCAGTGAGTTCTGGAACCGGTGGAATATGACACTGGGCGGATGGTTCAAGAAATATCTGTTCTATCCTCTGGCGGTTTCCAAGTCCTTCTTTGCCATTGGCAAGAAGATCCGAAACACAAAATTCGGCGCTACCGCAGCTGGTCAGCACGTTTCCAAGGTGCTGCCTACCAGTCTGGCTTCCTTTGCGGTGTTCCTGCTGGTGGGTGCCTGGCACGGTGCCAACTGGAAGTATCTTGGCTTCGGCCTCTGGAACGGCGGCATCATCATGCTGTCTTCTCTGCTGGCACCGGCTTATGCCGCACTGGCCAATAAGCTGAAGGTAAAGACGGAAAGCTTCCTGTTCCGTCTGTTCCAGATCGGCAGAACCTTCCTGGTGGTGCTGGGCGGCTATGTATTCGACGTGGCTCCCGATCTGTCCCAGTCCCTGGATACCTTCCGCCGGGTACTGACAGACCACAGTGTTTCCACCGCTCTGAACCAGATCAAGACCATGGGGCTGGAGGTGCGGCATTACGGAACCGTCTTTGCGGGATTTGTCCTGATGCTGATGGTGGATCTTTACCATGAGCGCTTCGGCTGCGGAACACTGCGGCAGGCGCTGGATACAAAGCCCTTCCTGGTGCGGTATGTGCTGATTCTGGGCTGTCTGCTGGTGACCCTGTACTACGGCGTCTGGGGTCCGGCCTTCGGCGCGGCAGCCTTTGTGTACATGCAATTCTGATATTCTCACAGTCCCCTTCCGTATCTGACGGAAGGGGACTTTTTTTGTCAGAACTTTTTTGTTCTGACTTTTATTTTTCGACAGTATATCGAACACACGTTTGCTATAATCGGAGAAAAAGAACGAAAGGACACGATTCATATGAAAATCAGCAGAACGGAGGGGAATGTGCAGTGTCCCTTTTACCGCTATGACGAGGCTGACCGGCACAGGATCGTCTGCGAGGGCATTGTGGACAGGAGCACCCTGATTCTGAACTATACCTATAAAAAGGATTACCGGCTCCAGCTGGAGACATTCTGCTGTGAGCATTTCCGCAAGTGCGAGGTATACCGGATGCTCATGGAGAAATACCGGGAGGAAGGGTGACAGGCAGTCTGTAATCAGGAATATTGCCGGGGAGGAGGGACTTGATGGAACGGCAGAATATCGCGGTGGAGGATCTGGCGGACAGACTGCTGGAAAAGCTGGCCCAGGCCATTGAAGAGCTGGAACAGGAAGTCTCCTTCCGGAAAATAAAAAAGAAAGATGAAAATGGAGTCACCACCGAAACGGTTATTGAGGTGGAGGAAACCGTCATTGACCGGGCAGGTCTGAAGCAGCTGACGGCAGTGCTGAAGGAACTGCAGAGCATCAAGGCAGAGTTTTCTTCCCTGGAGCTGGCAGAGAGCCGGGACGGTACCGGTGTGATTCTGCTGTCTGCAAGAAAGGAGTGAATCTGCTGTACGAAACCAGGAGATTGCCACACCAGTCTGCGCCAAACAGCGGTATGATTGCCACCGGCAATCATGGGAGTTTTTCATTCGCTGCGCGGAGCACCACTGGTTCGCAATGACAGGAAAGGAGGAGTGTTATGGCCAACATCCTGTGGCAGCCCCAGGAGAAACAGATAAGGTTTCTGGAACGGCCGGAATATGAGGTGCTTTACGGCGGCGCTGCCGGCGGCGGGAAAAGTGACGCGCTGCTGGTGGAAGCTCTGCGGCAGGTACATATCCCCCACTACCGGGGGATTCTGTTCCGGAAGACATACCCCCAGCTGACGGAGCTGATTGACCGGAGCCTGGCCCTCTACGGACCGGCATTTCCGGAGGCCCAGTATGTGGAAAGCAGGCACTGCTGGATCTTTCCCAGCGGCGCGCGGATCTATTTCGGTGCCATGCAGCACAGCAAGGACAGAACCAATTACCAGGGAAAGCGGTACGATTTTATTGGCTTTGACGAGCTGACCCACTTCACCTGGGAGGAATACAGCTACATGTTCTCCCGGAACCGGCCATCCCGGGCGCCGGGAGCAAAAGAAAAAACCGTCTGTTACATCCGTGCCACCACCAACCCCGGGGGCATCGGCCACGGATGGGTGAAGCAGCGGTTCATCGATGCCGCCGAGCCGGGAACCACCGTAGAAGAGCAGGTGGAGGTACGGCTCCCGGACGGAACCCTGAAGACTATGGTCAGAGACCGGGTATTCATCCCGGCCACCATCTTCGATAACCAGGTGCTGCTGGAGGAAAACCCGGACTATCTGGCATCCCTGGCGCTGCTGCCGGAGAAGGAACGCAGCGCCCTGCTTTACGGCAACTGGGATGCCTTCGAGGGGCAGTATTTTACGGAATTCCGTACTTCTCCGGATACTGCCAAATGCCGGGAGGCGGGAATCACCCTGGAGGAGGCAAAGCAGCAGGGGCGCTGGACCCATGTCATTGAGCCTCTGGACTTAAATTCCGGCAGCCGCCGGGGCTGGAAGATCCTGCGCAGCTATGACTTCGGCTACGCCAAGCCCTTCTCCTGTGCCTGGTGGGCGGTGGACTATGACGGCTGTCTGTACCGGATCCTGGAGCTTTACGGCTGCACCCAGATCCCCAATGAGGGTATCCGCTGGACTCCGGAGCAGCAGTTCTCGGAAATCGTGAAAATCGAAAGCACCCACCCCTGGCTCAAGGGAAAACAGATCCAGGGTGTAGCGGATCCCGCCATCTGGGACAGGAGCCGGGGACCCTCCATCGCGGATACCGCGGCGGAATTCGGGGTCTATTTCACTCCCGGCGACCATGCCCGGATCCCCGGCTGGATGCAGTGCCACTACCGGCTGCAGTTTGACGAAAACGGCTATGCCCGGTGTTACATTTTCTCCAACTGCAAGGGGTTCATCCGGACCATCCCGCTGATGATGTACGACAGATGCCGTCCGGAGGACTTAGACAGCTCTCTGGAAGATCACATCGCCGACGAATGGCGGTATCTGTGCATGAGCCGCCCGGTAAAACCCCTGAAACCGGTGCAGCAGGTAAGTCTGATGAATGATCCCCTGGGAAGAGGATGAGATTCGATGCGGAACGCGCCAAAGGCTTCTCCTTGAGGAGAAGCCTTGGAGAACGGAGGAAATTTTAGGTATATACGTATGGAGGTTTTGAAATGGAAGAACTGTTAGCTCCGGCCATCGGGGCGGAGGAACTGAAAAAGTTTATGAAAATTCTCCACCAGTATAAGGCGGGCAAGGCCAATACGGACCGGCGGATCATTGCGTCGGAAAACTGGTGGAAACTGCGCAACACTCTGGAGGAGCGGAAGGAAACGGAAATCGGTCTGGACGGAGGGTTCACGTCCCGCAGCGGCTGGCTTCACAACGTCATCGTCAGCAAGCATGCCGATGCCATGGAGAGCTACCCTTCTCCCACCTTTCTGCCCCGGGAGGAATCCGACCGGCAGGAGGCGGAACTGCTGCAGGCCATCGTTCCCTGCATTCTGGAACACAACCAGTTTGAGAAGACCTATTCCGATGCCATGTGGCAGAAAATGAAGACCGGTACCGGCGCCTATAAGATCGTCTGGGACAGCAAGCTGCTGAACGGTCTGGGAGATATCCGGGTGGAACGGGTGAATCTTCTGAATCTGTACTGGCAGCCGGGCATCACGGATATCCAGCAGTCCCGGTACTTTTTCCAGACGGAAATGGTGGAAAAAGAGGTTTTAAAGCAGCAGTATCCCCATCTGGAACAGGGGCTGCGGGCAACCGGTGCCTTCTCCTCCCGGTTCCTCTATGACGATCCTGTGTCCACCGCGGACTATGCCACCGTCATTGAGGTCTACTACCGCAGGCAGCAGGGGGGCAGACAGGTGCTGCACTACTGCCGCTTTGTGGGAGATCAGGTGCTGTTCGCCACGGAAAATGAGACCCGGGAGACGCTGAATTCCGACGGAACCGTCTGCCCTTCTCTGGCGGAAACGGGACTTTACGACCACGGCAGATTCCCCTATGTGCTGGATCCCCTGTTCCCCATCGAGGGCAGCCCCTGCGGCTACGGCTATGTGGATCTGTGCCGGAATCCCCAGACGGAGATCGACCTTATGAAGACCTCCTTCGTGAAGAACGCCATGGTGGGTGCCATCCCCCGGTATCTGGTAAGGGAAAACGGCAATGTAAAGGCAGAGGATCTGCTGGATCTGAGCAAGCCCCTGGTGGCGGTCAGCGGCAGTCTGGATGAAATGGCCTTCCGGAGAATTGAGCATATCTCTCTGGACGGAAATTATCTGAATCTGCTGCAGCAGGATATCAACGAACTCCGGGAGACCTCCGGCAATACGGAAACCAGTACCGGATCCGTCAGCTCCGGTGTGACTGCGGCTTCCGCCATCGCGGCCCTGCAGGAAGCTTCCGGCAAGGGCAGCCGGGACAGCACCAAGGCATCCTACCGGGCCTTTGCCCGGATCGTGGAGTTCTGCGTGGAGCTGATCCGCCAGTTTTACAGCCTGCCCCGGCAGTTCCGGATCACGGGAGACCAGGGCCAGTACCGCTACTTAAGCTATACCAACGCAGGTCTGAAACCCCAGCTCCAGACCCTTCTGGGGCAGAACATGGGCCTGCGGAAACCGGTGTTTGATATCCGGATCTCGGCCCAGCGCAAAAACATCTTCTCCACCGTCAGCCAGAATGAACTGGCGCTGCAGCTGTTTAGACTGGGATTCTTCAACCCCCAGCTGGCGGACCAGGCAGCAGCGTGTCTGCAGCTGATGGAATTTGAGGGGAAAGATGCCGTGCTGCAGAGAATCAGCCGGGGCGGTCAGCTCCAGGAGAAGCTGCGGCAGTATATGCAGCTGGCGCTGATCCTGGCAAAGGAGGCAGAACCTGACCTGGCTCAGACTGTGGCGGCGGATATGGCCCGGACCTTTTCCGGAGGAAAGGCCAAAGCCGCCGGGGTGTCTCCCAGACTGACTCTGGCGGACCCTCTCACCGGCGCCGTAAAACGGGAAAGCCCCCGGATGGAAAAGGCCCGGCAGCAGGCGGTGGATGCCACCCAGCCCCGGGAGGGGAAATCATGATCCGGATCACCCGGCACTCCCCTGTCTGCGTGAGTCTGGAAGGCCACGCAAACAGTGATATTTACGGCCGGGATCTGGTCTGCGCCGCGGTGTCAGCTCTGGTGCTGACCCTGGCGGCCAATGTGGAGACGCTGGAAGGCAGCCGGATCCGGCTGGAACCGGGAAACAGCCGCATCAGCAGCACTATGGATGCAGCCGCAACTTTCGACTGCATCTGCAGAGGATTCCAGCTGCTGGCCGGGAGATTTCCGGAGTATGTCTGCTTTTTGGAGGTGCGGTGATGGAACGGGGATGTACTTTTCTTGTTTCGGCAAGAAAAGTACCAAAAGAAGCCGACATAGGGAAGGCGCTGAGTTGCTTGCTCCCGCAATCAAAGCCGCCCTTCCCTATGTACCTATCCCGGCACGCACTTTCGATGGCGCTGGAGCACCTTAACTTCGATCCTGTTTGGACAAAAAGTGTTCCGACTTTTTTGTCCAAAGTATAGATTTTAGTGAATCCCACATCACTGAATACCGACTTCCGGAAGCATCATCGAAAATGCGGCGGGAGAGGTACATAGGAGAGGGCGCTTTTGCTCGTAGCGCCTCTCCTATGCCGCATTCTTTGGTTACTTTCTTGGCGGGACAAGAAAGTAACATACACCGCACTACCTATTATGCAATCGGTTACTAATTTTGAATCAACCCGGCTTTGCCGGTTTGAGATAAGGACCCGCCGCCCTGATGAGGAAACGATGAATCAATGGTCTGCGGTGGAAAACGGATCGTTTTCCGCTCTTGCCGATGGAATCCTCGCTTCCTCTTAGCGGCAGAAATATCTAAATGGAGGAAAAGAAAATGGTTAACCACAAAAACTGGCAGATGCTGCAGATGTTCTCCGGGGACAACGCGGCAACTGCTCCGGGCGAAACTTCTGCCGACGCCGGGCAGCAGCGGCTTCGGGAATTGGGCGTTCCCAAAGACAAGATCCGAAAAACAAAACAGCGGCAGGATGCCGCCACGGAGGAGGGATCTCAGAACCGGCTGACCTGGGAGCAGATTCTGAAAGATCCTGAGTACAATGCCCAGATTCAGAAAATCGTCCGTTCCCGGGTGAAGGAGGAAAGCAGAAACAAGGCCATCCTGGAAACCCTGGATCCTGCCCTGCGGCAGCTGGCGGAGCAGTATGGCCTGGATCCGGAGAATGTGAATCATGCGGCTCTGGCGGAGGCCATCACCGGACAGAATCAGCCCAGGGTGACTCCTCAGCAGCAGTTTGCCGGTCATATCCGGAAACTGCAGCAGCAGGAACAGGAATTCAGGGCCATCGTTCCCGGCTTTGACCTGCGGCAGGAGCTGCGCAATCCCCTGTTTGTCCGGCTCACCTCCCCCGGTGTGGGTCTCAGTGTGGAGGATGCCTTCTACGCGGTACACCGCAGGGAAATGCAGGAAAAATCCATGGAAGCGGCCGCTCAGCAGGCTGCCCGGATGGTCTCCAATGCCATCGCCAGCGGCTCCCACCGTCCCCAGGAAAGCGGCACTGCCGCCCAGGCACCTTCCGTGTCCCGGTTTGACTACCGCAATGCTACTCCCCAGCAGCGGCAGGCTCTGAAAGATGCCATCCGCAAAGCCGCGGCAGAGGGACGGAAGATCTATCCCGGCTAAATTGAATGGGACTGATGCATCTAAAAGCCTTCTCCTTGAGGAGAAGGTGGCACGGCGGAGCCGTGACGGATGAGGTGGAAATGCTGCGATTTCGCCGGAAGTCTGGGAAAATCGGAACGTTCTACTGCACACCTCATCAGTCAGCTACGCTGACAGCTTCTCCTCAAGGAGAAGCCTTTGGGTGCGGAGAAAAAATGAACTTTTTTACGTTTTGAAAGGAGAATGTCTATGAAAATGAATGATTATTCCATGCTGCAGATGTTTGCGGATGCGGGTACTCTGGTGAGTACTACCACGGGTTATGTAAACTCTGCCACCGGTGCGGTGGCACCTTTTGACGGTGCCAACTCCCTGTCCGGTGAGATGAAGACCTTCTATGATACCGAGCTGCTGGAAAACGCCCGGGTGGAGATGTTCTACGCCCAGTTTGCCAAGAAGCAGCCTCTGCCCGCAGGCCGTGGCAACACCATCGAGTGGCGCAAGTGGAATACCTTTGACCGGGCTGCCAAGCTCCAGGAGGGCGTGATCCCCACCGGCCAGAAGTTCGGCCAGACGGCAATCAACGTGACCGTGAAGCAGTACGGCGACTACGCCGCAATCTCCGACCGGCTCGATCTGCACGCCGTGGACAACGTGATCCTCGGCGCAACGGAGGAAATGGGCGCGGCAGGCGGCGAG
>JAEIGA010013382.1_pt1 | contig 12490 bp, 9 predicted proteins | sample 9270691 | NCBI WGS metagenome assembly JAEIGA01 (sample SAMN17057246, study PRJNA624740) | gut metagenome | biome: biome; isolation source: fecal sample | host: Bos grunniens | place: China: Xizang | collected 2019
AAGGAGCAGACGGTAATCGAGAACATCATGACGCGACGCTCGGTGCGCGACTACAAGGAGGAGCCCGTATGCCGTGAGCAGATGGAGAAAATCCTTGAGTGCGGCATCTACGCCCCCAGCGCAATGAATATGCAGGCGTGGGCGGTGCGCGTTGTCGATGCTCCCGACTTTATTGATGGCGTAACGGCTATCGCAAAGGAGAAGATGCCTCAGATGTGTGAGCAGCCAGGATTCCGCAACTTCTTCCGCAATGCCCCCACCGTGGCATTTATCGCTGTGCCCGACGAGAGCTATAGCGGCGAGTTCGACTCTGGTCTCTTGGCTCAGAACATGATGCTCTCGGCATGGAGCATGGGCATCGGCTCTTGCTGCTTGGGAAGTGTCATCCCCGTTATGAACTCTGAAGAGGCTAAGCCCTACTTGGAGCGCTTGAACCTCCCCGAGGGTTATCACTTGCAGGTGGCTATCGCCTTTGGCTATCCCGCGGGCGAGAATCCCGAGGCTCCCGAGAGAGATTACTCAAAAGCATTCTATATTGAATAAAGGAAAAGAGACGCTTATGCGTCTCTTTCTTTTTTTACTTCTCCCACTCGAACTTCTCGATGTTCGCGTCGGGGGCCTTCCACGATGGCTTGCGCATCGCGTATATAATATAAGGTATAACTACAAATATTATTGCGCCTATAATCAACACTGCGTACCATACCGCGTTGCTACCCACGGCAATCTGCGAGGGTGGAATGAAACTCAAGACGAATGCCAACAACGAGCCACAGAAGCCCAAACCTCCCAACAACCACATCAGGCCGTTGCCCTTAGCACCGAGGCGGAAGGGGCGCTCCATCTTCGGCAGTGTGTAACGTAGCTTAATGGCTGAGGCAAACATCAGCATATACATTATGAGGTACAAGAGTACGGTGAGCTGCGAGAGAATCTGATAAAAACTCTGCACCGAGGGCATCACGACGAAGAGCATGCCGAGGATTGTAACAATCACGCCCTGCACCAAGAGGATGTTGCGCTGCACGCCACGCTTGTTTGTCTTCTGGAAGAATGGGGGCAAATATCCCGCACGACCCACCGTAAAGATACCCTTCGAAGGTCCTGCTACCCATGTCAACACGCCCGCCAATACACCAAATACGAGGGCTACGGCAATCACGGGTCCCATCCACGAGAGCTTTACAAATTTGAAGTAGCTGTCGAAACCTATGAGCAGCGTCTGCGTGAGGCTAATATCCTTTGCGGGCACGATGATGCCGAGCGAGAAGGTGCCGAGGATGAAGATAAGTACCGTTACGAGTGAACCAATGATGATGGCGCGAGGGTAGTTGCGCTTGGGGTTGTCAACCTCCATAACGTGGATACCCATCATCTCCATACCGGCATAGAAGAGGAAGATGCTACTTGCCAGCACAAGGTTGTTGAAGTTTGTGAGGTTGGGGAAGAAGCTCTCCTGCATGTTGAGGTTGTTGTGGCCACCCATGGCGAGATAGATAATGGCGAGGATGATAAGTAGTGCTGCGGGGATGATAGTACCTATGATACCTCCCCATTTACTCACCTTACCTACCCAACCGATACCGCGCAACGAGATAAATGTCGCTGCCCAGTATATCGCCAATACCACTACAAGTGTAAAGATGCGGTTCGAGGCGAGTGCTGCATCTGCCGCGGGGTTAACACCGATGTAGGCGATGCTCACAGCACCAAACGTCAGCACCGTGGGATACCATATCGTCGACTGTATCCACTGCAGCCATATAGCGAGAAAGCCCGTGCGTGCACCAAAGGCCTCACCCACCCAACGAAAGACACCTCCCTGTTTTGCCGAAAACATCGCCGCAAGCTCTGCAGCAACCATCGCTGTGGGGATAAGAAAGACAATGGCGGCAAAGAGATAGTAGAATGCCGAGGCGGGACCATATATCGCCTCTGTCGCAAGACCACGCAGACTCACAACCGCCGTGATGTTCATAATGGCGAGCGTCATCACGCTCAAACCACTCTTAGTTTTGTTTGTTGTACTACTCTGCATATCACACTAAGTTTTTATGTTCCGCCTTCGTAGTTGCAATTTGCGTGCTAAACTGTAAACATGGCGCTACTGTGGTTGTAAAGTGTTGATATTTAGGCGGTTGTAAAATATCTATAATTCATCCTTGTAACTTATTGATTATCAGCACTATGAAAAACTCGTGATTTTACGATACGTAACATGCTGAAAATCAGTGGTATTTGGAGACCTTCGCGGAAAAACTTTCGTCCTAAAAATTTGGATTTGGGCTTTATTGATAGTAATTTTGCACTAACGATAACAACAAAAAACATTCAAATTATATGAAGAGATTATTGTTATGTGCGATGCTTGCAGTGGTATCTGTGGCGTGTTGCAAGGAGGGTGGTGACACGCAGGCGACATTACCAGGTTTGGAGAAGGATGCCAACGGCAACTATATATCTTATAGAGGCTACCCAATGCCGTCGTGGGAACCGTCATACGAGGGTATGGTAGAACTATTGGATCTCGTAGCAACACAGAAGGGTGAGATTGACGATAAACTTTTCGTTGAGTTCATGACAACATATGTGGTTAAGGCAAATGAGATATACTACCTTAACAAGTATCGTATGGGCTACTACGAGTGGTATAATGTTGAGCATTGGGGTAGTAACCGAGCGCCTGGAAGTATCAAGTTCGAGAGCGACGGAACACTCTATAGCCATGAGATAGCAGTTGCTATATACCCCGAGATTGAGGAGTACTACGCCGAGAATGGCTATGAGGGCTACTATCTTTGTCATGAGTGGAGATACGATGCCGAGAGTAATATGTTGTACACAGAATACTATAGATCGCCAATGAGCCAACCCATTAAGATGAGTGCCGAGGTAATCTTCTTCAATGGTACGGAGGCTGTGCTCTTGGGTCATGTGGCAGGTCTTGCGGTACTTGCTATGAGCGAGTATAGCAATGGCGAGTTCGGTCTTGTGGATGAGATGGAGTTGTTCAGGGTGGAGTTTGTTGAGGGTTACGATAGTTTCCTTGATAACTATACTACATACGAGGAATATCAAACCGTATATGATGAGGCTGAAAGGGCCTATAGGCTCAATAGCATGAATGAGGCTATGGCCGAGGCAATGGCGCTGTGGTCTAACTTCGATCGTGAGACCGTTGTCGAGAATCTTGTTGGCGAGTGGAAGACATTCTCGCTACTACACTACGATGAGTCATGGGATAGAATTATCGAAGCGCTGGTGTACAATGACAACTACTTTGTCGAAGGTGTCATACCCACTACCTATATCTTTGAGGAGGATGGCAGAGCCTGTGAGTACTACGACGCGCCCGTTCAAGATGATGAACCCAACGAACTGAATCTTGTGTGGGAGTATGACGCAGAGTCGGATATAATCACGCTAAGTGGCGACGGATATACATCTGAATATAGACTCTCGGGATGCAGTTACCAATATATAGTATTGGATAGAGTGGAGAATGGTGTTAATGTGCGTCGTGTGTTTAAGCGCAATGTGGAAGAGTAGTACAAATAAATAAAACTTTACAACTATGAAACTTATTAATGTTATTATGCTGTTTGCTGCAATGGTATTGATGGCGTGTGAGAATGGGCAGATACCACAGGATAGACCCATTGACAACCCATCGGAGGTTAATCCTGACAATAATAGCAACGAGAACGGCGGGGAGCCTGTTTGGATGTACGACGAATTTATGGGTTATGACTTACCTGAGGGTCGTCGCCAGGAGATGGATGCATTGCTTAGTATGATAGACTCACAGGAGGGTGAGATTAATGATGAACTCTTTGAGGAGCTGCTCGTGTCGCGCGTTATGACATTCTCGGAGCAGTATCTTACAGACAACACCTCTTGGACGTCATGCTACGATTGGGATGGTGGAGAATATTGTGGCACTCTTATGATGATGGAGGACGGCACATGTTATGACCATACCCATGTGGGTTGTGCTTTTGTTGAATTCGATGCATTCCTCCATGAAAAGGGGTACAAGGGTAGCTACTACACCACAGTGTGGAGCTACGATGCTGAGACGCATACGCTTAACTCTATCCACAATCCCAATTCTGACCATAGCATCGCGATGAATGCCGAGGTGCTATACTTCGATGGCGAGGAGGCAATCCTTGTGGGTCACATTGCAGGTGTGGCAATTGTCGGAGCAAACAACTACAACAACTATGTGACGGGCATTGCGCACGAGATGGAGCTCTATCGCTTCAAGTTTACAGATGGCCGCGAGACATTTTTAGAGGGCTATGCCTCACCCGAGGAGTATAACGCACTCAAAGAGGAGTGGGAGGCAATGCACCCAGGCTATTTTTAATGGGGTAGTGATATATCGTAGGGCTGTCAGGCATAACGCTTGGCAGTCTTTTTTATATACTTTTGCGGCAATGTATAAGCAATGTTTATATGGATATAAAATTAAACGATTAAAAAACTATTGCAGATAAAAATAAAACTCTTATCTTTGCATCAGGAAAAGGAAATAAAACGAAAATAAAAGAATAATTACAAACCTAAAAACTAATAAGACTATGAAAGATTTGAAAGGAACTAAGACTGAGAAGAACTTGTGGGAGGCTTTTGCTGGTGAGTCACAGGCACGCAACAAGTATACATATTTCGCATCGAAGGCAAAGAAGGATGGCTATGTTCAGATTGCAAAGATCTTCGAGGAGACTGCAGCAAACGAGAAGGAGCATGCTGAGATCTGGTTTAAGCTCCTCAATGGCATTGGCTCTACAGCCGAAAACCTTAAGGCTGCTGCCGAGGGTGAGAACTACGAGTGGACAGATATGTACGACCAGATGGCTAAGGATGCACGCGAGGAGGGCTTCGACCACATCGCATTCCTCTTCGAGCAGGTTGGTAAGATCGAGAAGGAGCACGAGGAGCGCTACCGCAAGCTCTTGGCAAATGTTGAGGGTGGCCTTGTATTCTCTCGCGATGGCGACATGATTTGGCAGTGCTCAAACTGCGGTCACATCCACGTTGGCAAGCAGGCACCTGAGGTATGTCCCGTATGTGTTCATCCTAAGGCATACTTCCAGATTAAGGCAGAAAACTATTAATTTGTTGTGATAATAGCCCATCTACTGCCGCTAACGAAATATCTCGGCAATGGGCAGTACGCTTTAGTACAGCCCATCGCCTCGAATTTCGCCGAGCGTTGTATCTGAACTATTCTAACAACAAATAACTACTAATGAAGGGGGCGGCAAGCACAATTCTTGCTCCGCCCCCTTACTCACAACCATAAACTATGGATATTCTACCCATACTCCTTATACCATTCGCTGGTACTGTAATAGGCTCGGCATTCGTATTCCTCACGCGCGATAAGGTGTCGTCACGTGTGCAGAATGCGCTTTTGGGCTTTGCGGCGGGTGTCATGGTGGCAGCCTCCGTATGGTCGCTAATAATGCCTGCCATTGATCTTTCAGACCACCTCGGTAAGCTCAACTGGATGCCGCCTGCCGTGGGCATACTCCTCGGCATGCTCTTTCTGCTTGCCCTCGATAGCCTTGTGCCACATATGCACCCCACAGGTGACTCTGCCGAAGGCCCACAATCAAAACTCGGCCGTCGCCCAATGCTCATGCTCGCCGTGACGCTCCACAACATCCCCGAGGGTATGGCTGTAGGTGCCGTAATAGCGGGTGCTATGCAGGGCAATTCGGGCATCACCATTGCCGCAGCTACGGCACTCGCAGTAGGTATGGCGATACAGAATATCCCCGAGGGAGCAATTATCTCGCTCCCCTTACGTGCTGATGGTGCATCACGCCGCAAGGCATTTGGCTATGGTGCTCTATCGGGCATCGTAGAGCCCATCTCAGCAGCCCTCATGATACTTCTGTTCGAGCATATATCGCCCCTTTTGCCATATCTTCTGGCATTCTCAGCGGGTGCCATGCTCTATGTAGTAGTTGAGGAACTTATACCCGAGACGCAGCGCGGTAAACACTCTAATATCGGAACTGTGGCCTTTGCCATTGGCTTCATCATTATGATGGTTCTCGATGTGGCGTTAGGGTAGTAGTAGCCCCCCCTAAAACAGATATGGCGTTGACTCGTAGTGAGCCAACGCCATATTTCTATGCTTTAGTTGTGATTATTACTCCTCAACAACCTCTGCGGGAGTAACCTTGATAAGCTCAACCTTGAACTCCAAAGCCTCGTTAGGACCGATATCCTGGCCTGCGCCACGTGTACCATATGCGAGCTCTGATGGAATCCACAAGGTGATCTGGCCACCCTCGCCAACGAGCTTCATACCCTCAGTCCAACCCTTGATAACCTGGTTGAGGCCGAATGAGATGCTCTCGCCACGCTCGTAGCTTGAGTCGAATACCTTGCCGTCGCGAGTCTTACCCTCGTAGTTTACCTCTACAATGTCTGTATCCTCAGTAGCGAATACGTCGTTACCCTGGCGGTCGATGCGATAGAGAAGGCCTGACTCAGTCTTTACTACACCCTTCTTCTTCTCGATCTTTGAGAGCCACTGTGCAGATGCCTCCTTAGCCTCCTCAGCCTTCTTTATCATCTTCTCCTGCTGCTTCTGCATCATCTCAATCTGAAGGTTTCGGAGCTCCATCTGGATATCTGTGCTAGTCATAAGCAACTGTGAGTCGATGAACTCCATAGCTGCCATGTTATCCATCTCTTCGATACCCTCAATGTTTAGTGCTGCACCATCGTTGAAACCCTTGAGCCACCAACCCATGCTGAGGTCATCAACATCGATGAGCGATGCACCCATCTGTGAACCCAATGTAGTTGTAACGAACTTCTTAGTGTACTCCTCGTCGTAGAGAGCGGGAATCTCGGGCAAATCCTCAGTCATGCCACCAGCCTCCATAGCCTCACGTGTATTCTTAGCCTGCATGTAAGGCATTACGCGTGTGTAGTAGAACATCTGAAACTTGCTGCCGTTCTCCTGGAGCTTCTTGTCCTCAACATCGCCATTGAGGTAGAAATCAATAGCTGCATCCTGAAGGTCGTCCTTTGCAAGATCTAGATCCTTAAACTGGAATACATAGCCCATACCCATATTAGCACCGAGAGAGTAAGAACGCTTGTTAATATTCTCAGCAAGCTCCTCGCTGCTCATCTTCTCGATGCGAGCAGCCTCAGCCTTGATTGCCTTAACCTCCTTGTTCTCCTCAGTCTGGTTGTTGCAAGCCAAAGCTGTCAATGACATGGCGATAACGCCCATTGCAAAAAATAGTTTTTTCATCTTTGATTTTTTTTAGTTTGTTATATGATTATTTTTCTGTCTCTACATTATCATTCAACGTTGTATCAGCTGATAAATTGTCCTCCGATGCAACATTTGTGCCCTGCTCATCTGCAAAGGCATCCTCTTCGTCCTCTACTATGTCATCGCCCTCCACAGGGAGCTCGATCTCCTCGTCGTCAACGATGAGTGTAACTGTGTAGCGATCCTTGCCGTGGTAGTATACCATATCCTCGATTACCACGTTGTTGATAGAGAATGCACCCTCAGGCATATCCTGGTGGTTGAAGCCCATATACTCCATAATAGTGCGGTTGCGGTGCTCCATAAGCTGCACCATCTGCGACTCCACAACATCACCATAGAGCATCATCGACTTCTCCGCAGTCTTCATCTTATTGGGGTCGAAGCCACGCTCTGTGAGCAACGAGTCGGCATAGGCGATAACATCCTTGTTCGACATCTTTGTATCGTTGATGCGCGAGAATGCCAACATATCCAAGTAACCCTGCTCGTCGCCCTGCGTATGGTTGTAGTAGGCGATCTTGAGGTTGAGGTTTGCCAGGCGCTGTGCAGCACGATTGTAGTTGACACGCTGTGTGAGGCGTACACGCACGTTGTCATCCTCCTTTAGTGCCTCAGCCATCTTGTCGAGGCGTGCGTAGTGCTCAGAACCGAGACCTGGCTCCAAGAGGTCGAGGTTTATATGCTGGTAGGCATCCTGCTTGTTGCCCGCCATAAGCTCGAAGGGCGAAACAGCAATCTTAAGCATAAGACCACCCACAGCTTTCATGATAACCTTACCGTAAGAGAACTTTGGCGAATCGAGGTGTCCCGATACGGGGAGGTCGATGTCGATATGCTCATCCTTATCGGTAAGCACCCACACTGCAAGACGCAAGGGAAGCTTAATCTCTGGGTCGAGCGATTTATCGCGCTTGTCGAGCTTGAAGTTGTATGTGCCAAACTGGTTGATACCGCTGAGGCTACCGTTGCTTACAACATTCTGGCTGCGGAAAGTGAGGTTACCATCCTTGATTGGGAAACCTGTGAAGTACTCAACGTATGGTGATAGACCCACCATGTCGACGTTGTTGAGCATGAGCATAAGGCTCTGGTTGTAGAAGTCGCTGAGCGAACCGTCCCAACGGAGCATAACCGAACCCTGCTTGGGTAGCTTCGCGCTAAGCGTAATCTTATTGTTGCCCATCAAATCGAGGTTGTCACCCGAGATTGCGATATCGCGGAGCTGATACTCGAATAGGCGGTGCATGGTATCGTCAGAGTAGAGGAACTCGCCACCCTTAAGGTCTGCATGACCAATCTTGATTACCATATTAGCGAGGGGTGCCTCCTCCTCGGTGGTGGTAACCGTAACGCGCTCCTTAACATCGTAGAGATTCTCACCCTCCTCGGTCATTGTGCTCTCGATGGTGATAGTGGGGTCGTTGTAGAAGAGGATGTCGAAGTTTGTCGAACCATCCTTCGCAAAGATCATCTCCGAAGAGTAACCATTAGCCTCGAGTGATGAGAGTATGTAGCGCTCTTTGTCGATGTTGAGCTCCTCGACGCCGATGTGTAGCTCGTCGGCGAGCAACACCTTGCCACCTGTGGGCGTTGTAACACCAAAGTCGCGTGCTGAGGCCATACCGCGGATGTTCATCGCGAAGATGTCCATCACGTTACCCTCCAACTCGAAGTCGGCATCTGCGATACCCGTAACGCTACCGATGTTGAGGTAGGGTGTCCAGTATTTGTATGTCTCGGCCAAGGGGAACTCCTTGAGTGTACCTGCGAAGGTGAAGTCCCATGTCTCGTAGTTTAGCTCCAAGGCACCCTCGAGGGTTGCGCTATCGTTGATGATTGTCGCAACGTCGATATGCGAGAAGCGGTTGTCGAGGTAGAACGATGGGGTAGTAAGGTCGAGTGCCGTTAGCTCCCAGCGCTGCTCTATCTCGTGGTCGAAGTATGCGAAGTGACTACGCTTGATAGTAATGTTGTCGATCGTAATCTTCCAAGGCTCGCTCTCCTCTTCCTCCTCCTCTTCTGGGTATGCCTCGTCGAGGTAGAGGAGCATGTCGTCGAAGTTGAACTCGTCGACATTTTGGTCGATGCGTAAGTATGCCTCATCAGCATCAAGGCGTGTGATGTGAATGTGGTTGTCGAAGATCTCTCTTAGGGCCATCTCGGCAGATACATCACCGAGGCGTGCAAAGTGTGTCTCGTTGTCCTCCTCGTAGAGAATGACATTCTTTGCTGAGAGCTCACCCTTGAAGAGCTTGATGCGTAGGTCGTCCATCTCCACGCGACGACCGATAAGCTCGGTGTCGTGCTTCTCGACGTACCACTCGGCAATGGGACCAAGCCAGATGATGAGTGCGGCTACGGCGAGCACAACCAACATAAGCAACGATAGGAGTGTCCACACGATTACTCGCTTAACACGACCCTTGCGCCTTGGATTGCTATTTGTCTGAGTATTATTACTTTGCATAGTTTTTGCTATTTCTGCCACTTCTTCGTGTAGTTACGAAGTGGGCGTATCATAAATCCTGGGAGGTACTTGCAGATGGGTATAAAGAGCTTGAACCACCAGTCGGGTACCACAACGCTGCGACGACGGAACATAGCCTTCAAACCACGACGCGCGCAGCTCTTGGGCGACATCAGGATGCCGGTCTTAAGGCCGAAGCGCTGCAAATCCTTCGATAGGCCATAGAGGTCTGTGGCGATGCCTGCGGGGCAGATAGCCGTAACTGAGACACCCGTACGACGCAACTCCTTATTAAAGGCCTCGGTAAAGCTCTTGACATAGGCCTTTGATGCGCTGTAGAGTGCCAAACCGGGGAAGGGCATCCAGATGGAGTATGACGACATGTTGAGGATGTAGCCCTTGCCGCGCTTAAGCATGTCCTCGCCATAGAGACGGCACATGGAGGTTAGCGTGTAGTCGTGCAGGATAAGGAGGCGCTCGATGCGCTCCAAGGGGGTGTTCAATATGTCGCAGTGCGAGAACATACCCGCATTGTTTATCACAACGTCAAAGACGTAACCCTCGCGCACGGTGTCGTCGTGGAGCGTGCGTGCAGCATCTGTTACTGCGAGGTCCATAACTCTGCCTACACACTTTACAGAGTAGTGCTCCGCAATTACATGTGCCTCGGTGGTGATAGCCTCGTCGATGTCAACCATGTAGAGGTTGTATCCCTTGGCGGCGAGCTGCTCGGCATACTGGCGACCGATGCCCTTTGCAGAGCCCGTAACTAGTGCCCATGCCTTACTACGGGGTACCTCGCCTAAGCGCTTACTACAAAAACACATAGCCGAATTTACTTAATAGAGTTAATCTCCTTCCACAAGCGCTCGGGGATGTGCTCCTTGCAGTTGTGGCAGCACTGCATATCTACCGAATACATACGTGCCATGCAGTAGTCGCGGTGGTCGCAGCCGCTGCGTGTAGCCATGTCGCCAGCCTTGAGCTTATTGACAAAGGCTGGGTCGTTGACCAAGGCGCGAGCCATCTGCACGAGCTCGAAGCCCTCGTCCAACACCTTCTCGATGCCCTCGCGTGATACAAGACCACCAACATATACCAACGGACCCTTCAATGCCTCGCGGAACTTCTTAGCGTTCTCCAAGAAGTAGCACTCCTCGAAGTCGTACTGCTTGATCAACCACTGACCGAAGAGCGATACGACGATCTTCTGAAGCCACTCGTTCCAACCCATGTAGTAACCCATGGTCTTTGTGGGGATGCGGCCACGCATAACAGCCATAGGGGCCTTAGATACGAAGCCCGATGAGAGCACGATGCCATCGACACCGAAGGTCTCAATCTGCTTTGCTATCTCGATAGACTCAGGTACCTGGATGCCGCGCTTGAAGCCATCCTCCATGTTGTGCTTAACCAAGACGCCCATGCCGCGCTTGCGTGCTGCCTCCATTACCTCCTCCAAGCACATGTTCATAAAGCGCATGCGGTTCTGCAGTGAACCACCATACTCATCGTGGCGGTGGTTGGTATAGGGTGAGAGGAACTGCGAGATAAGGTAACCATGGCCTGCGTGTACCTCCACAGAGTCGAAGCCCGCATTGTATGCTGTCTCCACTGCAGTGCCGAAGTCCTTAGCGAACTGTCGAATCTCAGCATGTGACATGCGGCGGTGGAAGGTGGGCGAGTAGAGGTTGAAGCCGTTAGAGGCCGATACAGGGAAGCTACCCGCTGTTGACCAGTGTGTCATGTTACCGCAGTGACCAAGCTGTATGCCCACAGCTGCACCCTCGTTGTGTACAGCGTCTGTAAGGTCGCGGAGCGCGGGGACAATCTCGTCGCGCAGCCACAACTGCTTGTTGAACGAGATGCCGCTACGGTTGATTGAGGCGTAGGCAACGGTAGTCATGCCGACACCGCCACGTGCCACGCTTACGTGGTAGTCCTTGAGCTGCTGGGTGGGAGCGAAGTCCTTACCCATTGACTCAAATGCTGCGGAACGTATTACGCGGTTTCGCAATGTTACGCTTCCTATTTTGTAGGGAGTGAACAACTTCGACTCTTCGAGTCTCTTCTTGTTTTCCATGGTGTTATATAGTTGTTTGTGTCTAATTCATTAGTAGATGAAGGGGAGGATGCGCTTACGCTTAAGCTCGGTAAACTCCTCGCCAAACTCCTTCTCGTAGCGCTTGTATAGTGATGCCGAGCGGGGACCGAGGTTGGCAAATGTCCACATCGCGAAGACCACACCTGCCCAAGACCATGAGGCAATGGCAAAACCTACCCACTCCATGAACTCACCGAAGTAGTTGGCCGATGACACGTACTTGAACATGCCGCCCTTTGGGATGTAGTGCTTGGTGTCGCCAGGCTTGCGTAGGTTGCGGATGACGTAGTCCGAGTGTAGGTTTGTGATGAAACCAAAGAGGAAGACCATAGCGCCAATGTAGAAGTATGGCTTCGACATCCAGCCTTCGTAGTCGCCGTAGTAGAATATCCAGCAGCCCTGCATCACGGCATTTAGCGTGTTGAATATCATACCCATTAGCATAATACCTACAGGCATCTTAGAGTTGCCGCGGATAAGCAATGGGAAGATGAACGAGCGCTGGAAGTAGTGCAACTGGAATATCGCAAATAGTGCGAGGGGTGCCGCCTCGAAGCGCACGTCAGACATACACCATAGTATCGCCATGGCGAAGAACACG